>Ga0197142_1001220_pt1 | contig 23701 bp, 24 predicted proteins | sample GBS60_MetaG_FD_148614 | JGI IMG/M metagenome (GOLD analysis project Ga0197142, IMG submission 148614) | Sediment microbial communities from Great Boiling Springs, Gerlach, Nevada, United States - GBS 60_MetaG | ecosystem: Environmental > Aquatic > Thermal springs > Hot (42-90C) > Sediment... | reverse complement strand
TAGAAGATAAAAAAAGAGGTCAAATATTTTCTAAAATTTTGATGGCTATTACTGCTGCAGCAAAAACAGAACCCAATCCAGAATTTAATCCAAAATTAAGATCTTTAATTGAAAAAGCAAAAGCAGAAAAAGTTCCACAAGAAAATATTAAAAAAGCAATTGAAAGGGCTTCGTCGTCTTCAGAATCACAAGAAGAATTATTATTAGAAGCTTATGGACCTTTTGGAGTCGCTTTTTTAATCGAAGCTGCAACAGATAATAAAAACCGTACAATTTCTGAAATTAAAAATTTATTAAACGATTTAGATACTAAATGGGCAGAACCAGGAAGTGTTAGGTGGGCTTTTGAAGAAAATCAAGAGGGTTGGTCTCCTAAATTTAAAAATGATATAAGAGACGAAGACAAAACAAAAATAAAAGATATTATTTTAAAATTAGAAAGCCACCCTGATGTTTTAAAAGTTCATACTAATGCTAATTTATAATCTATGATTATCTTAGGAATCGATCCCGGAACAAAAAGAATTGGTTGTGCTGTTTTACAAATTAAAAATAATAAACAAAAATTAAAATATGCTGATATTTTAAAGATAAAACAAAAAAATAATATTTTTGTTTTAAAAGAAGTTAAAAACCAAATAGATAAAATTATAAAAAAATGGAACCCGGATATATTGTCAATTGAAAAATTATATTTTTCACGCAATCAAAAAACAGCTATAGCTGTTTCAGAAGTAAGAGGAGTTATTCTTCTTGCAGCTTTAGAAAAAAACATTAAAATAATAGAGTATGCACCAAATGAAATTAAATCAATGATTACTGGATATGGATTTGCAGATAAAAAAGCTGTTGCAAAAATGGTAAATTTAATTTTAAATTTATCTAAAAATAAAATGATTGATGATGTTACGGACGCAATTGCTTTATGTTTAGGCGCTTATAAAGATTTTAAATATATTGACAAATAAAAAAACTTATTTATACTTTTCATAAAAAGGTCGTTTTAATTTTTAAATTAATGTTTGATTTAGAATTAAAAAATAATATTGTGATGCAAAACGATGAAGGTTTTATTCCAGAAGAAGAAATGCCTGATGAAGAATTAGAAAAAGACAACGAGGACTTTGAAGACGAAGGGGAGGATGAAGATGAAGCTTTTGATGAATACGAAGATGAAGATGAATTAAAAAATGAAGACCTTGAAGAAATCAAAGAATAAATTTAAATTATCATAAAAACAAAAAAACAATGCTGCGAAGCCAACAGCATTGTTTTTTTGTTTTTATAAAGATATTATAATAATATGCCTAAAATAAAAATTTATAATATAAAAAAAGAAAAGCGTGGTTTTAAAACTCTTTTAATGTTGTTCTTTGTTATAGTTATTTTTATAACAATATATATTTTAAATATTATTTATGATGTAAATCAAACATTGCCTTTAATTGAAAATTTAGATGTCAAAAAAATAACACAATCTACTAAAATTTATGACAGAGAAGGAAAAATTTTGCTTTATGAACCAAATGCTGGAGAAAAAAGAACTATTATTCCAGAAGAAGAAATACCAGATTATCTTAAAAAGGCAACCATTGCTGTTGAAGATGAAAAATTTTATGAAACACCTGGAGTTGATTGGCGCGCAATTATTCGTGCTGCTTTAATAAATTTAATTAAAGGTAAAGTTGTTCAAGGAGGATCAACAATAACTCAACAGTTGGCTAAAAATGTATTTTTGTCTCCCGAAAAAACTCTTAGTCGTAAGCTAAAAGAGTTTTTTATAGCCCTAGAAATAAATAGAAGGTTTAGTAAAGATAAAATACTTTGGCTCTATCTTAATGAAATACCATATGGACCTAATATTTATGGAGTTGAAGCAGCAAGCCAAGCTTATTTTGGGAAATCAGCTAAAAATTTAAATTTAGCTGAATCTGCTCTTCTTGCTTCCCTCCCAAGAGCTCCAAGTTATTATTCTCCTTGGGGGAATCATCTAAATGAGCTTCTTGATAGACAAAGATTTGTTTTAAAAAAAATGAAGTCTTTGGGAATGATAGACGATCAACAATTAGAAACAGCTCTTTCTTATAAACTAAATTTTGAACCACAAAAAGATAATATAATAGCTCCTCATTTTGTAATGACTGTTTATGATTATCTAATAAATAAATATGGAGAAGAAATTGTTAGAACCGGAGGATTAATAGTTAAAACAACGTTAGATTACAAACTACAATCTATTGCAGAAAAAGTTATTAAAGAAGGCGCAGAAAGAAATACTAATTTATATCAAGGAAAAAACGCAGCCTTGGTAGCAGCAGATCCTAAAACAGGACAAGTTTTAGCAATGGTAGGATCAAAAGATTTTTTTAATAAAGAATTTGGGAATTTTAATGTAGCAACACAAGGATTAAGACAGCCCGGCTCTTCAATAAAGCCCTTTATATATTTAACAGCTTTTCAAAAAGGCTATACTCCAAATACAATTGTTTTTGATGTACCAACAGAATTTGTACCAAATAATCCCAACTGCCAAAATCCTCCAAATTATAATATAAAAAATCCTCAATGTTTTCATCCTAAAAATTTTGATAATAATTTTAGAGGACCAGTTGATTTAAAAACTGCATTAGCTCAATCTATAAATATTCCTGCTGTTAAAGTTTTATATTTAACTGGATTAAAAGACGCCCTTAAAACCCTAAATAGTTTTGGCGTTAAAACTCTTACAAATCCAAATAGATATGGATTGTCTTTAGTTTTAGGCGGCGGAGAAGTTAAATTAATAGATTTAATTTCTGCATATTCTGTTTTAGCTAATGATGGTATAAAAAATAAACAGTCTTTCATTTTAGAAATAAAAGATTCTAATGGCAATATTTTAGAATCTTTTAATAATGAATCTGAGTTTGTTTTTGATTCTAATTACGTAAGAATGATTAATGATATTTTATCCGATCCTGAATTAAGGAGAGATTTGTTTGGAAATAGCTGGAATTTAACTGTTTTTGATGGTTATAGCGTTGCTTTAAAAACAGGAACAACTAATGATTATCGCGATGCTTGGGCTTTTGGATATACCCCTAACTTAGTTGTTGGTGTTTGGGCTGGAAATAATGATAATAAACCAATGCAAAAAAGTGGTTCAAGTATTTTGGCCGCCATACCTATTTGGCATAATTTTTTAGCTGAAGCATTAAAATATTTTCCACCCGAAGAATTTTCTAAACCAGAAATCCCTATCAGAGAAAAACCAATTTTAAACGGCCAATTCATTATAAACAACGAAATTCATTCTATTTTGTATTATATAGACAAAAATAATCCTTTAGGTCCTGCTCCTATTGATCCAAGAATGGATCCTCAATTTATAAATTGGGAAACCTCTGTTCAGTATTGGTTGAATATAAATCAAGACAAAGTTAAAAATTTTTATTCAAAAGAAGACGTGCCAAAAATTAAAATAATCTTTCCTATTGATGGATATTTTGTTTCAAATGAAATAAAATTAAATGCTAATATTTACTCTAATTCTCAAATAAAAACAATTAATATTTATTTAAACAATAATATAATTAAGTCTTTTAATGGCCAATTTTCTTCTAATTATTATTTAGATTTAAATTTAAATAATTTAAATCTTATTGAACAAAATTTATTAGAAATTGAAGTTATAAATGAAAACAATAACAAATCAAAAGAAGGAGTTATAATTTATAAACAATAGAATACTAAATACTTAATATAGGCATTAAAATATAAAAATAATAAGATTCTGTTGTTGATTTTATCAGAGCTGGTTTATTTTCTTCGTTTAATCCAATAAAAACTTCTTTTGTTTTAATATTTTTTAAACCATCTAATAAATATTTCCAATTAAAAACTATGTTTTGTTCTTCTCCTTTAATTTTAGCTTGAAGATTATATTTATTTTCTCCTATGTTTTGGCTTCCAGATGAAATTTCAAGTATTTTTTTGTTTATATTTGTTTTTAAATTAATCGTAAGCGTTTTACCGCTAAAAACACTGCTTAATTTGATTGCTGATATTAATTCTTCTTTATCTAAAATAATTTCTGATTTAAAATTTTTAGGAATAATATTTTCATATTCAGGAAAAGATCCAGAAATAAGCCTTGAAATAAGCTCAAATCTTTGGGTTTTAAAAAGAATTTGATTTTCGTCTATAAAAATTTTTAAATCGTCATTGTTTAATAAAATTTTATTAATTTCATTTGCTGTTTTTAAAGGAATTAAAATATTAAAATTTTCTGTGAAATTTGATTGAAATTGTGTATTTGGAATTGTTTTTTCTGATAATCTAATACCATCTGTTGTTGTTAATTTAATATTATCTATATTAAAAAATAATAAAACGCTATTTAATTCAGGTCTTATTTCGCTTGTTTGAGCGCTTGATAAAACTTGATTTAATCCTTCTTTTAATATCTCTCCTTTTATTTCTATAAAATTATCTTTATTTTTTATTTCAGGAATAATAGGAAAATCTTCTATAGGCTCTGTATTTAAAATTGCTGTATAATTATCTGTTATAATTTCAAGTTTAGAATCTGTTAAATTTATATTTAATCTTTCAAGTTGGAGGTTATTAACTATATCAGATAAAATACTAAATAAAAAAGTTGTTTTTCCTTTTTCTATTATTTTACCACTTAAAATACTTGTAATAGCTAATTCCAAATTCGTAGCTTTTATTTTTATTTCATCTTCTGTTGCATCTATTAAAGCATTTTTTAAAATAGTTAAATTAGCATCATCTTTAATAGCACCTTCTATTATTTTTAAATTTTCTTTTAAATTTGTTTTTGTTACTATTAACTTCATGTTTTTATATATATTATAAATTTATTATATGTTATAACTTTATGCAAATTGTGAAAAAATGAATTATTCTTTGTAAATACTTTCTTTTATTAATAAAATTTTTTGATAAAGTGCGGAATTCTTGTTAATTTCCTGGTTAATCTTTTCATAAGCATGAATTGCGGTGGTATGATCTCTACCGATTTTTTCCCCAATATATGGATAAGACATATTTAATAATTCTCTTAAAAGATATACTATAATTTGACGCGGTTCGACAATTTCTTTTTTTCTTTTTTTAGTTAATAAATCTTCCACAGAAACATTAAAAAAATTAGCAACAGCTTTTATAATCTGTTCATCACTTATTTTTTTTGAAAATATTTGAATTGATTTGTTAATAATATTTTCAGCTTCATTTAATTCTAAGCTTGATCCTTTGGTGTCTTGATAAAATAATAATTTATTTAAGATACCTTCTATTTCTCTTATATTTCTTTTTACTTTTTTAGCAATTAAATCAATAATTTTTTCGTTTAAAAACCTATTTTTTTCTTGTAATTTATTTTTTATAATAGCAACACGCATTTCATAATCTGGATATGTTATATCCACAATTAATCCACCTTCAAAACGCGATCTAAGTCTTTCTTCTAATGTTGGAATAGATTGTGGTGGTCTATCAGAAGAAATTATTATTTGTTTATTGTTTTCATATAAACTATTAAATGTGTGGAAAAATTCTTCTTCTGTTTTTTCTTTGCCTCCAATAAATTGAATATCATCTATAATTAAAACATCAATATCTCTATATTTCTTTTTAATATCATCCATTCTTTTATTTCTTATTGCCCAAACAACATCATTTGTAAATTTTTCTGAAGAAACATATTTTAAACCAATTTTATTTTTATAAATCTTTACTATTTCATTTCCAATCATTTGAATAAGATGTGTTTTTCCTAAACCAACTCCTCCATAAACAAAAAATGGATTATATTTTGTTCCAACATTATTAATAATAGCTAAAGCCGCGTTATAAGCTAATTCATTAGAAGAACCAACAACAAAAGATTTAAGAGAATATTTTGGGTTAAGACCTGTTTCTGGATCAACTCTTAAATCAAGAAGCGTTTTTTCTTCTATAATATCAATTTTTTTTGAAACAGTATTTGCAAAATATTTATTATCAACAATAAATTCTATTTTTTTTACAGAAGGATCTTCTTCGCGGCAAATATTTAAAATTAATTTAGAATATTTATTTTCTACCCATTCTTTTGCAAAATTATTTGGTAAAGCAACAACAAAACAACCATCTTTTTTTTCAATTAAAACACTATTTTTAATCCAAGTTATAAAATTTGGTTTTGAAACCTGAAGTTCAACAGACCCCAATATTTTTTTCCACAAAATTTCTAAATTATCTAAATTTTTATCATTCATGTTTTATTATTTTAAATAAATTTAAATTTTTATACAACACTCTAAAAATAAAAACTGTTAATTTCCTGTTGATAACTCATATTTGATTTAATTTAAAAACATTGCTATTATAAACTTATGTCTCAAACTTATCAACCTAAAAAAAGAAAAAGAAAGAAAACGCACGGATTTTTAGTCAGAAAAAGAACAAAAAGCGGAAGAAAAATCTTAGCTCGCAGAAGAAGAAAGCAAAGAAATAGACTATCTGTTTAATTATTTGATGTTTAATAAAAAACCAAGCGTAATATTTGATGGTGATTATATAAAGTTAGCAATTAATAATTCTCCAGAAAATATAATTCGTATATTAATAAGCAAAAAAGATGTTAAAAAAGCTGTTTTAAGAAATAGAATAAAAAGAATTATTTTAGCAAATATAAAATCAATAAAAGGAGAAAAAAAACAATTTTTATTTAAGATAAAACCCGAAATAAATAATGTTTCTAAGAAAGAATTAAGCTTGGTTTTAAGAAAAGAAATAAGCCAAATTTTAGACAATTTTAAAAATTATGAAACAAATTTATAATATTTTAATTTATAAACCATTTTTAAATATTTTAATATTTTTTTATAATACAATAGCTTTTAATGACTTAGGTTTAGCTATAATTTTTTTAACTATTTTAATTAGGATAATTTTATTCCCAATATTTCAAAAAATGCTTGAATTACAATTAGCTATACAAAAAATTCAACCAGAATTAAAAGAAATTCAAAATAAACACAAAAAAGATCCACAAGCGCAATTAAGAGAAACAATGAATGTTTATAAAAAAAATAAAATTAATCCGATGATGATGTATGTTTTTTTAATAATACAACTCCCTGTTTTAATAGCTCTTTTTCAAATTTTCCGTCAAAATTTTGCAAATAATAATAGTTTAATGGGTCTTTATAGTTTTATTCATAAACCAGAAATAATAAATACTTTGTTTTTAGGCTTGATAAATTTAGAAAAACCAAGCATAATACTAGCAGTATTAGCTGCAGGATTTCAGTATGCTCAGTCTTTGATTAGTATTTCTGTTTTTAAAAAAAATCAGCAAAAAAATAATAAAATGTTATTGTATTTTGGATCAGGAATGACTTTGATTTTTGGATTGTATTTACCAGCAGCTGTTACTTTATATTTATTAATATCAAACATAATAGCATTTGTTCAGCAGATTTTTATAAATAAAAAATTTATTAAACAAAATGAACTGGGAAGAATTCATTAAAGAAATATTTCAAAAAATGGGGTTTAAAGATTTTAAAGTTGATTTTGATAGTGAGCATATGCACAGCTCTGTTTTTATTCATGAAAACGAAGGATTAATAAAAGAAAATCTTCCAAATTTAGTTTTAAATATTAATAAAATAATTCAATTTGTTGCTAAAAAGCATAAAACAAAACCTGTTTTTTTAGATGTAAATAATTATCGTAAAGAAAGAGAACGATTAATTATAGAATTGGCACGCGCAGCTGCAAAAAAAGTTATAGCTACAGGCAAAGAAATTTCTTTACCGCCAATGAATTCTTATGAAAGAAGAATAGTTCATTCTGAATTAATTTCAAATCCAGGAGTTAAAACTGAAAGCCAAGGAAAAGGAAAAGGTAGATTCGTAATAATAAAACCAACTTCTTTAAAAGAATAATTTTATTTAATTATTTTGATTTAAGCTAATAGAATAAATTTTTTTATCAAAACGGTTAATGAAAAATATTCTATTATTAACTAATTGTAATTTATCCATATCAAAACTTTTTGTTTTGTCATTAAAAATAATCTTTGTTTCCCCGCTATTTAAATTAATTTTATAAATATCATCTTCTGTATATAACTCATGAGATAAATAATCATCTGTAATATATTTATTTTTTAACTCGTTTTGATTGCGAGGAACAGCACAAATTAAAAATGTTTTAGTTGTTGTTGATACTTGAGTTATTTTTGATGTAGATGTAGACGAAGTAGACGATGTTAATAATGTTGATGTTTGATCTAATAAATCTTCATTTGTTTTTGTTAATTCTTCATTAAAAATACACTTAGACGGAAGAGTTAAAAATGATAATTCTTGAGTTTTTAAATTTTTATTTATCCAGAAAAATCTACCTCCTTTATTTAATTCTCCAGAAGTTAATAAAACTCCATTTTGAGTTTTTGTATCCCAATTAAAATTAAGCCCCGGAAATTCATAAACTAAAGATATATTTTTGTTTTGATTATTAAATAATAACACGCTTCCGTATGCTAAAGATGATGGTTTCGAAACAATAAAAATCTCGTCTTTATTTTTAGAAATTAAATAAGAATCTAAAATATTTAATTGAATTAATTTTTGAGGTTTAGAGTTGTTTTTTGAAAAATCTAATTTAAAAATAGAATTAAAAGCATTTTCTTTTTGAAAATAATAAACATTATTGTTTAAATCAAAAGACGGCCCAAAAGAATTAAGGGCTAACTGCGTCCAATTTTTATTTTGAAGATCAAAAATACTTATAAAATCATAAAAATCAATTAATATTTTTTCTCCAGAAGGAGAAAATAAAACTTGATAAGGATTTTTAGAATTTGAATCATTGATTATTTCGCTTTGGCCATTCAATACTTTAATTATTTTTCCCAAATAATCAACAACAAAAACTTCGTTTTTATCATTTACAAAATAATTTTTTGTTTCATTATCATAAATAATTCCTACATTTCCTGTTTGAGATAAGGAATTATTTTTTTCTTGATTTTCTGTATTTTGATTTAAATTATTGTTTATATTTGGTAAAGTTCCATTACCAATGTTTTTTTCGCTGGAAGCACCGCATTTTAAATTATAAATGTATTTTAATATACTTACATTAGGAAAATTATCACATGGATATTTCCATAAATATCCAATAATTAAAACAATAATTCCAATTATAATTAAATATTTATAAAAACTTTTCATTTTATAAAAGTAATATTGACCTCTTTATCTGTAAATTCTAAATTTTTTGAAATATTATTGATAAAAGCTTTTATATTAATATTTGTTTTTTCGTTAGAACTTACAGAAATTTTTAGTTTAAATGGATTTCCATTTGCTGGCTTAGCCGGATTTCTATTTATTTGCCAATTAACACTTAAAAACGCTGCAGGATCTTCTTCTAAAGATTTAGGTAAATTAAAAAAGTAAGGTAAAAGATTTACTTCAAAATTATTTTGGTAAACTTCTTTTTTAGGAAATGGGACATCAATAACTATTTTAGGTTTTACAATCGGAATCTCTATTGTTTTTAAGACTGCATAATCAGGAATCTCAACCCTTACATCAACAGGAACGCCTATTTGGTCTGGAGCTATAAAGTTGATTTGTTTTATTCCACGAGAATTACTTACTAATTCATCATTAATATACCAATAAATTTTATTTTTAGACAAATCTATAATTTTATTATTTTTTATAAAATCAAAAGAAACAGAAATATTAGAACCTGGCGAAGCTAATTTTTTCCCTGTAAATCCGTATGGAGTAAAATTATTTACTTCCCAACTAATAATTAATTCCTCTAAATTTGTTTGAGCAAAAGTAATATTTTTTAATCCAAAAATCAAAATTAAAATTATTATTATATTTAAAAAAACATTACGCATTTTTTAAATTAACTATATTATTTTCATCATCAATCTCAGGACCATAATTTTGCTTAATACTGTCATTTCTTGATATTCTCCCGCTTTTTGATATTTTAAGTGGTGAAACATCTTGTTGAACACCAATGTTATCTATTATATTGTTTTCTGTATTATTATTTTTAATAATATTATTATAATTCATATTTAAATTTTTTGAAATAGTATTTTTATTCATAACATTTTGACTCTCTAAATTAGGAGATAAATTATTTCCTGCCCCAAGATTATCATCTCTTAAATTAGGAATAGAATTAGATAAATTAGGCTGAGGTTGTGTTGCTTTAGAAGCAACTTCAGCTACTTGTTTAATTTTCGGATTATTTTCTGCTATAACAGTTAAAACAAAACTAGTAGTTCTTATTGGTAAATCCCCTACAAACGGAATAAGTTCTAAAATATTACCTACTAATGCATAGGCGCCTTTTATTCCTTTTAAATATAAGTAAAGCTGTGAGGCTGGGAAAAATAATATATCAGTTAAAAACCAACTGTCTCCTAAAAAAAACATTAATACTAATTCTATTATATCTGGCAATGCAAACAAAAAAAATCCAGCAATAAAACCTTCTATATAATCAATTTTAGGCTCAGGCCTTTCTTTTTTCATGTTTTAATTTTATCATGTTTGATAAAATTAAAAAAACACATTAAAGATTAAAAAGCTCTTCTGGATTAGTTGTTATAATTTTATGTTCAAAAAAAGATGAAATTATTTGAATAGCAACGTGTTGTCTTCCTGCAAAAAATAATCCTGTTCCTACTTCTGCTGTAAGTAAAAGATTTTTTTCAGTATCTGTTAGATTAAAGGCTTTAGCAACAACATCAATTGTTGCAGGAGCTTGTTTTAAAAGTAATTGAGTAGATGAGTTTGTGATAATAGGTCTACCATAAGGAGAACGTAAAAAGTCTTCAACGTCTTGAGTAATAGTTGATACGCCTAAATAATATTTTCTTGCTCTTTTAACTAAACCAAATAAAAATTGGGCACTTGATTCATATTTCATCATCCACCAAGCTTCATCAATAACTAAGATTCTTTTTTTAAAATCAGCTCTAATCATATTCCAAATAAAATTTAAAATAACATACATTGCAATTGGTCTTAATTCATCTTCAAGATCACGAATTGAAAAAACAATAAGTCTATTTCTTAAATCAATGTTTGTTGGTTGATTAATAAACCCAGAAAAAGTTCCTTTTGTAAATTTATAAAGACGTTCAGCCATAGCTCTTCCTCCTTCTAAACCTCTTAAAACAGTTTCTAAATCTTCTAAAAGAGGGGGTTGTACATTTTGGAAATCTTTACCAGCAACAATTTCGCGTGAAGCGTATGTTTCAGTTAAAGCTCTATCTAAAAGAGCATCTTCTTCTGGAGATAAATCACCAAGCATTAATTTTAAAAGACCTGATAAATTAACTATATGAGATCTTAAAACATCCTCTGGGTCTTCATTTGGGGGTACAAGAGGTAAATCAAAAGGATTAATATGTTGTTCTGAAGCTATAGAGATATTAAAGAAACTTCCACCAAAAGCGCGCGCTAATTTTTCATATTCATTTTCAGGGTCAATAACAATAATATTTGTTCCTATCATTAATGATCTTATTATTTCAAGTTTTGTAGCATAAGACTTGCCACTTCCAGATTTAGCAAAAACAACTTGATTTGCATTTTCTAATGAAAAACGATCAAAAATAACTAATCCTTGATTTTGTCTATTAATTCCATAAAGTATTCCATTTGTTGATGCTAAATTTTCAGAAACAAAAGGAAAAAAAGAAGAAATAGGACTTGAATTCATTGGGCTAGTTACTTCAATCCTGTCTTTGTTTATGGGTAAAACAGATAAAAATCCTTCTAATTGTTCAAAAAGACATGGTTTGATATAAATCATTTGAGATTCCATTATTGATGTTATTTTATTTTCAATTCTTGCTAGTTCTTCTTGTGTATTAGCATAAATAACAAGATAAATACCAACAGAAAAAAGTTTTTCTTCTGCCTGTTGTAATGCGTCTCTTAAAGACTCAATATCATTTAAAGCAGTTTCAAGCATAGGATCTCTTACTAATCCTTTTTCTTGATTTTCGCTAATTTGAGCCTCTATTTGAGCTGCTTTTTTTCTTAAATTTTTTAAAGCAGTTCCGGTGTCAATAGGATTAATATAAATAGAGATATCAAATAACTCAGGCAAGTTAATTAAAGGTTCAAACCATCCAGAAGCTAAATATCTAGGATAAGAAAAAACAAAAAAAGATTTAGCAACTTTATCTCCAATTCTTAAATAATTAGGGAAAAGCTCGATGCCAGATGGAGCGATTATTTTTTTTAATTCATCAAAATTATTTTGTTGTTTTTGATTGTCCATTTTTTTATTTATTTTTTAATATAGACTCTTTTTCTATTGTTTCTGGATTATAATAATTATAAAAAAGCTCTATTAATTGTTCATCGTTTAAAACCACAGCGTCAAGGCCTATGGAAGCTAAAGAGTCGATCACTTGACTTGTTCTTTGATTTATTTGAATTAAATTTTCTTCAAAAATTTTATCTTCTTCTTTTTGTTCTAATGAGGTATCTTTTTTATTTGATAAAAATGGTATTTTACTAATTAAGCCTGTTTTAATATTTATATTAACAGGAGAAAAAGGGATAATCACAAAAAAATTTTTGGACATTATTGCATTTTCAGCAACAAATCCACGAACAAATTCAATATATTCTTCTATTTGATTTTGAAGGAGAGGGGATGTTTCTTCATTTTTTATTTCTATAAGATTATTAATATATTTTTGAATATTAATTTTTCTTGAATGAATTAATATTTGAACAGGAAAATCTAAACTATTTAAGAAATTTTGATAAGCAGATAAAATAACTTGTTGCTCTTCTTCAGATTTTAAAGAAAAATTTATTCCGCCAACAATTAAAATTTGACGCAAAGAACCGTCCTTTAAAATAACGGTATTGGATTTAATTTCTTTAATATCAATTAATTCTTTTGTGTCTCCGAAGTTTTCTTTCATATAAATTTATTATATTATTATAATATTATTAATTAATTTTTAACGATAATCAACTCGACGAGCAGCTTTTTTTTCTCCGCTTATTTTTCTAAAAATTTCATAACGTTCTTTTGTATTTTCAAAAAAGCGCTGCACTTTTGGTGTATTTGGAGATGTTCCGATTAAAACTTGATCAGCTGCTTTTTTTAACGATATACCAGAAATTATTTTTTCAATAGAAGCTATTAAATCAACATTGATATTTTGTTTTAGGTTTTCTTTTGTTTTAGGAATATTTGGTTTTTCTGGTTGCCATACATATGTTTGGGGTTTTAAATAAAAATTTATCATAGAAATAATAATTTTAATAAATGACCTACCGTTTATTTTTACAAAAGCAAAAGCAACAGATATAGCTGTAATAATTATAGCAAATATTAACCATATAAAAAATTTAAGCATAAAATAAAGAGTAAAAATTAATCCAAAACCAGCGGCTAAATATAAAAATTGCTTTAAAGTGAGAGGACCAAAAATTTTATCCTCAATATCAATAAACTGAGGCACTTGAAATTGCATAGTTTTATTTTAATTTAATTTTTAAAACCTGTAAATATAAACATTAAAAAAACAAAATTCAAAAATCAAAATTTAAAAAACCCCGCTCTTTTATTAATAATTACATTAAATAGCAAATTAATTTTTCAAATTTTATAAATTTTGTTTTTATAAATTCAATGTTTATTTTAACAAAGAGGCGGGACTACAATTATATTTTGTATATTGATGCTTTATAAAGCTTTAATATTAAAAGATATTAAAATAAGTAAATTTTGCTTAATTTTAAAATTCAATTTAAAATTTGATTATGGTTTTAAAAACAATAGTTTTAATTATATTAGATGGACTAGGTATTGGACCGGATAAAGATACAAATCCTTTTTATGCAGCTAAGCCGGAAAATCTAATTCGTTTAGGAAATGAATATCCTTTAACAAGTCTAGGTGCTTCGGGTATTAATGTTGGTTTGCCATGGGGAGAAGTTGGTAATTGTGAAGTTGGACATTTAAATTTAGGCGCAGGTAAAATTGTTTATCAAAATTATCCATTAATTACAATGGCTATTCGTGACAAATCTTTTTTTAAAAATCCAGCTTTAAAACAAGCTTTTGAATTTTCGCAAAAAAATCAAAAACCTATAAATTTTGTAGGGACATTAAGTGAAGGAATAGCAGAAGCAGCAGAAGACCATATAAAAGCTTTAATTTCTATGGCAGAAGATTATAATATTGATTTTAAATTACATTTTTTTGCTGATGGTAAAGATAGCCCACCAAGATCATTTTTAAAATTATTAAATAAATTTCCAAAAGAAAAGGTAGCAACAATTATTGGTAGATCTTATGCATTAGATCATAAAAACAACTGGAATTTAATTAAAAGAACCTATGATTGCTTGGTCGGCGAAATTCCAGAGACAAAAAATTTTGAAGATTTTATTAAAAATTTTTATGAAAAAGATTTTAATGACGATAGCATTCCTCCAATTTTAGTTCAAAAAGATAAGGCTATTCAAAACAACGAAGCAATTATTTTCTTTAATTTTAGAGAAGACAACATCCGCTCTTTAGTTGAAGTATTTATTAATCCGAATTTTAATCAATTTCAAAAGAAGAATTTAGAAAATGTTTTTGTTGTAACAATGACAGAATATTCTTCAAAATTTAATGTTCCAGTTGCTTTTTCTCCTCAAAAAGTAACAAAGCCGCTTTCTTTGGTTTTATCAGAAAACAACAAAACCCAACTTAAAATCTCTGAAAGCATAAGATATCCTCTTATTACTTTGTTTTTTAATGGCTTAAACGAAGCGCCTTATGAAAATGAATTTAGAGTTTCTGTTCCTGTTGATTCTTCTTTAAATCCAATTAATCATCCAGAATTAATGTCTCAAATAATTACAGATAGAATTATTGAGTCTTTAGAAAATCAATCTTTTGATTTTATTTTGGCTAATTATAGTAATTTAGATATTTTAGCTCATACAGGAAATTTCGGAGCATGCGTTAAAGCAATTCAAATTTTAGATAATCAAATTAAAAAAATTATAGATATTGCTTTAAAAAATAATGCTGTGGTTTTAATAACATCTGATCATGGAAACGTTGAAGAATTAATTAATCCGAAAACAGGAGAAATTGATACAGAACACAATTCAAACCCAGTACCATTTTATTTGATAGGTAATGATTTTTATAAAAGAAAATTTCCTAATTATAAAGATTTAAGAAGTGAAACTTTGGGTTTTTTGTCTGATGTAGCTCCAACTATTTTAGATCTTTTTAATATCACTCAACCAAAAGAAATGACAGGAAAATCTCTTCTTTTAAATTTATTTTAAATTCGTTAAAATAAAATTATGAAATTAGCTGTTTATTTTAGCTATTATAATAAACAATTTTATTTTATGGATTTCTAGTCAATTAATAAGCGGTTTTATTATTAGTCAAAAATTTTTAGATATTTTATTTTAGCTTTTATTTTAACGATTTTAATTTTAAATTTAATTTTTCAACCTATTTTGAAAATTATTTTTTTCGCCAATTATTATTTTAACCCTAGGAATAGGTGTTTTAATCGTAAACGGCTTACTTTATCCACTTGACTTTTTATTTACAAGTATTACTATTCAATTTATCAGATCTTTATTTTATGCAACCTTGATTTTTAGTTTATTTAATTTTATATTTTATAAAGCTACAAAAATAAAAAAAATGATTATTAGAATTATTCAGGCAATTATAGGGATTTTAATTATTGTGTTGATTTTATTGCAAGAAAGATCAACCGGACTTTCCGGTATTTTTGGCGGCGAAGGGGGATTTTATCAAACAAGACGTGGTATTGAAAAAATTATTTTTATATCAACAATTGTTTTGAGTGTAATTTTTATAGTATTATCTCTTTATTCGCTTTTAAATTTATAAAATAATTTATAATTATAATGAGTTATTTTAAAGCGATTTATTCTCATTTAACACAAAAAGAAAAAAAAACAATTCTTGTTTTTAGCATTATTGCTTTAGTTTCTTTAATTACTCTTTTTTTAATTATTATTAAAAATAAAACGATCGAAGTTCCTAAAGTGGGGGGTAGTTTAAAGCTGGGTTTGGTTGGGCAGCCTGTAAGCATTAACCCTGTTTTATTGCAAAATGAAGCAGATGCTAATTTAGTTAGGCTTTTATTTTCTAATTTAAGCGAATTAAGTTCAAATATTGAACCAGAAGAAGACGGCAAAACTTGGCGTGTTCGTTTAAAAGAAAATATTTTTTGGTCAGATAATAAAAAAATAACAAGCGATGATATTATATTTACTTTAGAAAAAATAAAAGAATCTAAAAATGATTTAAATTTTTATTCTTTTTGGAAAAATGTTTTAGCCCAAAGATCAAGCGAGCTTGAAGTTAAATTTATTTTAGATAAACCTTATAGTTTTTTTCCTGAAATTTTAGACAATTTTTTTATAGCTCCAAAACATATTTTTGCTGATATTCCATTAGAAAACTGGAAACTTAGTGAATTTAATTTAAAACCAGTTTCTAATGGACCATATAAAATAAAAAATTTAAATATAGAAAAAACAGGGTTTATTTCTTTTGCTGATTTAGAAACAAATTTTTATTATCCAAATCAAAAACCATTTATTCCGCAAATAACAGTTAAATTTTACCCAAACAATGAAAGTTTAATTAAAGATTTTAATTTAGGACAAGTCGATGCTTTTGTTTTAAATTCTTCTGCAAATTTATCTTTAATCAAAAGGCCTTATAATTTTAAAAACCATCCTATTTCAAATTATTATGCTATTTTTATCAATCAATCAGAAAATTTGGCATTAAAAGATATAAATATACGTAAGGCAATGTCTTTGTCTTTAAATCGAGAAGAGCTTTCTCAAAATATTTTTAAAAACAATGCTTTGCCAATTTATTCTCCTTTGCCTTGGTTTAAAAATGAACCAAAAGATGAATATAACCCTGAGCTAGCTTCAAAAATTTTAGAAGATAATGGATGGAATTTGAACACAGAAGGAATTAGAGAAAAAAAAATAGGCAACAACACAATTCAGTTAAAATTTAATCTTATCTTGCCGGATATAGATTTTTTAAAGCGCACAGCTGAAGAGTTAAAAAAATATTGGTCTAAAATTGGGATTGAAATAGCAGTAAATTCTTTTGATCCTCAATTTTTAGCTTTAAATAATTTAAAAAGCAGAAATTATGAATTAATTCTTTTTGGAAATATTATTTATCCTAAATTTGACCTTTATCCGTTTTGGCATTCAAAATTTATTTTTTGGCCCGGAGCAAATTTATCTTTATATAATGATGTCTCTGCGGATGATTTAATGCTTCAAATTCAAAAAGATATTAAAAAAGAAAATTTAGATAAAAATTTAACATTACTTTTAGAAAATATTCACAATAATTATCCTGCTATATTTTTATATTCGCCATATTATATTTTAATTACTAATAAAAATATTTATGGAATAGATGAGGGCATCATTTCAAACATCGATGAAATCTTAAAAAATATCAAATCTTGGTATATAAAAACTAAAAGGATGTTTAAAAAAGGGTAATAAAAGAATTAAAACATAAATTAAACTTTCTATATTGTGTGTCTTTAAAATGATAATTTAAAATAAAAAAATAGAAAAAATGAAATTTTTTAAAATTTTCATTTTACTTGCAATTTTTATTTAATTTCTAATTTTTCAATTAAAATAATATTTAAAAAAATTGAAAATTTATTCACAACTTACAATATGTAATTCATAATTTTGATTATAAATTTTGAACTTTTAAAAAAAATGTTATACTTGATTCGATGGACAACCAAGATAATTTTTTAATTAATAATTATTTAGAAAGTGAAGATGAAAAATATCTTGAAGTCTTAATAAATAAATATTTAAAATCAGTTTATAATTTTATTTATCAATATCTTAAAAACGAAAAAGACTCAGAAGATATTACACAGGAAGCTTTTTTAAAAGTTTGGAAAAATTTAAAAAAATTTGATCAAAATAAAAATTTTAAAACATGGATTTTTGTTATAGCTAAAAATACTTGTTTAGATTTTTTAAAAAAGAAAAAACCAATTCTTTTAGAAAATTATAAAAATGAAGATGAAAATAATTTTTTAGAAAATATTCCTGATGAAAAAGAATCAATTGATATAAAGATTGATAATAAAATTTTAATAGAAAAAATTAATACAATCTTAAATTCTTTGCCTTTAAAATATAAATTAGTAATTACAATGCATTACACAGAAAATTTAAGCATAGAAGAAATATCAGAAATTTTAAAAGAATCCCCAAACACTATAAAAAGCAGATTAAGAAGAGGAATTTTATATTTAAAAAAAGAATTAAATGCACCCTAATAGCCTTTAGAGTCGTATATATTAATATAAGGCTAAAAAGGTCGTAAATTAATTTAAAAAAATGAAAAAAAATATATTTTTGGTTTTAGGAATAGGTTTTTTGGTTTTTGGCACTTTGGGATTTTTAAATTTAGCTGAAGCGCGCGGATTTGGAGGAGGAATGTTTGGTATGGGAATAATGAACCAAAATAATCCAGATTTCAGTCCATTAATGCAGCAAAAATTTGATTTATGGTCAAAAATTTTAGGAATCTCGGTTGATAAGGTAAAAAATTATTGGGCGCAAGGTAAAAATTTAAATGATATGATTAAAACTGAAAATTTAAATTTAACTGATGTTCAAAACAGGATGAAACAAATTAAATTAGATAATGCCCGCCAAAACCTTCAAAAATTAGTTGATAGTGGTATAATTACAAAAGACCAAATGAATCAAAGATTAGAATTTATGAAAAATAATTCTTTAAACTTCGGGATGATGCATTTTAGACCTAAATTTCAAAGATAATTATGGAAGATGAATTAAAACATTTTTTAAGCAACAAAAGATTAGCCGAGCCTTCGGCTAATCTTTTGCATAAAATTATTTTAAAAATAAAAGAAGAGAAAGAATTGAATTCAGCCAAAAAATCATTTTTTGTTTTTATTTCTTTATTTGTAAGCTCAGCTTCAATTTTATTTTTAAGCATTAATTCTTTGATTAATAAGATTAAAAATTTTGGATTTATTTATTTTTTAAAAACATTGTTTTTAGATTATAAAAATTTAGCTTCATTTTTAGGAGATTATTTATTTGCTTTTTTAGAAAATTTTCCATTAGTTGAATTTATTTCAACGCTTTTAGGCATTATAATTTTGTTTTTTGCATTAGAAATATTTTTTTCAAAAAGAAAGTCGTTTTTTAAATTTTTAAAACATTCAATTTAATATGTTAATATGGATCATAAAGAAAAAGAAAATAAAAAAGGATTAGAAGATAAAGTTTGGGGATGCTTGCATCATAATTTTTCAAAAAAAGCAGTTTTAACCCTTATAATTTTAGTTATTTTTGGTTTTGTTTTTATGGTAGGAGTTAAATTAGGTCAAGTTAAGGCTGGTTATTATTGTAGTTGGTTAGAAAATTATCACCGCAATTTTGCGGGGCCTCGCGAAGGATTTTTTAGAAAAGGACCAATGATGATGTTTAATCAAGGCTTTTTTGAGTCGCACGGAAATTTTGGAGAAATAATTCAAATAAACAATGACTCTTTTGTTATTAAAGATTTGAAAAACAATGTTGAAAAGCTTATAATTATAAATTCAAACATTTTAATTAAAAAGGGATATGAAAATTTAAAATTTAGTGATTTAAAAATAGGTGACCGGGTTGTTATAATTGGTTCGCCGAATAATCAAGGTCAAATTGAAGCTCGTCTTATTAGAGTTTTTTAAAAAAATATGAAAAGTTTTATTAAAAAAATTTTTAAAAGTAAATTATACGGTTTTATTTTTATCATTATTATTTTTGGTTTTGGATATTTTTCTTATGCAAAATTTTTTAATTCATCAAATCAAGCCCGTTACATTTTAACTGAAATTAAAAAGGGGGCAATTGATGTTTCTATTTCTGGTACAGGATTTGTTTCTCCTTTAAACAGAGTTGATTTAAAATCAAAAATTTCTGGGGCAGAAGTTGTTTCCGTCCCCGTTTCTGAAGGACAAGAAGTTCGCGCAGGAGATTTAATTGTAAAATTAGATACCACTGATACCGAAAAAGCGGTTCGTGACGCTCAGATTTCTTTAGACAACGCTAAATTATCTTTAGAAAAACTAAAAATTCAATACGATCAGCTTTTGCGCGCTGATACTTTAAATAAAAATTACGAAGACGGAATGAATATTTTAGCTGATTTGTATAATAATTATTCTCAAATTTTAAGCGGCTTAAATGACATTTTATTTAACACAGACCTTTCTTCTATAAACGAAACAAATATTAAATATTATTCTGATTATAATTCTAAATTCAGCGAAGTTCCTGATAAAGCAAAAAGAATATATAATGATTTAAAAATATTATATTCCGAAAATTTTAAAATTTACACTCAAGTTAGAAGAAATCAATACGATTTAAGAGAAGAAGTTATTTTAAAATCTTATGATTTAGTTTTAAAAACAGCTGATTTGATAAAATTATCTCGCGATCCAGTTTTGAATGTTCAAAATAATTTGATTTTAGATAATGCTATCCATAAATATGAAAACATAATAAATTCACATGCTCAAAGTTTAACTAATTATTCAAATACAATTGATAATTATTTAAAAAACCTTTTAACAATTAAAAATAATATTAATAACTACAAAGATTCTATTTCATATTATCCCATTGATATTAAGAATCAGGAATTAGTTATTAAACAAAGAGAAAATGCTTTATTAGATGCGCGCCAAAAACTTAATGATTATTATATTCGTGCTCCGTTTTCAGGAATTATTACAAACATTAATGTTTCTAAAGGAGATACGATTTCGGGAGGAGTTGTTGCAACTTTAATTACAAAAAATAAAATAGCTGAAATTTCATTAAATGAAATTGATGTAGCGCCTGTAAAAATTGGGCAAAAAGCTATTTTAACTTTTGACGCTTTGCCTGGAAAAATATTAGAAGGAAAAGTTTATGAAATAAGTACTGTAGGTCAAGAATCTCAAGGAGTCGTAAGTTATACAGTTAAAATTAATTTTGAAGATGTATCTAATGATATAAAACCTGGAATGAGCGTAACAGCGAAAATTATTACACAAACAAAAGACAATATTTTATTAGTTCCAAACCAAGCCTTAAAAATTTCGGGCAAGACAAATTATGTTTTAAAAGTTTTAAATGTTTCTCAAAATGATATTAAAAAATCAATTAAAGATGGAATTGTTTTAGATACAGAACCTCAAAGAGTTGATATAAAAACAGGCATTTCTAATGATGAATTTACTGAAATTATAGAAGGATTAAATGAGGGGGATGTTGTTGTTTTGAGGGTAATAACAGGAACTTCAGCTAAAAATTCATCTAATATTCAATCACAAAATAGACCTCAACAATCTTCTGCTATTTTTAGATTTCCCGGATCAAGCAGAGTAAGATAATTTAAATATATGATTGTTTGTGAAAATATTAATAAAATTTATAAAAACGAAGATGTTGAAACTATTGCTTTGAAAAATATTTCTTTAAAAATTGAGGAAGGCGAATTTGTTGCAATTATGGGGCCTTCAGGATCTGGAAAATCAACTCTAATGCATATTTTAGGATGCTTGGATTCTCCAACAAGCGGTAAATATTTTTTAGATGGCGAAGATGTTTCAAAATTAAATGATAATGAACTTGCTGAAATCAGAAACAAAAAAATAGGTTTTGTTTTCCAATCTTTTAATTTACTTCCAAGAACAACTGTTTTAAGAAATGTTGAACTTCCTTTAATTTATGCTGGCGTAAGTCCACAAAAAAGAGAAGAGCGCGCAAAACAAGCTTTAAAAGAATCAGCTTTTCCTGATAAATTTTGGTATCACTATTCTAATCAATTATCGGGGGGGATGATGCAAAGAGTTGCAATTGCAAGATCTTTAGTTAATGATCCTAAAATTATTTTAGCCGATGAGCCAACGGGTAATTTAGATACAAAAACAGGGGAAATAGTTTTGGAGACCTTTCAAAATTTAAATAAAAAACAGGGCAGAACAATTATTTTAATTACGCATGAGCCCTATATTGCAGAACATGCAGAACGTATTATTAAAATACGCGATGGCGAACTTATTGATGATTCTAAAAATCATAGCCAAAAAATTATTAATAATAAAAAATAAAAATTATGAAAATTAGAGATTTAATTTCAGAAATATTTATTTCTTTAACAGCAAATAAAGTTAGATCAGGATTAACTATTTTAGGTATTGTTATTGGTATTGCTTCTGTTATTGCTATGATTTCAATTGGACAGGGAGCTTCAAATCAAATTCAAGGCAATATTGAAAGTCTTGGTTCTAATTTATTAACAATTGTTCCGGGATCTGTTAGACCCGGGATGGGAATTGTTTCTTCTGGAAGAGGGAGCGCTCAAACCTTAAAAAACGAAGACGTTGATGTTATTTTAAAAATAAATGGAGTTGATGCAATATCTCCTGAGGTTTCAAGAAGGTTTCAAGTTGTTGCTCCAAGCGGGAAAAATACAAACTCAACTGTTTTAGGAATAACAGCAAATTATGCTTATGTTAGAAACGTTTCAATGAAAGATGGGATTTTTATTTCTGATTCTCAAAACAGAAGTTTAGCTCGTGTTGCTGTTTTAGGTCCTCAAGCAGCCCAAGATTTATTTGGAGATGAAAATCCGATAGGGAAAAATATTCGGATAAACAAAATAAATTTTTATATTATTGGAATAACTGCTTCACGCGGCGGAGGTGGATTTGTAAATTATGATGATATGATTTATGTCCCTCTTTTAACAATGCAAAAAGTTTTGGCAGGAGTTGATTATTTATCAGCAATGGCTATTAAGGTTCAAGATAAAAATTTAATTTCAGAGGTGCGAGACGAAATAATTTACGCTTTAGCTGAAAAACATCGCGTTGATCCTCAAAATCCCGATTTTACAATTGTTTCTCAACAAGATGTTTTAGGGACATTAAATCAGGTTATTAATACATTTACTATATTTTTAGCTTCTATTGCTGGGATATCTTTGATTGTTGGTGGAATTGGAATTATGAATATGATGTTAACTTCTGTTACAGAAAGAACGCGAGAAATTGGTTTAAGAAAAGCAGTTGGAGCAAAAGAAAAAGATATAACAATGCAATTTTTACTTGAATCTGTTGCTTTAACTTTTATTGGAGGAATTATAGGAATTTTATTAGGAGCAGCAATTTCAATTTTAATTTCTAAATTTGCAGGAATAGCGACAACTGTTTCTTTATTTTCTGTTCTTTTATCTTTTGGGGTTTCAGCTTTAATTGGAATTATTTTTGGGTATTATCCTGCTCGCCGCGCCGCAAAACTTAACCCAATTGAAGCGTTAAGATATGAGTAATGTTTGTGCGGGATACCGGAATTGAACCGGTGCCTACTCCTTGGAAGGGAGTCATTCTACCGCTAAACTAATCCCGCGTAATTTCTATTTTATATTTTTTATTATTTTTGTCCAGATATTTAAAATATTTTTTCAATTTCTGTGCCCGGGGTGGGATTTGAACCCACACTCCAAAAGGAACACGATTTTGAGTCGTGCGCGTCTCCAATTCCGC
>Ga0197142_1001217_pt1:5000-15000 | contig 23726 bp, 16 predicted proteins | sample GBS60_MetaG_FD_148614 | JGI IMG/M metagenome (GOLD analysis project Ga0197142, IMG submission 148614) | Sediment microbial communities from Great Boiling Springs, Gerlach, Nevada, United States - GBS 60_MetaG | ecosystem: Environmental > Aquatic > Thermal springs > Hot (42-90C) >... | reverse complement strand
GACATGTGCCGGTTGACTTTGCGCCACAGCAGCAGCCTCTGCCAGCACGCGACGATACACCTGTTCAAAACCGCGCGCCATATGAATATACGTAAAGCGATCGAGCAGCCGCTGGCGGCCAGCAACGCCATATTCGTATAGCATGCGAGGCGACTGTAAGAGCGTCACGATCGCTTCAGCGAGCTGCTCTGGACTTTCCGGGTCGACCAGACGGCCGGTGACGCCATCGTCAACCACCTCTGGGATACCGCCAGCGCGACATCCAATTACTGGCTTGGCGTAGTTCATCGCCTCCAGATAGATCAGGCCGAAGGATTCATACAAAGAAGGCGCCACGAAGAGATGGCAGCTTTGATAAAGCGAGTGTAGTTTCTCCTCGGAGACTTCCCCTAGAAAATGGACGTTTGCGGTCAATTCCGGATGACGTTTGCGGAAGTATGCAGGATAATTTAGCCCAGTTTTGCGTTTGAAGCCATCGGATTGGCTGTTGTCGGCCCCGGCAATGACAAATTCGACGTGGGGAAGTTGGCGTAGCACCTTCGGGATGGCGGCGAACAGGTCTTGAATTCCCTTGCGCTTCTCGAGCCGTCCTACGTAGAGTACCGTCAATTTTGTTGGCGGGCGATGGGAAGGAAAAGGCCGTATCTCCTGTTCATCTACAGCTTCAATACCATAGGGTACCACTCGAATTCTATCTATTTTACCAGATAAGCTGTAAACCTGATGTAGCGCGCGAGCAGTTGCGTTAGTGTTAGCAACGATGAACTGGGCATGCTGAAGCAGCGCTTCTTCTATCTCCCCGATCAAGCGCAGGTCATCATCACGCTGGTTCTGAATTTCTGCAATCTGTCGTTGCGCCGTGACTGGCCGCACAACAACCGGCAACTTTCCAGAAACTGCTGTGACAAATCCGTCGGTCAGCCAGAGCGGTGTATCGACAATCTGGATATCATCGTTGAGGAAGAGACGCAGCAGGCGATCATGGACGGCGTGACTATAGTTCAAGAGATGATGCACTTTAGGCAAGTGACGAAACTGCATATACCGATTCAGTCGATACGGCACGCGATGAACGTAGGCACCATCATAATAACTGGTGGTTGGCTGGCTGCCATGGGTGAGAACGTGCACTGTATGACCGAGCTCGAACAGCCCCCTGGCTAGCATATTCGTGCTGCGCCCAACACCTTCATAACGTTCCGGCGGATAGTTGAAGCTCAACAAGGCAACGCGCAGGGGCGGCTCAACCAGTGTAACGGTGGAGCGCCGTCCACTGACAGGATCGACGGAGGGCTGCAGTGCTGAATCCTGTCTAAGGAAAGGCTTGATCGGTTCCGAAACCGGGTCCTCCTTGTTCGGCATTGACTCTGACAGCAGAACAGGGGATCGAAATAAGGCATTGGTTGCTCCCAAAAAAGCACCTTTCACTTCCAGCATACTTGCTTGAAACAATTGCTTAAAAGAGATTTTTTTATGGCGATATAAATCGACATTCCACAGCCAATGACCGTGCACAAAGTAGCCGATGCGTCGCAAAATGTTCCGGAGTGGTACGCCCAGAGCCCGTCCATTGCGAATGGAAAAATAGACGGCGGCCTTGGTTTGAATCCACCATCTCCCCTGAAACGTAAATGCAACGCGATTTCGGCTCGAGGCAGGTACGTGATAGACAGGAGCTTCGGCTGTAGGTTGTACAAGAAAGCCAGCGGCAGCCAAACGCATTGCCAGGTCGGTATCGTCGTATACCCACTCATAAAATTCATCAAAGCCGCCAACGGCAAGCAGTGCATTGCGCCGGTAGGCCATATTGGCACCCATCATTCGCATTGTCCAGAAACGTCCCAGCCCTTCCGGCGGCAATTGATCGAGGAGCCCTGTACGTACATCATATTGCTCCGCCAGTGCTGAAATGATGCCTAGCCTATGTTGGATCGTGGAATGTTCAGGATGGATCAGATAGACTGTGCCGCCAGTCGCTGCAATCAACGGATTCGCGAAAAGCCGATTCAATTGCAGGAGCCAGTTGCGGGAAGGGACGGCGTCGTCATCAATATAGGCGACGATCTCCCCGCGGGCAGCCAGCAGACCCATGTTGCGAGAGACGCTCAAATTGGCTACCGGACAGTGAAGAACACGAAGACGGCCATCATAGTCTTGCAAGATTTCAAGAGTGTGATCGCGTGTAGGCCCGACCACGACGATGACCTCAAAATGTGGATAGGATTGATGTTCAAGCGCCTGCAATAATATCTTTAGCGATGCGGCGCGGTCGGTTGTATTCACGATCACCGAAAACGTATGTTCAACGTTGGGCATAGCCAAGTAACAGCTCGTGCAACCGTCGGCGATACTCATGCATTGTGATTTGAGTTTCCAGTAAATTCAGTCGATGATTGAGCACTTGTAAAAGATCTTCCAGGTTTTGGGCTTGAGCGTTTTGCAATGACCTTAATTGCGCAAATTGATGAACATTTGCAAGGCCTAATAATCTATATAAACCGTATTGAATCCTCTTGTAGATGGGTAGGGATTGGTGATTCCACAAAGGCTGATACAGTCCTTCGATTTCTCTACGTTGTGCAGCCAGCGCCTCGAAACTGGCCTGAATTTGCTCATGAATTTGTGCAAGTTCTCGCTGCCATTCTTCAAACCCCGCCAATAAAGCAGCCGAATCGTCTACCTGAGGCAAGGTGAGCTGTTCGCAGCGCCGATACGCCGTGCGATAGATTTCCGCCATGCCGGTGCGCATCAGCCGTTGTATTGGAGCTGCCAGCAAGGTGTTTCCATCCTTCACACGCTGCTGGAGAATCTCCTCTAAATGTTCGCGCGTATAGGCGGAGGCCAATGCGCGGCCGACAGATTCGTGGAACGAGGGTTCTGTTGCAGCGGCGTCCACTTCGGCCTCAACGAATTCAATCAGCTCATCCTCTGAAAACTGCTTGCAAATAAACCGATAGCGAGATTGATGCTGATTTGCTATATACCGAATTGGCTCACGGCGCCATTCCTGGCTGCTAAAGAGGTGGCGCCCGCGAGCGCGCACGGAAAGGTAGGTCTCAATACCATGCCGTCGCGCCCGATAGCAATAGTCGCTCTCCTCGTAATAGGCAGGATAAAATTCCTCATCCATGCCGCCGAGCTTCTCCCAAGTCGCCCGTCGGACGGCGAAGATCGCGCCAGTCACATAGTCAACCGCAACATCGCTGGAGGGGATTTCCGTGAGGTGGCGACCATAGCCTAGAGGACGCGTGATCAACGCCCCAGCATGATTGATGGTACCCTGCGCGTCTTCGATCACAGCGCCGACAATTCCGCAATCGCTCTGCTCTTGTAAGGTTGCATGTAACCCATCCAACCACCCGGAAGCAACCAGACAATCCTGATTCAACAGGACAAAGACTTCTCCCTTTGCAGCGGTCATGCCAGCGTTGACGCCGCCAGCAAACCCAAGGTTGACAGGTTGCTTGAGAAGCTTTACCTCTGGAAACCGCGAACGAATCAACGCTGCGCTTCCATCAGCGGAGGCGTTGTCGACGCAAATCACCTCAATCGCATGTTTGCCAGCGTGCATGAAAACTGAATGCAAACACGCGGCAAGCACGGCTTCCCCATTCCAGACGGGGATAATGACGCTGGTCAACATAGCATCGGATTATATCACACACAAACACGCCTGGAGTGTTTCAGGGAATCGCTCGATAAAAAATTGGTGTGAGACCAGGTCGGGCTGTAAGCTGAGGGCAAATTTAAAAGATTTCGCCTTCAGCTTACAGCTCCGGATTCTCGTCATTGAATTATCGTCTGATCAAGGGAGCATAGACAAAAAGATCGGTCGAGAATCCAGATTTCTCAGCGGAGAGAATGACATTACTTTGCTGATCCAGCCCTTCCACGAGCACTGTGTAGATCACATAATTGGTCAGGCCTGTCAAGAACACGCCATCTACATCACCGTTAAGGCGAGCAGGTCGATTGCAGGCGAATCCATCAGGAGGGCTCGCCGCAGGAGGACACTTCACCGTTATCCGATAGTTCGCTACCCCTCTTTGTACCCCCCACTGCACCCTGATGCTACCAGATGTTGTCGGGAAAATTATCAGACGGAAAGGTACGGCTTCGTAGGCACCGATATCTGGGATGCCGTTGCGAGGATTTTGTTCGATGTCGACAGTTTCCTGGCTATCTGTCGCTTGGTCAACTGCTGGCGAGTTCGCTGGGATCTTGAAGGCATCTTCATCCTCCGAACCGCCGACAAACATTGGATCGGCCAGAATCGAGGTTTCCATACCTCTGACCGTGCCGCTTTGTGAAATGTTACCAATGTTATCGAAAAAGAGGTTGTAGGATAAAGTAGCTGTATTGTTAGGCATGACGTACAGTGCGGCAGAGCCAGAATCTGTTTTATGATTGGCGATGATGTTATAGCGGATGTACGCTGGCTTGGGACCACTTTCCACGCCGTAGCTCATGACGAGAATGGCAGAGCCTAAAAGTGGATTTGTTAACAAGCGGTTGTCAGCGATTGTGTTATGGAGGAGAGTTGCCTCGATGCCCTGTAACCAAATGCCGCCGCCGCCGCCACCCACTATCGGGCCTTGGCCCGCAGCAACTTTGTTATGGGCAATAAGAGAATTTTTGATGATAGCTGTCGGTTCTCCGAATTGTATGTTTTGGAGATACACCCCGCCACCCCCCGCAGGTCCTTGGGCTGCAGTCCCATCGCCGCCCTGGGACGTGTTGCGAAGGATCTTGCATCTATCGATCCAAAGTGTGGTATGGATTGCCTCGATCGCTCCACCTGCTGCCAATCCTCCATTAGCAGCCCTTCCTCCTTGTGCCAGATTATCCGTGAGGATACATCCAATGATACGGACCGTGGCGCTCTCTGTGGGAAATCCTTCAACAGTGATTGCACCACCAAAGGCACCACCGGCATACGTGGGAGCATCGCCGCCTATACTCCGATTACGTTGAGCAATCACATTCTGGAGAGTGACATCGGCGTACCCCATAATCGTCACAGCTCCGAATGCATCGGCTGTCTGATTATCGGAAGTACGCCCACTACCTGTAGTACTGCCGGCGCGTGCAGTATTGTCGTAGAATTCTAAATTCGAGCCATCAGCTTCTGATCGAAGCGTGAAAAGACCTGCACCCATAGCATATCCGCCGCGTATACGGCCAGATCCCCCCTCCGCCCGATTGTTTACAAAGACCAGACGATCAAGGTAGACACGCGTCGGTGCTGCGCGGATTGCTAAAGCAGCACCGGCTGCGCTGCCGCCGTATTCATTCTCGGTATTGCCTCCTACCGCAACATTGTTCTCGAAGCGTACATTTCTGAGCGTGACCTGTGAAAAATCTGCCAGCATGCCTGCCCCAAAGGCAAATGTTTGCTCATCGTCACCGCGTGCCTTTCCCTGTACATACCCTCTACGTATCGTGAAACCCTCCATCGTAATACCAGCGACTCGGGGAGCTGTATCTTGTACCCATACCCCGCGAACTTGATCCTGACCATCGATCACGGTCAAATTGACGGCGGGATCGGCTGTAGACCAATTGCCACTGGCGTATCCCCCACGTAGAGTCAGTTGTTTGTTAACAATACATACAACGGCTTTCCGTCCACCTAAATAGCGTTCGCAGGGATTGTCGACACCAGCGTATGAATATACCCCAGCAGCGACCAGAATGGTATCTCCGCTGGTAGATTGATTGACTGCATGTTGCAAGGTGCGACAGGGCTGCGTTGGATCTTGGCAGAGATTACCACTGTCGTTCCCCTTCTGGATGTCTACATACAGTGTTCTGGAGCGCGGTTCATCGCTGAATTCTGCAAAAGATGAAGTGGGCGCAGGAAAAAGCAGCACAGTTGTCAGTATCCAGAACGCAACAATGCTTTTTCGGTAAATCGACAAGTTTGTCATATTCCTCTTCTTCCCTCTCGAGGCTATTTGCAAGCCTGAATCCTTTGCAAAAACTCGCCATCGAAGAGAAAACATCTCCATCACTCAAGTAGAAAGAGAGAGTGTGGCTGTTGAGTGGCCACCACAAACATGCGCGTCTCTCCGAGGTATCGAGGCTTTGAGAAGTATTTGAATCCCGCTGTACGCAACATACCCAGCACACACGCCTCGTCCGGAACCCACCAATTCGAACCATCGCCGTTCAGTTCATCTTTTTCGATGAATTTCATGAAACCTGTGGAGCATGGCGTAACAACTGTGCGCCCAAATGGTCCCTGACGCACGTAAAGGACATTTTTATGTTTCGGTGAGATGATCTCGGTCTCGACAACGATCGCGTCATTGCACAGGCTGGCCACCTGCTCCAACACACCGAGCGGGTTCTTCAAATGATACAGAATGCCTGTGAAGATTACGACGTCAAAGCGTTGGCCCAGCGTGTGGAGTTGAAGTCGGTCGATATCGGCCTGCCGATAATCAATATCGAGCTTCCAGATGGCTCGGCAGGCTTCAGCCTGTTTCAGGTATCTGTCATCGAAATCCACGCCAACCACCTGGCTAGCGCCCTTTAGTTTGGCCTGGATACAGAAGTATCCTGCGTTAGTTCCGACATCGAGAACGGAAGCGTTCCTGAAGCCGTCCGGCAGCAATGTCTCCACCGCTTGCCAGACATAATTGTGAAGCTGCAAGGTCGGCAGGGTGTAGACACCACGGCCCAGATAGATGCGTTGGTACCAGTAGGGGAACGAGTTAACCAGAGCGATCAAGGATTCCCGGTCAGGCGGATCCGGCGGCTCAACCTCAAGGCGAGACGGAATGACTTGTGAGGGTTCACCTTGCGGCGATTCCTTCTGACGCTGAATTGCTCCTTTTTTGAATGCGTTGGTAATTGCATGGATGAATCTCACGGCGTACCCCTTATTCGCAATGCATGCAGCGTTATGGCGTGTTACGCACTCAGCGTTATTGCGCCCAAGTATAGCGCAAATTGGTTGAACTGACTCGTACAGAAAAAAAGCGAACAGACGCCTCTTCCACTACGAATTTCGACCTATATCTCCTATATCTATCAACGCTCTTTATTTGCGTTGCAGCAGATGAACGGTGCGTCCTTGCCAGATGAAGGTGGACGTCTCCACGTATCGGTCAAAAATAAAAGGTTGGATTTCTGGTCCAGTTGAAGAGAGGTCTTGCAAATCATCAATCCAGACCGCAAAGTCGGGCGGATTTCTGTCCAGCTCTGCGAGCCAGCGTTCACGAACAGAGCGCTGCATGAACCAGGGATAGTGCATCATCCAGAAGCGAGGTGGAGTTCGTTGCAGAACATAATAAGCGTTGCTGACTGCCTCATTGTCAGGAACAAACACGAGCGTGCTGTGTGAGGGCAGGATAGGCTTTAACAATTCCGCCAGTTCACGAGACTCATCAAATTTAAGGAGTCTGGGCTGATTGGTTCCGACCATGCCAGGCCACAGCAAAAAAGTGCCATAAGTCAGCCAAAAGAATAAAAACGAGACAACGAGGGTGCGTACAACTCGCGCGGCGGAGGTCGAAATCCCTGATCCGATCCGAACGATATCTGCGCTCACAATGGCCGCCATTGCGGCTGTAAATCCAAACGCCGCCGCCCAATGCGGCGGCGAGTACCGCGGATAGAGAAAAATCAGGCTGCTCAAGGCACATATCAGGAGCCAGAGCCGAAGCAACCGCTCCTGACCGGAAAAAGAGTCAGACAGCCAAAGTGATGCGGCAAATGGAGCCACCAGTAAAAAAGCCGGCCAGATAGCGAGCATATCAAGATGACTGGGAAGCAGGAAGCCCAAACGAGCATAGCCGCTTGTCAGGTTGAACAGAATAGTCCATTCCATCAGGGCAGCCAGGTTACCGCCAACAGTCAGATAAAAAGCGATGTACAACGCGACCGGTGTCGTCATCCCCACAAGAAAAAGCAAAAGCGCTATGCAGGCCGATCGCCAATTGGACCGCAGACGCTGACGCACGAGCCCCAGCCAAATCAGGAAAACGGGAACAAGCACAATTGCCTGCTGTTTGAGTAAAACGCCGATTCCGACCAACACGCCGCTGAGAACGACTCGCCAGAGATAGCGTCGCTCCAACGAGAAGACGCCCAGCGAGATAAAAAAACCGAAAAACACAGGCGCCAGCGCGAGGTTATACCAGAAGGTTGTCAGTCCGAATCGGGCTGCAAACGCCCAAAAGAAAGCCATCCCCGCTGCGGCAGCCCACAACCCATAGCGCGTCCACAGCCAGGTGCTTACCAGAGCGAACAACAGCGTCAACGTCGCTGCGTGCGCCAGGCGAAGCGCCAGGATGCCATCGTTTTCGAGCGACGTCTGCAGCCATGCCAGAAGATGCGGCAACAAGGGACTATGTTCATCTGCAATGTGAAGATAGGGGATGAATCCCTGGTTGAGCAGCCATGGCTGAAGCACCATACGCGGATCCGCAGTGATGGAAAGCCGCGTAGTGAAAAAAAGGGCCAGTGAGGTGCTCACGCCGACACACAAAAGAATGCGGTGCATTGGATACACTATGCCCAGGATCAGCTAGTCGGAAGCCTGCGCAGGAAGGACCTTCACCCAATCCAACAGAAAACCCAACGCGCGCGTATCTCCGCTTAGCCCCAAATCTGCAGGTGTAAAGGTCTCTGTCAGGAATTGGATTTGAATCGAATCCGTCGAAGAAAGTTCGGCGTAGGGCACACGAAACACATAGGTTGTCCACGTTTCGGTCGGCGTGAAACTGCCAACTTCATGTTCTCCGATCTTGACGGTTACCGGTGCAGGCTCAACCATTTCGGGCCGATAGATCATGGCGTGCACGTGAATCTCTAGAAGTTGTTCGTCGTCCGTGCCGCTGTCGACACGAGGGAGTGGCGTTGTCAACTTTGCCACCTCCTTTGTCCAGCGCATGGTGGGCGCGCCTGGCATGTATTCCTTGCTCCAAAAGCCCTCGTCCAGATAGGCCCCATCCACTGAGCCGATGTCCACTTCGATACTATCCACCCCCTCTCCGGCGCTGTCTGGCGACATCACGTCGTAGATTTCGATCCCATAATGAACCGTTTGTGTCACCGATGGAAAGTCATCGAAGGTGTTCATCAACATCTGTGTGGTGAAGGCATAACTCCCTGACGGGAGCAATGTCAGATGATTCCGCACCGTCGAGGGAATCGGCTCAACGGCTAACAATTGGATCGGGCGTTTTTCGACATCAGCGCGTGTGAAAAGAGCCTCTAAAAACGCAATGATCTCCTGCTGATGTTGCAAGGAAGCGTCCGGATCATCATCCTTTGAAGATTGGCTACCGGTGCGCACTGTCGCTATCGGATGAGCGAAAATTGAACGCAGCGGGACGCCAAATGCGTCAGCAAAGAGACTTTCCTTTGGCTCAGTAAACAGCACGATGGCGTCGGGTCTGATCTGTTGATGCAATTCATGAAGCTGCGACAGCGCGCCTGCATAATCGTGCGCCCGCACCACATAGCGATCCTGATAGATCAAGCCGCCAACCAGCGCCGCAACCAGCACCCCGCGCACGGCAAGCATCATCCATGGCCTGGAGAATCGAGGCAACGCAACAACGGCGTAGGCGGCGAATATCCACAACATCGGAATAACGATCGGCACGTAGCGACGCATGGTATAGATGTGATAGGGCGTGTTCATAATGTTGTAGACGTACTGAAACGTCGTGAGCACGCCGATGCCGACCACGATTGTCAGCCGCGTCAGCCGCTCTCGCACAACTATCATTGCCAGTCCGACCGTCGCCAGTGCAATCCCCAATGGCGTCAGATACCAGCCCATGCGCAGCCAGTTCTGTCCGTTGAGAATTGGAAACTCCACGTTGCCAGGCCAGGCAATGGCAAGGCGCGGCGGTTCCAGGATCGGACGCAGGAAATAGGCGTACGCGCTCAAGGCGACGATCAAGATCGCAAGCGCCCAACGAATCGCAGTCGAACGCTCCAGCCGCTCCAGTTGCAAACGGAATCGTTGCGGCCCCAACGT
>Ga0197142_1001216_pt1 | contig 23733 bp, 11 predicted proteins | sample GBS60_MetaG_FD_148614 | JGI IMG/M metagenome (GOLD analysis project Ga0197142, IMG submission 148614) | Sediment microbial communities from Great Boiling Springs, Gerlach, Nevada, United States - GBS 60_MetaG | ecosystem: Environmental > Aquatic > Thermal springs > Hot (42-90C) > Sediment... | reverse complement strand
GATATGGGTACGACCCATTATTCTCCTGACGGATGGACTACAGGTGTGTATGATCCGGATACAGGAGAGCAAATTGGCGAGCCGAACGTGCACATAAAGAACAACAAGACCGACATAACTGCGGGCGTAATCGGCGTATGGAGGAATGCGCTTCGCGACGGCACGAACTACTTCAAGCCTCACTACGCAATTCGCCATGAAGACAACCCGTTGCACCTGCGGCTCACAACACGTGTGCCAGATGGTACCACACATTTGTGGGCGCGATACTATCAAAAGGGCGAGTACCATATTGACAGATGGAATCGGGATGTTTACTTCCTGACGGAAAGGGACGGCTCGAAGCCAATTAAAGCATCATACTTCTTCGGAACCAAGATGCCGCAAGCTTTGGGACCGAATACACCGCCTGAGCTTATCAGCGGCAAAGTGAACAAACTTAGAGGCAGCCGAGGCGATCTGTTTACGTATTCGGTCATATACAGAGACCTTGATGGGCCTAATGGTCAGGCGCCTGTTTACGTAAGGGTCTACATAGACGGCGTCCCGTACGACATGACTCCGGCTGCAGGCGGAACACCTGCCTACAGAGAGGGTGCGTTGTATGTCTTTACACCGCCCGATGGGCTCGCTGGTGGATCGCACAAGTTCCGGTTTGAGGCATCAGATGGGGCTGCAGTTGCATGGTTTGATGCAAACGGATCGCACCAGAGTTCGGGCGGTCAGGCTCCGGCTACCGGAGTTGTAGACATAGACGGTCCGTGGGTCAATAATCCGCCTGAGCTTACAGACGGACTAGCTAATCCGAATCCTATCAGCGGCGGCATCAATCCATGGGACAGCGTGGATTACACGGTGACCTATATAGATGCCGACAATGACGAGCCTTACTTCTACGATCCTGTAAGGGACGTTTACGACTACGATTCTAACCAGAACGGCATAATGGACGGGCCAGAGTTTTCAGGTTCGCCACGGCTTTGGATCGACAGCGGCACGGTGGATCAATACTTTACAGGCACCGTAGCATCCCTTGAAGAGGATCTGATGGCGCCGGGTAAGAAGCGAACAATCGTGGCGGCTGGTAACCCTGGTTGGATTCCGGATAAGTTCGCAGGTGCTTTGCTCCAGATCACCAATGGCGCTATTGCCGGCAGGATATACCTGATCCAGAGCAACACTGCGAATAAACTCATCATAGCCACTGACGATCTAGCTAAAGACGGTGTAATTGCGGGTGGCGATAACGCAAGTACGTTCCGCATTAACGGTCTGCTGATGGCCAAAGCGGATCCAACTCAGCAGGATTATACTCGGGGAGTGCGGTTCAAGGTTACTGTGCCGAAGCTCGCAATTGGCACTCACAAGTTCCACTTTACGGCTCGTAGCCGCGAATATAAGCCACAGTGGCTCATTGATCAATTGCAGGCTCACGAACGCGTGCCGTATTCGAGCGAAGCCAGATGGCCATCTACTGGTGATTCGCCAGGTCCAACTGTTGTTAGCACGCCTCCTCCGGGCAATACTGCCCCGGTTGTTTCGCTGACGCCGGAATCACAACGTGATGATCCGAAGGATCCGGTGTTCGTTGGACCGATGGCACAGATTGCGCTTGCTACTAGGCCGGATCAGGTAGAGGCTTTCTATCCGACGTTGTTCGCTCAAATTAGGGAAGTCAGGGGTGTGTTCCTGAACGCTAACGAGTTCGATCTGACTTCGGTAGCAAACAAGGATGAGTTTGCGAGAACCAAATACAATCCGAAGACAGCCAATCCGCCGTTTGCGCCTGGTGATACAAAGATCTTGCTGACTTCGCCGCTAAGTGTAGTAACTGCAGGGTCGGAGTTGGTGCAGTTTGGAAACGTAGATTCGTCTTCGCTGCTAAAGGTCACACCGGACGCAAGCAGTGTCATTGATACGGTACTAGGCGTATACTTGAAGTCAGATCCGACATTGGCAGGCACGAACTACTACGATGAGACTAATCCGTTCAGGCCGGGTGATACGGTAATCAACCTGAAACAGCCGTTACCTAGTGGCACGAAGCAGGTCTATGTGAAGTATAGGTATAAGCCGATAAGCGCTGGAGGTCTGTGGCCTGCGCCGGTTTATGTCAAATACTTCATGCGGACGTCGAGTCGGAAGTTCAAGTCGAGTGATCTGGTCACATTCAGACTTGCCTATCGCGATGCCGACAACGATGCGCCAAGCTATCACGACAGCGTCCAAGGCTATATGAAGCTGGTGTTTAATACGACCGGGCAGGGTCGACAGATGCAGCTTCTGAACCCGCCTGACGAAGGAGAGACGCTGGACTATAGGATAAGCATACCGTTATCAACGGAGCCAATGACGCTTCCTGAGGGGCAGCATAGGTATCACTTTGAAGCATCGGATGGTTACTATGTGGTGAGGTATCCGACAGGAGCGCTTGGCGACCCGACGGCAAATGACTATACAATCACCGTCAACTATAAACCGGTGCTTACGAACGGTAAAGTCGATCCGAGTATAGGGCAGACTGCGACAACGTTCACCTTCACGGTGACTTACAAGGATCAAGACGGAACTGTGAGCAATCCACCTACCGTTACCGTCAGGATCACCAAACTTGACGGAACGCCGTGGGAAGAAGCGCGCGAGATGACACCTACGACGTCCAATCCAAACTATGCTGCGGGCGTGAACTATGTCTATACTCGCAGGAATCTGCAGTCCGGAGTCTATAAGGTCGTGTTTGAAGCGACGGATGGTGATGGAGAGAGTGCTGAGCCTTATCCTGCTACTGGGCAATCGGATATAACGTTCACGGTTAGAGATACTAATGTGCCGCCGGAGATCATAGAAGTAGCGGTCATACCTACGGCGGGGGGCTTGAATAGACTATTCAACTACACCGCCAAGTACCGCGACAGCGACGGTGATGCACCGATCAACAAGTCGGACGGACAAAAAGACGCGATGACGTTGGTTATTGATCCTGGCACGAATAAAGAACAGCGAGTGCGCATGACCAAGGCATCTAGCGAGCCAACGAATCCTGATTATAGGACTGGTGTCAAATACCAAACGGCACAGGCTATATCGGGTAAAAAACTTGGCACAGGTCATCACACATACACGGTTGAGGCCAGCGATGGTACTGCCGATACGGCGCTGCTAATGAATGGTCAAGTAGATGCGTCTGATACGTCGCTCAAGACGGTAATCCCTGGTTCTCCGAATATTATCGGCGCTGTTGTAGGTGTATACACTGATCGTGATCTCAGAGGCAAGATCAACTACTTCGTTTCTGCCGATGGCTTGACCCGCGGTCAGTTCGTCGGCGGAAAGATCAAGCTGCCGAGGGCACTGCCGAGTGGAACGAGTAGCGTATACGTACACTACGCCGTTAGGGGCCCGGTGCTATTGATACCGTATTTTGAGAACTTCAGAGCAGTTGACGCTGCGGCATCGGTGCCTGAGTCAGCTCCTGCTATTACTCAAGCTTTGGTTGGTCAGGAAGTCGTGTTTGTTGGCGATATGAAGTTCCCATACAACACGGAGACTAACCCGCCGGCTGAGATCAGGAACATCACTATCCAGGTAACTAAGCCTGACGGGACCACCGTATCGTTGAGCGGTAGTATCACGAGCTACGAGAGGGAGACCGAGACTCTGCCTGATGGTTCGAAGCGCGATATCGGTTGGGTTGGTCGTATAACGGTTAGCTATCCGAAGGGTGTAGATTCGTCTTTGGTGACCGGTAGGAGCTTCACGCTGGTTGCTAGTGGAGAGTGGACCGTGGCTATCTCGTGGCCGGGTGACGGTTCGTGGGATAAGGCCAGCAACGAAGGGCAAGAAGTTAAGATCACCGTGGGCGGTCAAATGAGAACTATTGCCGTAGCTGATCCGAGTATGCCCGACACCAGCACGCCGTTGGTGGACATGATTACAGTGCCTAAGATACTTGGATCGCCTGACATCGGTAGGGTATTTGGCTACGAGAGAGCATTGGAGATGCAAATCGTTCGCTGGGATCCTGCCTCGAAGACGTACTTCAGATACGGAACACAGGGATTATTCCCCAATCTTATGCCGGGCGAGGCAATCTGGATTAAGCCGAAATCAACATATCCGGCTGAGAACGTAACACAGTCGATGTTGGATCAAGGCCAGCTTGCGCTTGGAAATCCTGAGGCTCCGTTCAGCGACCAGAAGAGATATCGAATCGTCAAGGCCTTCGTGAAAGACTATAAGAAGGATACTGCTACGGGACTGCCTGAGCCTTGTACTGTCGCGCTTAAGGCTGGATGGAATCAGTTCGGTACGATCTTCTTCAATTGGAAGAAGGATAACTTAGGTAAGGAGATAATCCCGAAGGTAGACGTGGGTATTCCTCTGAGCGAACTGCAAGTCCGGTATCTTAACCAGACAAAGTCGATTGCTGATGCCGCGGCTGCTGGCTGGGTGCGCGGATATGCATGGCGCTGGGATGCAGTCAAGCGGGATTACGTTCTAGTACATCCGACTAGCCAAGGCGCTGAGAGGGTTTTGAAAGCTTGGTATGGATATTGGATTAGGGCGTTTGTTGATTGTGATCTCATCATTCCGTCTACTAGCAGATATAATGGCGAGATCTTATCGACTTCGCCAAAATCAATGCCAAGCTCTATGAGCGAGTCGGTCGAAGAGCTCGATGCGCCGCCGCCTGCACCCGAGTAGATAAACTGGTCGGGTGTTTTGGCGGTCACCAAAACATCCGACCTTAGAACCTTTTGGAGGATTCAGGATGAAGATGGAAACTAGTCGTCTACGGACGTGCATCATACTCATTCTGGTAGGCTTTGCGTTAGCTTTAGCGACAAGCTCTGCAAGCGCAGGCCTGTTTGGGCTTTTCCGCTCAAAGAAAAAATCAGCGCCGGTGGTCAGACAGTCGTTGGTTATTTTTCCATTTGATAATGGGGGCGCAACCAATCTGCCGGAGTCATTCGGAGAGTATGTGGCATCGGACATTAGGTCGATGCTTGCCTCTAATCCACGTTACGCAGTTTTTATATACCGAGATAAACTCGCACCCATTCAGAGAGCGAAGGCTGATAACACGCTCAAAGCTCCTGATTGCACGGGGCCGTTTGCAGAGGATAAGGCCAAGACTCTAAGGCTTGCACAATTGTTAGCATCTGAGCTTTATCTTGTAGGGACAATTGATGAGTATCGTGTTGATCCTGCAGCAAAGGTCGCAGAGATAACCCTTAGCGCAGATCTCTACGATACAAAGACCGGAAAGCTGATAAAGACTCTATTGGTTAAGGCGAGCACCCCGGAGTCAACGAATACTACGCACGAGGACGAATTGCGAGATTTGGCTAAGGGAGCTGCTGTTACAAAATTGGTAGCTGAACTCACGGCTAATCCTGGTGAGACAACAGTGCCTGTTGGGGCTGGAAAGTAGCAATCGGCAGACAAGTCTTGAGGTTAATGGTTAGATCGCAGCGCTCAATAGGTTAATATACTTGTAGAAAAGCTGCGAATAGGCGTTATAATGACATGAGCGCTGCCTAACCACTTGGCTGAGTCGTTTTAACTCTAGTTTGAATACCACATTTCGCGGCTAGAAAATGAAGACTCGATAGGAGATTGTTCTCAATGCCTAGCCGATAATTCCCCCACATACTTGCGGCCACGCGGTTTCCGAGAATAGGGCCGAGGAGTACGTTAAAACCGCGGCAACACGTGCTTTATCGCAGCAATCTTGTTATAAAAAGGGGTGCTTTGAGTTGAGGCCGTTTTTACTGTTGGTTCTGATTCTGTCGGCAACACCTTCGATAAGTCAAGAGTATTTCAAACAGGAGTTTCCGAAGGCTGTTACATATCGACCATGCGAGACTCAGATCGTAGTCTACGATGCTCGGCCCGAGCTTGGAATGGGAACAAACAATATAAACAGCCGTGCCCTTGAGATGATTTCAAAGCTTGGAATACGAATCATCCGTCACACACTATATTGGAACCTTATGGAAGCTTACGACAAACCTGGGCTTTACGACGCGAAGTACCTCTCCGAGTGGGATACGCTTGTTGAGAATTGCCGAAAAGAAGGGTTCATTTTAGATGTTGTTGTTAACGGTGATCCGCTCGGAGTCACTTTTGCAAATCGAATAGATGCTTACAGAAGATTCGCGCGATTTGTTGCCGATATGGCTCGTCGTTATCCGTCGGTTGTTTATTGGGAGCTGTTCAACGAGATGGATTCCGGTTTCACGTGCCTGTTTGGTGCGAAGGATAATGTTTCGATGCTCGAGCAGGGCAAATACTACGCCGAGATGCTGAAGATAGTCTATCCCGCTCTTAAGGCGGCCAATCCGTCGGCATGGGTGCTGACTGGCGGAATTAACGACACTGATGAATTCCCACGCGGCATCTATGAGGGCGGCGGACGCGACTACTTTGACATAATGAACATACACACTAACGGGGTTTCCGTTGTTAATGCGTTTGTTGAGCGAGGAAAACGTATTAGGGAAATTATGGCGGCATACGGCGACGAAACAAAGCCTCTTTGGAATACTAAATTTGGGCTTGACGCCAGAAACATAATTGCTGCATGGGGTTATCCACATGAATGGAACCCGCCACAGGACGATGCCAAAGTATTCGATACCAAGCAGCTCGAGGATTATAAGGCTTGTTTAAAGATCAACGATCAACTCAAGCTTTATCAGAAACTGCTGCCCTACCAGTTCCAAGCGGGCAACGAACGTAATGATGACGGAATGAGTAAATCAAGGGCAAAGCTACCTGATGGGAAAACCATTGACGACTACGGCTTCGGAATTGTTCGCAGTGACATGAGCCCGCGTCCCACTTACGAGTGGCTTGCAGAAACACAGCCGAACGAAGCGATTATTCGAAAACCTCGATTCACAACTAACGTCACGGTTCGCACTAAGCATCCCATGATTCCTATAGGTTACGATTATAAAGAGATAGAAGGCGGCATACAAATACAAAGAGTTATTGTAGACTCAGCGATTCCTACACGAATCTATTTACGCTTCGCGCCTGAGCGTTCGGTATCCAGGTCAAACGGAAAGACTGATCAACCGGGGACTCAGGTAAGACCTGAACGCTCGACGCCGCTACCGGACCCATTCGATATCTAAAATCTGAAACGCAATGGAATGGTTACAAATGCTATTGCCATCCATATTCGTAACCAGTCTCGTACATCGCGACGATGTTTTCGGGCGGCCCGACAGATTGAATGTTGTGGCAAGGTGCAAGAATGTAACCGCCGCCTGCACCCAAAATGCGGTAGTTGTCCAGCACTTCCTGTCGGACCTCTTCTACTGTTCCGAAAGGCAGTGTGTACTGATTGTCCATTGCTCCGTGGAATATTAACTTATCTCCAAAGTCGCGCTTTAATCCTTCCCGATCCATGCCTTTACATCGCCACTGTACGGGATTTAGAACTTCAATCCCAATATCGATCAAATCCGGCAGGATATCCCGTACTGCTCCATCCGTGTGGTGGAAAACGTAAGAACCGTGCTGCTTAGTAAGTTCTATCATACGTTTCATTCTAGGCAGTAGGTATTCCCGTATGTGTGTTGGGGAATACATAAGCGAATCTTGCGCGCCAAGATCTTCTGCCACGTAGGTAATAATAACTGCCCCAGGTATGGTCTCGAAGATTCGCAGAGTGTTTTGATACGCTAAGTCGAAGAGCTTATCCAAACAATAATGCACAATATCCGGGTTTTCTACAAGGTCAATAAATGCTTGTGTTTCGCCTCTGAGAGTCTTATACTGCAAAAAAGGTTCCGATCCGCCGCCGGATATTGGTCGGTGCTCTTGTCCCTTAATCTGGTTTGGAAGATCCGAATAATCCCAGTCGTCGGGATTTGGCCAGCGGTAATTCGCTTCGATTTCTTCAGGGGAGTTGTATTTCGCAAGCGGAGCACTGGTTGCCTCGGAGTATGTGCCAGTACCATAGTTAACTAGGGTATACTTTACTCCCCAGATGTCTTCTCCCTCTTTTGGGGGAGGTCCGACGTACTTGGGAGTAACTCTCAGCGGTAAGTCAATGTGAAGTTTGCGCGTCATTTCCTCGAAGTCGCAATTCAGATACGCCAAAAGCTTTTCGGTTGCTTCAGGGGTAGCCCAATAGTCCATGGGAACGCGGTCTGGTTTTTCGCGCTTCAGAACGGCAAGCCAACGCTCACGCGGACTCATTGTTTCTTTGGGCATTCGGTTTTCTCCTTTGCTGTCTGCTAAAATCCGTGATCTATTGCTTTCTAATTGGTTTGCTCACAGCAGGTCTTTGTTTTTTTTCTTTGGGAGCTAGCACTTGCCAAATAATAGGAAGCGACCCGATTAGCAAAATACCAACCGCTATCGTTGAGATCGCTTCCTGCCGTGTTAGCTTGAACTGGCCCCAGTTTGCTGTAATTGCTGCAACCGCCAACATAATAAGTGCGGGAAGGAAACTTACTATTCCAAGTACTACGGCGAGCATTCCAACAGTCATAGCCCCAAACACAAACCAGTAGTTGCGCCGGCCGTTCATTCCGAGTCGGTTCACAGCGGCGAACACCAGAGCCATGAAAAGAAAATCGCCTGGGCCGATTAACGATATGGGAGCAAATTTGCCAGTACCTGCTTGCGGGATCGGTACGCTTGCGATCTGGGCAACATGAGGAGCACGCTGGAGTATTGCTGCCACAGGTCCGCGCGTCACGGTCCAGAAATCAATATACGCGGCGAACATCACTACTGGCAACAGCAGGTTTCGATCTTTGACTCGCTCTGCAACCGCGCACCCAATGCCTGCCGCTGCAAACATTATTGTCAGACTCAGTGGAATTCGCAACAACCCGTAGTAGTTGGCTACCCTGGTCTTGGAGCCAATCTGTGATGCGATAATCAGTAGAATCGATACTGTAATGCCGATGCATACTAGAGTACATGCCAGATTTTGCCACCACTTCATTTTGAGCGAAGAGAAGAAGTAGACAATGGCAATTTGTACAGCCATAAATACGATGGTGGTTAGTACTAACAAAACCGGGCCGGGCAAGAAGCTGACTTTCGGTGTTGCCAGCCACAGAACGATATACGCAATTACTGAAGCGATCAAACCGCGCATAGGTGGCAATTTGGTCAATGAAGCATCTCCGTAGAGGTGGTTTCGCCAATATGCTGCCGCTTTGACAATAATTATAACACAATCGTACAATAGATAATGTTCTCAGATGGACTATTAAACTATTGATTATCGCACCAGGAATTATAATCTGCATCATTTCCCGGATATTGGAGAATCCGTTTTATGAGTGAGCTCAGAATCGTTATCGCGGATGACGAACCTATCATTCGCATGGACCTCAAGACATTACTTGAGGAAATGGGTCACAACGTGGTTGGAGAAGCCGCTGACGGTCAGAAGGCTCTTGAGCTGACGCGATCTCTCAAGCCCGACGTGGTCATAATGGATATAAAGATGCCCGTTATGGACGGATTGGACGCTGCTAAAATAATTGCGGAAGAGAAAATTGCTCCTGTAGTTCTACTGACGGCTTATAGCCAGAAGGATCTTATTGAACGTGCCAAAGAAGCTGGAGTCTTTGGCTATCTGGTAAAGCCCTTCCAGGAGTCTGAGATCTTGCCCGCTATTGAAATTGCTATTTCTCGGTATTTGGAAATGCAAGAGCTCGAATCTACTATTGGAGATTTGCAGAGCAAGCTCGAGACTCGCAAGTTGGTAGATCGAGCCAAGGGTATATTGATGGACAAAAGAAAGCTTACTGAGGCTGAAGCTTTTCGGCTAATCCAGCAGCAGAGCATGAACCAACGCAAGTCGATGCGTGAGATTGCTGAGGCGATTATAATAGCCCACGAAATATAGCTGCGGCTTTTCAACTCCTATGCCATGGCGAACTCGAAAAACTCAAGAGCATGAAGCCACTGCAGCGGCGTTGCGCGAATTGCCTCCAGATCAGGAGCTCAGCGCCCTTCGTGCGCGCGTTGCTGAGCTTGAAAGGCTCGTAGCCGAGAAGAATCTCGAAGCAGATGCGCTTCGCGAGGTGGGCCAGGCTATCGGATCGATGTTAAACATCGACGAGATGCTCAAAAGAGTTGCCGACATAGTCACCAAGGTTACTGGTACCGATTTGTGTCTCATTTATCTGCTGGATGATGATGCCAAAGAACTGATTCTTCGCGGTGCTAGCGGTTCTACCAAGGACGTAGTCGGCAAAATTCGGCTTAAGGTCGGGGAAGGTATTACTGGTTGGGTTGCTCAGCAAGGCACTCATGTGGTTCTTAATCGGGAGGCGTGGCGTGACTCGCGCTTCAAGCCTGTCCCGTTCTTTTCCCAAGACAGCTACCAGTCTATGCTATCTGTGCCGCTGCGTGGAAGCAAAGATCTGGTGGGAGTGATTAATGTTCGTACCAACCCTCCGCACGAGTATACGAAGGTCCAAATCAGCCTGTTGGATTCGATAGCTCGACAAGTAGGTGGAGCAGTCGAGAACTACAATCAATATCGTCGAGTTGAACAGAAGGCATCACGACTTTCTGCGCTTTCGGAGATTAGTCGCACTATAACGTCTGATCTTTACTTAGAAGAGATACTGCAGCTCATAGTGGCCATGACCGCCGAGACTATGAACTTCAAAATCTGCTCTATTATGTTGCTCGACGAGAACAAGGAAGAGCTGGTTATCAAGGCCACACAAAGCAAGAGCCGTGCTTACACCAAGAAACCTAATGTCAAGCTTACAGAGAGCGTTGCAGGGCGCGCGGTTATCGAGGGTCGACCTATAACTATTCGCGATGTTCGCAAGACTCCTGGTTATCAGTACCCCGACATAGCAAAGAAAGAAGGCCTGTGTTCGCTTATATCTCTTCCGTTGATGGTTAAGAAGGATATAATCGGAGTTCTGAATTGTTACACAGCAACTCCGCATGAATTTACAGAGGAAGAGATCAACCTTTGTACTGCGCTAGCTAACCAGGCAGCCATATCCATCCATAACGCTAAGCTCGTGGTTCGGACTGCTGTACTACAAGAGATGCATCATCGCGTGAAGAACAGTCTTCAAACTATTGCTAGCTTATTGCGGCTACAAGTTAGGATGGGAAGATTCGATTCGCCCAAGGAAGCGCTAACGCATAGTATAAATCGCATACAAAGTATAGCTGCAGTTCACGAACTCCTATCTAGTGAAAGCCTGGATGACGTATCGATCAAGCGCCTTGCTGATACAATACTTTCGGCTACAGCTCGCGGTTTATTGCCCGATGCTCGACGCGTGAACCTGTCCGTTCAAGGAGAAGATTTCTTGCTGCCCAGCGGACAGGCTACTTATGTGGCCCTTATTCTTAACGAACTTATTCATAACGCGGTGGAACACGGTTTGAAGAGCAATGTAGGTCATGAGCTTACCGTGGTAGTGTCGCGAGATGAAGATTACATTAGTGTGGAAGTAATCAACGATGGAGAGCCTCTTCCGCCCGATTTCGATCTTCGCCGTAGTCGAAACTTGGGACTGCGCATAGTCGAAAGCCTTGTTCGCGATAATCTGCTTGGAGAATTCACGCTCACATCCGAGAACGGCTTGACGCGGTCCGTTGTTCGCTTTCCACGATAGTGTAGGCACATTTTTTTGCAGTTTGATGTGAGGAAACAAAGCGCACAGGATGAACATTAAGTTCTGAAGGTCTGTTGGGAGGTTACTAGGCAGATGGTCGATCCGCGTATGAGAAGGCTTGCTGACGTGCTAGTCGGATACTCTACAAAGGTTCAGCCGGGTGAGCGCGTGCTAATAGATGCATACGATATTCCGCCTGAGATGACCAATGTGCTTATCGAACGCATTGTTGAGGCGGGAGGTATGCCTTTCGTCAACATACACCAGGGAATCGTACGTAGAAAGCTTGTAATGACCGGTACGGACGAGCAAATGGAGATAACAGCTCGCCACGCATTGGAGTTTATGAAGGAGATGCAATGCTATATCGCTGTGCGCGGTGGGCTTAACATAACCGAGATGGCTGATGTTCCAAGCCACAAGATCAAGGCTTACGAGACATACTACAAGCCTGTGCTTGACTACCGCGTCAATAATACAAAATGGGTGGTATTGCGTTGGCCTACTCCGGCAATGGCACAACAAGCAGGCATGAGCACCGAACAGTTTGAGGATTTCTTCTTCGACGTTTGCACACTTGACTATGCGAAAATGGCCGAGGCCGAACAGCCACTCAAAGAACGGATGGAGCGAACCGATATAGTTCGCCTAATTGGGCCAAAGGATACCGACCTCACATTTTCGATCAAAGGCATACCAGTAATACCGTGCGTGGGAGATCGAAACATTCCTGATGGCGAGTGTTTTACCGCTCCCGTCAAAGATTCTGTCAATGGAGTTATTCATTTCAACGCAGGGACTATTTATCATGGCAGGCCGTTCGACGACATAAGGCTTGTGTTCAAAGACGGAAAGATTGTTGAGGCGACCGGTTCCGATACTAAAGCGATTAATGAAATCCTCGATTCAGACGAGGGGGCACGTTATGTGGGTGAGTTTGCTATCGGTTTTAATCCGCACATCAAACGTGCGATTAGAGACATATTGTTCGACGAAAAAATATGCGGCTCGATTCACCTTACTCCCGGCCAGGCCTATGAAGAAGCGGACAACGGCAACCGATCAAAAATACACTGGGATATGGTGCTAATTCAGACTGAGGAGTTCGGAGGCGGTGAGATTTGGTTCGATGATGAATTGATCCGCAAAAACGGTTTGTTCGTACCAGAAGAGCTTCAGGGATTAAATCCGGAGAATCTTGTTTAGTCCAACGAGGTTGAGGGTTGATTAGCACCATGGCATGGCGAACTTTTAGCAAATAGGAGGCCTGTGGATGAATCGGACAAAACGCGCGCGCAAGATAGTGTCTGTGATACTGGCTGCTGGAAAAGGCACACGTATGGGATCACCGAATATTCATAAAGTGTGCTTTCCGTTGGAGGGTGGACCGGTGATTGCGCGTGCGATAGAGACCTATCAGCGCTGTGGAATGTCTTCACATTTCGTTGTCGTTGGCCAGATGGCGGAGCAGGTTATGCGAGCGGCATCTTCGGTCCCTGCCGATGTGTTCTTTTGTTTTCAGCCAGAGCAGCGAGGTACTGGTAATGCTGCCAAAGAAGCAGCAAGACTGCTTTCTTCGATGGATTATGAAGGCGATGTTTTCGTTGTGGCTGGCGATAAGGTTATCGAGGATCCAATACTGCACGAGCTTATCGATACCTTCTATGAAACCGATAGCGACCTTGCATTTGTTGTAGGCGATGCGAATGCGTTTCCGAGTTCGGGCCGAGTAGTATACGGAGAACAATCGCAAGTTCTAGGCATTGTTGAAGTCTTTGACATTGCTCGAATGCAGCTATTGCTTTCTCTTAGAAGGATAGCGCAGGAGCGTTTGGTCACTGCAGATGAGGCAAAGCGGCAAGCTCTGGCGTTTCTTAGGGATGAAAAGAAGGCGATGCTAGCACTCGGCGAGTTGTGGGATTCTATAGAAGCAGGAATTCCGATTACTAAAACGCTGATGGATTCTCACTTCGATGAGTCTGATTACTCTCTCAAAGTCAATGGTGCAAATCTTTCTCCTGAACTGCTGGCTAATGTGCGGCATGCGAATCTTTCCGTGTATCTCTTTAAGGCAAAAGCTCTGTATAAGGCGCTTGATCGTCTTTCTTCAGACAATGCTCAGCAAGAAGAATATCTAACCGACACGATAGGCATTCTCGCTGCTGACGGCTGCAGGCTTCGGACAGTATCGGTTGCTTATCCAGAGCAAGTGATGGCGTTTAATACACGCGAAGAGTTGAAAGCAATTGAGGATTACCTTGCGAAAAAGAAGTCGGTCGAGGTTTCTGAGGCGCCCAAAGCTATCAGAACAGCGCGTCAATGGCTGAGGTGCTTTGAGTCAGATGACGCTGATGTCAACCGATTCCTGATTACGACCTACAGGGAAGGCGATCCAGGGATAGCGGGCAAACGCCGAATGCTGGCGTCGATGTTGAGAAGCTATCTTCAGCACTTTGGCGATCAGGAGGTGCGGATAACCAGGGCACCGGGTCGTGTAAACATAATGGGACGTCACGTAGACCATCAGGGCGGACACTGCAATATGATAGCTATCGATCGTGACGTTTACGCCGTTGTTGGAGATAGAGATGACCGTGAAGTGCATTTGCACAATATCGAGCCCCATCATTTCCCATCTAGGCATTTCCAAATAGAAGACGTTATCTGTGGTTATGAGGGTGGCGATTGGCTAGATTACGTCAACAGTCATCACGTAATCCGGCGGGTAGCTGAAGCTCAGGGAGATTGGTCGCAGTATGTTAAAGCCCCGCTAGCCAGATTGCAGGTGAAGTATCCGCACAGGCATCTTCGCGGGATGAACGTTGTTGTAGGTGGAGACATACCCATTGCCGCCGGATTGAGCTCGTCTTCCGCTGTAGTGGTAGCAATTGCCGAGGCTGTAGTTTCTATTAACGAGCTGGATATAAGTCCTCAGCAATTTGTTGAACTATGTGGGGAAGCCGAATGGTATGTTGGAACACGCGGGGGAGCCGGCGACCAGGCTGCAATGAAGTTCGGTCGAAAGGGGCATGTAGTTCAGATCGGCTGTTTCCCATTTGGTGTAACAGATACGGTGCCGTTTCCGACAGGACACATGTTCGTTGTTTGCGATTCGCATCAGAAAGCGCGCAAGACTGCTGGAGCAAGAGACATTTTCAACCATAGAGTGGCGTGCTACCACATAGGACGAGAGCTTTTGAAGCAAGAGTTTCCGAGGTATGCTCCGGCTATTGAGCATCTGAGAGATTTTAATGTTCGTAACTTGGGCGTAACGTATGCTGAATTGCTGCGGATGCTTAAACGCCTACCAGTGAGCATGACAAGGCAGGAAGTACTCACTCGACTGCCTTCAGACATTGCTGAGCGTTATTTGAGTACGCATGCAGATACGTTCGATAGCTATCCTGTGAGATCGGTTGTTCTTTTCGGCTTGTCGGAATGCGAGCGCAGTCGGGCCTGTCCGACGTTGCTGAGGAGACAGTCTATAGGAGAATTCGGACGTTGGATGAACGTTTCCCATGATGGTGATCGCGTCGTGCGTTGGGACCGCGCTGGCAACTCGCTACCGTTCATGTTGGACTATTCTGATGACACAATGGATCGACTCGCAACCGAGGCGGAAACCGATCCGGCAGGCGATGGGCTGGCATCACTATCAGGCGGCTATAGTTGCAGCATACCACAGATAGACCATATGGTTGATATAGCGTTATCAGTCGAGGGCGTCTTGGGTGCTCAGGTGCTTGGGGCTGGACTAGGAGGATGTATCTTAGTCTTGCTTCGGGAGGAATCCTACGAGGATTTGAACAAAGCGCTGGAGAAACATTACTATCTACCTGCCAATACGGAACCTGTAATGTTCCCCTGCTATCCTGTGGCTGGGAGCGGAATAGTCGCATTTTGAGCATTGCTGCGCGGTTTAGTGAGCAGACATCTGAATTGTTCAGTCAGATCGGTGAACCACGCGGCAGTATTTCCGTAAGAGAACGCTCTAACATTTTTTCGCCCATACATCCAGTTCGCAGACCGAAGCGTCCGTGTATGAAAAAGCCGCCAATGCCTTTCGCGTACGTTTCGCGGATTTGTCGCTCTATCTCATTTTCGCCCAGGACGAAATTACAAAACCAAAACGTGGCAATTCGGTATTCGTTGGAGGATGGTATTTTGAAGAATTCGAGCGTGAGTTTATCCGTTCGTTCTTACGGTTTTTGATTTCATCCATAGCCACAAACTATTGTTTGGTTACAAAAGGCAGGATTCCATCCGTCTACGCTTGAATAACTGCTGTGAGGTGAGAATATGCTTCTGCTCTTGCGCCGAGCGAAGTTCGTGATTGCGGCCATTGTAGTATTTTTAGCTGTTGGCTGTTCCTGGTTAGGTCCTAAGACCGGCACACGGATCACTTTTGCTTTTCCAAAAGGTGGGCATGTCCGGCGTGAACGGCTCGCCGAGCTATCAAGATACTTAATTATGCGTTGTTCAGGTGTTCTTGATGTGCATAATGCCCGAGTTGAGTCGGTTACAAATGACTCTTTGGTGCTGCTCCTGCCTGGAAAAAGGGTGTCGGCTGCGGATGCTGCAAAGCTGCTCAAGGGTACCGGTTTGGAGTTCTATCACCTCAAGAAAGTAGCAACGGAGGCTCATCCCGACAGGCTATGGCAAATGCGACTTCCCACGCGCGCCAGTGGGTCGTATATTTTTTTAGGACCGAGTGCAACGCGAATCGATAGCCAACTCCACAAAGAACTTTTGCTAAAGGAAGTGGTTGGTCGGCCTGTTGAGAAGCCGGTACTTGATGGCGACGACGTGCTGCCCAACGCAGCCGTTCGAGAGACGGGTAGAGGTTGGGCTGTGAATGTGCGCTTCAATCGAAATGGTACCAAGACGCTGCGAGATTTTACGCGCGCAAATAGAGGAGAATACTTGGCAATATTCTACAACGGCGAATTAATTTCGGCTCCCATCATCCAAGACCCGATCGAAAACGGTGAGGCTTATATTACCGGCTTCAAGACAAGAGCAGATGCTGAAATCGCTGTGAGCAGGCTGAACTCCGGAGTATTGCCTGAAGCTATTAGGATAAAATCGGTGCGGACGTTCTGATATCTCTCGACAAATGCCTGAGTTGACCGCATGCTCCGGATATAGCGTGACCGCGTTCTATGCGCTGAGTCACTTCAATGCCAGCCTGTTCCAATGTGGCTTTAAACATTCTTAATTTTTGTTGAGAAGGTCGCTCGAATTTCTTGCCAAGCACCTTATTGTATGGAATGAGGTTGACATGACACAGCATACCTTTGAGCAGTCTTGCCACATCGCGAGCCTGTTCGAGCGAATCATTGATGTCTGCCAAAAGCAAGTATTCGAACGTGATGCGTCGTTTCGTGCGATCTACATACTCTCGGCAAGCTTGTAAAAGCTCCGAAAGTGGATAACGAGCCGCCATCGGAATGATTGTCTGCCTGAGCGCATCATTTGGCGCATGAAGTGAAACGGCCAGAGTGAGCTGAAGGTTCATCTCGGCAAGCTTCTTGATAGCCGGAGTAATGCCTACTGTGGAAATAGTGAGCCTCCGCATTGAAATGCCGACCTCATCGTGCAAGAGCTCAATCGCCTTAAGCACATTGGACAAGTTAGCGAGAGGCTCGCCCATTCCCATGAACACCACGTGTGTGACTCGACGCCCGCCGCGTTCTTGCAGGGTAAGAACTTGATCAACGATCTCGCCAGCTTTCAAATTGCGCACCAGGCCACATTCTGCGGTTGCACAGAAAAGGCATCCGACCGCACAACCTACCTGAGATGAAACGCATACGCTGGTCCGGTCAGGGTATGGTAGCAGTACACTCTCGATAGTCTCACCGTCCACCAATCGCAAAAGGAACTTGGTAGTTCCGTCAGCCGACCGAGACTGCTTTAAAACGTCCGATCGCCCTATGGACGCTTCTACTTTGAGTCTTTCGAGCATGGCAGCAGGCAGATTGGTCATAGCATCCAAGTCGCGGACGCCCTTCTTATACAACCAATCCGCAATTTGTCGTCCTCGAAAGGCCGGATAGCCGAGCTCCTCACAGTAGCGAGATAGTTCGGTTCGTGTAAGACCGAGAAGTTCCATAATAAAATTATAACAGGCTATATACCGGCTTATGACTGCCTGCAGAAATCACAATGCTATGAAATTGGCAAACATCTTCTTTTCAAAGGGCTACCAATCGCATTGCGTCTGCGATAAAGTATAGGCCATCTGTCTCGGTTACATTTCTAGCGTTAATACGGAATTCGCCTGCATTAATTGTGAACTCGCCCAGAGACACCCACCCGCATTGTGCCTGCTGGTTTACTGTGATCGTCTTGGCGCCTTCACTGTTGCCGACTTTCACTATTGGGCCTCCTTCATTTGCAGGTTTGCCCGTTGCCGGAATGCGATATTCAACGGCATCGGATGGGGTCACACCTGTCTTAGGAAGATAAACTTCTACGCGATAATTGCGAGTTTGCGGAACCACGAATACGTAGTTGCCTTCCTCATGCCTACCGGGGTCGGTCTCATGCTTGGTGTAGCCTACGGCATAAGAAGCTGGATCTGCAACACGTTCCCACTCTTGCGTCTTGGTAATTTTCTCAAACGCGTCGCGGTCGTCTGCTGTTATTGCAGGTGGCATTTCAGCGAAAGGATAACACATGCCGTTCTTAACTTTGGCTGACTTCGCAGCAACGGTCTTGCCATTTATCACGAAGATTTTGGCTGATCCTATGCGAACCGCAAGAGTTGGGTCAGGTTCCCTAGCTTCAATTATAAGTTTTGGACCTTCGTAGGTAACGGCCAAACTGTGTATGTTGGCCTTTGCCGACGCAAGAGTCTGCTTGTTGAATACAAGTTCACGTCCGTGCGCCCACGCAAAGCTCTTGACTTTTCCGTTTGAGTCCATTCTAACAATGGTGAAATCGGCATCAGCTTTATGCAAACCGTTTCTGTATGTTACCGATTTGCCCGACCGTCCAAATACTGCCCAATCTAATTCTGAATTTCCTGTGTCGGTTTGAGCTTTTCGAGTGGCACTTTGGGTTGATGGGGTGACTCGCACTCTTACGCTATAAAACAGATTTGACAAAGTAGTATCATCGGGTGTTATGCGCTCCCAGCTAACACTGGGTCTATCTGGCGATTTGTAGGGATACAGAAGCGCAACAAATCTCGGATCCGCGGTCTTGCGATGTAATCGAACTATCTTGGTCTTGGGGTATGCGTTGCTTGCTGCAGTGATACCCTTCGCTTCTTCAATCCTAATGCCTTCTGGATCCTGACTCATAATCAGCAGATTTCCGCCGTCTCGGAACGTCGTCTCGATTGTCTTGTTTTTCAGATCTATTTTGGCTTCCGGATCTGTTAGGTTCCAGACTTGGGTCCACTCCGTGTCGCGTGTTGTCTTAGCTGAATCGTCGATTAGAAAGTAATTCGGCTTCACAAAAGCGATCCGCCTTCGAGTATAATCTACGTTTCCCAGTTTTGAATAACCATAGCTAATTCCGTCGAACCAGTCGATTACAGACGTTGTAGCCCATTCGGACGGCCCTGCGGCCCGGTCCATGTCTCGACCTTCGCAAACCATGGTCGAATGAATTCTCGAATTCCAGTAAAGATCAATTCCTTCCGGCGGCTTGTAGTCGTATTGTCCCGGATCAATAACCAAAGTTCTTCCATACCCGTAGAGATTTACCGACAGGAAGTCAGGGTGACCATGGCTGCCGAACCAGTTTCCGTTGTGTATAAAGAGCTGTCTGGAGTCTTGATATTCCCGCCCGTTTCCTCCGAAGTCCGAACGCATAATGAAATAACCGCCATCAGGGTAAACCTTGCTAGTTTCAGCGGGCGGTGTGCCTTGTTTGCCCTGTGTGGCTATGTAAACGAAGTATGGTCGGTTGACCATCTTGCCTACTTCAGCCAATTCCGGCGTGTAGTTTTCGTACCACGAATCGCCGCACATCACTACATAGCTATTAGGTTGTAGAGTGTAAGCCATGTGGTCGTACATTGCAGCCAGATATTTCTCAACTTCGATGCGAGTTTTTTCTTCAAGCGACACTTTTCCAGCTTGGCAATCTTCGATCATGCTCTTCAAACGACGGGCTACCATTGCGTGATACTTGATTGCAGCCTCTATGCTGGTTCCGTCTTTACGAACGCTTTCAAGTACAACTTCCGCCAATCGACTGGCTCCCCACTCTCGGTATTTCGGGCTGAGCTTCCACTCAGGGAAGTTGATGCCAAATTCCATACAGGCCCGGGCAGCTTCTGCTCCCCAGTTTGCACCTGAAGTTGCTTTGTAGACCCAGCGCGCATTGTCTTCTATGAAAGCCAAGAAGATCAGCTTTTGGTCGTTTGTCCACTCCGGAAAGTTGTATAGCCTAGCATAAACTAGATCACCATGGCCAGGGGTTCGAGCCGCTGCAGTGCGGTCATTCCACAACTCGAAATACCAAGGAAATTCCTCGGTCTTATACACGATCTTGGGATTTGGGTTATCGAGAATGAATTGTATCCTTAACTCTATAGCTTTTCGGGCATATTCAGGCTTGCCCGTTGCTGAGTACGCTCCAGCAAGTACGCGGTCGAAATGCCAGGTGAACGGAGACGGTTCTATACCCTTCTTTGGCTGTTTGGTGCCTGGTATCTCGCCAGCCCACCAGCTCTCTTTACGCCACGGGATAGGCTGGCCGGTGTCGGCATTTCGGACTTGGCCCTTCAGAAGCAAGTCTGCTAGCGACGTGTCAGCGTTTGGGTCGATTTTGGGTTCCATCACATCTTTCCACGCGCTCCAAAGTTCCATTCGATTGTGGAAGTGTTTTACGGTCTCCGCAATTGCTTTTTCCCAATCTCCTGCTTCGACGGCAGCCTTAACTGCCGCAAGTTCCGGACGCGATATATCCAGCCGCTCCGTAAAAAACGCCTTCAGGTTTGCCTCGCGATCTGGTACCGGCTTGATATCGCATTCGAATGAAATATCTGCAGCATCGCCATAGCTCTGGCCTCCGGCATATGCATCATTGTCGAACGCTTGAAAAGATACCGAGCCGTCTCCCCCCTTTGCTGAAAGCTCAAAATAAAGCTGAGAGCGGCCTTCGGTTGCCTTGCGGAATTGGAAATATAGCACGCGGTCGCCGGTCTCGCGAAATCGGGATCCGTTACCAATTACATATTGATCCACATGGCACGTAGCCTCGTCGATGGTATAGTCGCCGAGTTTTATTTTCTTTTCCGGAGAATCGTAAAGTGTCATTGTTACCGATTCGCCGGGCTGCCAAGTGTCGTATACTGGACGAACGCCAATCCGATAGATCTCGCCCGTTCCAGGAGGTACGGTAAATGACTGACCAATTGGTGAGTCGGTCTTTACTTTAGCAACTGCTTTACCAGGCCCGGTTCCGGTACCAGGGCGGACATAGTTTAAATAGTCGTCGAAAAGCGGACCTGCCTGGACGATGTTGGCAGCAAATAGCGCGGATACGACGGCCAAAGCCGCAATAAGTCTGTTCATTCCAGTTCCTCCAAGAATAAACCGTGTCACTCAAAACCTTCTCGCTTTTAAGCAGATGCTCCTTCTAACTTTGAGATTTTGCTTCAATGCTGTTACCTGTCTTGGCACACCGCACATTCCGTATTCGATTTCGTCGATTTGTTCGCAGATGACAGCGTCGGGCAAAAGTTTGCCTTGCGAAAACAATTCCAGTCCTTCTCCGAATAGATTCGTCCATGCGAGAAATCCGTTCTCGGCCGTTCCGGAGAGCTTGTTCTTTATCTTCTGCTGGAAACTATTCGGTGAAGTGCGCACGGAGGGGATTAAAGATAATCTCTTGGCTTGAGGGCAACGGTAAGGAGCTCGTGTTCTATATCGTGCAGTTCAGCGCGGCCTGTGTTGTTCAACACGTAATAGACTTCGTCAGTTAAAGAGTGGACGTAGGGTGAGCCAGAATTGAGGCGCCCGGTGCTGGAAGTTGTTTTTAAACAGGTGGTGTGGGTGATACCGATCCCAACAATTAGCTTCGAAGTTTCGTTGGCCCAACAAGCTGGCGATGCTGAAAAGCAACGCGACAGCACAAACGCGACAACTGGGAGCCAAGAATCTAAGCATAGCACTTGCCTTCGGCTAAAGTATATGCCTTGCTCTTGGTCGTTTTCGATGTAACGTAATGGAGCAATGATTAAACCTCGAGTCGATGCCTCCTAGCCTTGACTCAAGGGGGCGAGCGGGCTATACTAGCCTACAGATATGGTTTATTCATTGGGTAAACTTACTAAGTCGCCTCAAGTAGATAGAGCAGGCCGCGGTTCTAGGAGGTAGCTTCCTATGGCTGTGCGAGTTGGACTGGATATTGGTTCCGACGCGGTAAAGACCGTTATATTACGCGACGACGATGTCTTGGAGTCGCTGGATATAGCTCGAGTTCAGGGTCAGCCGATCCGACGCGTGAAAGAAGTACTCGAGAGCGTAGCCGCGATCATCTCCGACAAAGAAGTTATACTCGGCATAACAGGTACTGGTGCGTCTACGCTCAAAAATCTAATCGGTGCTGATGCTGTTCACGAGCCTGTAGCGATTGCAGCGGCAATTGACAGGCTATATCCAGAGGTTCGCACAGTTATCGAGATGGGTAGGGAAACCCAGAAGTACCTGCTTTTCGAGCGCGATGCCGTAAGCGGCAGACTGCTCGTTGAAGATTCCAACCTTGGAAACAAATGCGCATCGGGAAGCGGTTCCTTCCTCGACCACATGGCCAAACGCCTTAACTACGGTTCGATTGAGGAGTTCGCTCGCGTTGCTTTCCAGGCCGAGAGTCCTGCCACTCTTTCAGGGCGTTGTGCTGTCTTTACCGAGTCCGACATAGTACATCTATATCAAAAGGGAACTCCTCGCGACCGTATTGCTGCGGGAGTACACCAGGCAATTAGCCGCAACTACCGTTCGGCAATTGCGCGCGGCAAAGAGTTTCGGGACAAAATCGCGTTTATTGGGGGAGTTTCGGAAAATCCGGCAGTTGTCAAGTATCTGTCTGAAGAATTGGGATTGCACGGCAGAATGTTCGTGCCGGAGCATAATCGTACCATAGGAGCTATTGGAGCAGCGATGCGCGCCGGCACAAGAGTTCACCTGGCCACTGCTATCCGGCTTCTCGAGGAGCATCTGCGTAAGCCTATAGATTATATCGGATGCGAGCCTATTAAGCTGGAACAATCTGAGATACTGGTCCCGGAAGACGCATCAACGTTTAACTCTCAGCTTTCGACTCTCGACTCGTCGGTTGTTACTGAGATTGAAAGAGCAGCTCTTGGCGTCGACATAGGCTCGGTTAGCACAAAGGCTGCGTTAGTTACTGAAATAAACGGCAAGTTTCACGTGTTGGCGAGCTACTATCGGCGTACTGACGGCGATCCGCTTGCGGCGGTTAGGGATACACTTTCGAAAATACATGAACAGATAAAGCGTAAGGGATACCGCATAGGCAAGATCAGCGCCGCTACAACTGGTAGTGGGCGGTATCTAACTGGAGACTACATAGGCGCTGACCTGATCCGCAACGAGATTACGGCGCAAGCCAGTGGCGCTCTATCTTATGCGGATGACGTGGATACAATCTTCGAAATAGGTGGACAGGACTCGAAGTATATCCGGCTAGATGGTGATGTGATAATAGACTTCGAGATGAACAAAGCCTGTGCTGCCGGAACTGGCGCGTTCTTGGAAAAGCAGGCGGAGAGGCTAGGTATACCGCTAGAAGATTTTGGCGATCGAGCCCTGGCCAACACCCGGCCCCCTGAATTGGATTGGACTTGCACGGTGTTTTCTGAGTCCGCAATGGTCTACTACCAGCAAAACAATGTGCCGGTAGAGGATTTGGCAGCGGGCATATGCCTGGCGAGTGTAAAAAACTACTTACATAAAAATGTTGCGAACCGCGAGATAGGCAAGAAAATAGTGTTTCAGGGAGCGGTCGCATTCAATAAGGGCATGGTAGCAGCCTTTGAGAGCGTATTGGGCCGCAAGATAGTTGTTCCGCCTTATCCGCATCTGACCGGGGCGATCGGTGCAGCACGGCTTGC
>Ga0197142_1001215_pt1 | contig 23733 bp, 21 predicted proteins | sample GBS60_MetaG_FD_148614 | JGI IMG/M metagenome (GOLD analysis project Ga0197142, IMG submission 148614) | Sediment microbial communities from Great Boiling Springs, Gerlach, Nevada, United States - GBS 60_MetaG | ecosystem: Environmental > Aquatic > Thermal springs > Hot (42-90C) > Sediment... | reverse complement strand
CGCACGAACGGCATCAAGAGAAGCAGACGATACAACCAGAACCGTAGCGAGAAGGAGCCGAGCGCTTCAGGCAGGGGGAGAGGCTACCAACGCTCAACTCCCCAGGTTCGGATATCGACACCATACCATTAGCCTATCTTTGTGTCAAGAACCTCCGACGACTTTGGCGGCGGGTCCCTTCCGACCATCCCTCGCTTCTCAGGGCATCTGCCAACGGATGCCCAGGCCGAAGACGCCGTTGCTGGGGTCGCCGGTGAACGAACCCAGGAGCACCCGATAGGTGCCGTTGGGCAAGGCCGCCGTCGTCGTCAGCACAGGCACCCGCTCCTGTTTTTCGGCCACCAGACCCTGCCCACCGCTGAACGGTTCGTAGTTCTGCAGCCACCAGTGCCCGTCCGCGCCATCGCGGGCGGCATAGCTATCGCCGCCGGTTACCCGAGGGTCTTCGGCCTCAAAGCGATAAACCGTCCCGTCCGCAGCCACGAACGCCACGTAGTCGTAGACGGCATGATGACCCGGTAGAGGACCGACATGGAGCACAAAACGCCCGTCGGTGACCGTATACGAGCCGAGGTCGATGGACCAGACGGTGCTCTCCGTACTGCCCAGGAAGGTCTGCTCAGGCACAAAGGGACTGCCATCGGCGTAGTAAGCGCCGCTTCCCGCTCCGAAGGGGGCCGCCGGGGGAGGCGCCGGAGGCATCCCGATCTCGAACGGCATGACCGGCGCCGGTTCGCCCGGCGGCGGTGTGACCTTCGGCATGAGCGCCGCCGGGGTCGGCGTCCCTGCCGTCACCAGATAGCTGGTAAAAGCCAGCCCGCCGTTGCCGTAGAAATGGTCTTCCATCTGACCTTCGGGCCAGCGTTCGCGCAGCAGCGTCAGCCGATGCCGGTGATTGGGCGTGATAATCCAGACGAAAGGCGGCCCCGGACACAGGTCAACGGCTTCGTCAGGAGCATCCGGGGGTAAATCCACCATCTGTCGCGGCCAGGCCAGGAAATAGGTCTCGCGTACGGCGAGGGCATAAGGCTCGCTAAAGGCGCAGGCCGCCACCTCGGGCGGAAGGCGATAAAGATAACGGCCGATAAAGGCCTGCGCGCGGGCATTGTTATGGACCGCCGCATAGTAATCCAGCCAGTTCTGACGGCCGGCCACGCCCAGAAAAGCCAGGATGGCCAATCCGACGACCGGCCCGCCCCGGCGCATCCCCCGCTGTTGCAGCAGATGCTCGCTCAGACTCCAGAGACGGTCCAACACCAGCGCCACCAGCAAGGCGGCTGCCGGCAGGACACCCAACAGCCGCGGCCAGAAAGGCGCATCGCCGGTGAGGGCGCTGCCCACGATGACCATGACGATCAGCAGGATCAGATTCAGCGCCAGGCCCGGATGCCGCCAGTGGCGCAGGCTGTAGCCGAATCCCAGCACCACCAACGGCGAAAGCAGCGAGCTGAACAGCGGATGGGGATAGCCGAATTGGGTGCTCGAGTCGATGGCCTGGTTGAACATGAGCACCGAGCGTTTGAGCTGTTCCAGCAACACCTCCCATTCCGTTTGCACGCCGTACTTGCCCTTGAGATGGGTCATCACCGGCTCGTAGAACAGCCAGACCGCCCGGCTGCGCTCGACCAGGGGCTCACGATGCTGAGCAAAGTAAATCAGGCTGGGGCCGAGGGCCACGAGGACGCCGGCGATCAGCAACCCGTAGCCGATGGCCTGGCCGTGTAGCCACGCGCGGCGGCTCACCAGCACATACGCCAGCGCCAGAGGGAGCACGAGGACGATGGCGCGGCCGGAGTAGTACATCTCCAAACCAAAACCGAAGAGCAATCCGGCCAGAGCCAGCGAGGCCGGTCGGCGCCCGCGCAGCCCGTCCACAACGGCAAACAGACCCAGGATGTGGAAAGGCCAGGGGTCCATATAGGACGCCAGCCGCGAGAAGTGGATATGGGGGATGTTGATGGCCAGCACCGCCGTCGCCAGCAAGGCCAGGCGATGGGCATCGAACAGGCGCCAGACCAGCAGATACAGCCCTATCAGCGTCAGCATTCCGGCGATAACCGCGCTCATATTGAGGCCGAAGAGGTTGTTGCCGAAGAACTTGAGTCCCAACGCCGAAGGCAGAAAACCCTTCATGGGAATATTGGCCCACCCTTCGCGAAAGAGATAGGGTGTGATCCCGGCCAGCCATTCGCGCGCCTGCAGGCCCATCGAGGCCATGTCGCCGTGGAAATCGTCGGGGATGGTCTCCAGCCGATAGAAGCGCAGCCAGAAGCCTCCGGCCAGCACCAACACCAGCAAAGCGAGATGATGCCGTTGCCAGCGGGGTGAGGCCTCGGCCCCGGCCACCGGGCGGCCCCGGTTCTGCCATAGCGGCCACAGGACCTGACCCACCAGGAACAGCACCACGGCCATCACCCACAGCCCGCGCACCAGGGCATCCTCCCCCTGGCGGGCAAAGCGCACCATGGCCCAGACGTAAGGCAACGCGGCCGCGGCCAGCCACAGCCCCTGCACCCGGTCGTACGAGACCGCCGCGGGTGCCGGATTCGATGCCGGTCGGGGCCTGGATGCAGGCCGGATAATGCGGGCATCGGGCGGCAGCTCGCCGGGATAATCGCGGCGGGATTGAGTGGCCGTGACGGTGCCCGCGCCTGGCTTCGAGGCGAGGGCCGGCGCTACCAGGGCAAAAAGCGAGGCGGCAGCCAGGTAGAGCAGGGTACCTATGAGCAACAGACGTCCGGTGGCCAGGTTCCCGCCGAAGAGGTGCAGAAGCCCGGCCATGATCGGCCCTGTCAACCGCATATCGTAAAAGCGCTGGGCCAGGTAGGCCAGAATCAGGGCGATGATCCCACCGCTGAGGACCAGGACAAGACGGTGGCCCGTGGGTAGCCGCTCCGAAACCATGGCGCCAAGTATAGTCAAACGCTTGCGGGCTGCCAAAGCATGCCACCGGTTCCCAAAAGGCCCTCCCCGACGCCCGGCGCAGGTCGGGGAGGGCCTTTTGGGGACCATCTGGGAAAACGGGACCGCTCAGGCGCCGAAACGTTCCAGCCGACCCGCGTAGCCCATGGCCCACGGCACGATCTGGGTGGCATGGAAGAGACCCAAGGCGCCGTGTTCGCTGGCGCGTTCGCCAAAGCTTTGCACCCCATCGGGCATGACATCCGCCCCCCAGAACAGGGTGGGTACCGGATGATAGGAATGGCTGCGCAGCTTGGCCGGCGTGCTGTGATCGCCGGTCACGATGAGCACCGTCGGTTTCAGGGCCAGGATATCGGGGATCACCTGGTCGACAGCCTCGATCTCATGGACTTTGGCGTCGAAATTGCCGTCTTCGCCGTAGGTGTCGGTTTTTTTGATGTGGATGAAAAAGAAATCGTAATCCGCCCAAATCCGCTTCAAAGCGGCCACCTGATGATGTGGTCGGTCGCCGTCAAAGTCAATGACCTCCATTCCCACCAGCCGGGCCACCCCTTTGTACATGGGGTAAACGGCAATCGCCGCCGCCCGCATGTGGTAGATGTCGGGGAAACGCGGGAGACCGGGATCTTTGGCCAGCCCGCGCAGATTGAGCGTGTTGGCGCGCGGTTCATCGGCCAGCACCCGTCGCGCCTGTTCGAGCCAGCGGTTGAGCAGGGCGGCCGTGGCGGCGCCTTCGGGGGTGCCGCTTTCATCGCGCACCGGCAACGGCGGTTTGCCCGTCACCAACGGGTCGGTCTCGGTGAGTTTGCCGCCCAGATTCGGCCCTCGCAGAATAAGGGCAAAGCGATGCTCTTTGACCGGTTCGACAAAGACCTGATAGCCTGCGTCGGTCAGGTCGGTGTTTTCTTGCAATTTGCGACAGAGGCGAATGCATTCCTCCGTACCGATGCGCCCGGCGCGGCGGTCCACGATCCGGCCGTCGGCGTCGGCCGTGGCAAAATTGCCGCGCGCGGCCAGGTCATCGGGCCCCAAAGGAAAACCGATGCCCAAGGCCTCTAACACGCCGCGGCCGATCTGAAAACGGACCGGGTCGTAGCTGAACAGGCTGAGATGGGCCGGCCCTGACCCCGGCGTAATGCCGGGACGAACCGGAATGGCGCGGCCGCTGCTGCCTTCCCGGGCCAGCCGATCCAGGTTGGGTGTCTGGGCCGTTTCCAGCTCGGTCAGGCCGTTGGCATGCAACGGCAGACCGCCCAGGCCGTCCATGACAAGCAAGACGATTTTGCTATCGTTTTTTTGGGCCAAGGCCCGATACACATCGTGGTCGGTCATCATGAGGTCGGCTCCGCATAGAAAGGGGATGGGCTTATCGACCCATCCCCCTCTCCGGCATCGGTGGGTTGGATTCAGATCAGCGCCACTTCGGTCTTGGGATCGAAGAGGTGCATGTTGTCCATATTGACGTTGAGTTCAATGGTATCGCCGCTGCGGGCGCGGGTGCGCGGGTCGACGCGGGCCACAAAGGGCTTATTCCCTGTCAGACAGTAGATGAAGATCTCGTTGCCCATCAGCTCGGTGACATCCACCTTGGCCTTCATGGGGGCAGCGGCTACCCCCGGCGGTGTGTATTGGGCGTTGTGGATGTCTTCCGGCCGGATGCCGAAGATGACCTGTTGGCCCTTGTATTTGCGCACGGGTTCGGCTTTGCTCGGTGGCACGGCCAGGCGGAAAGTCCCGCCATCCACGAACAGCCGCCCCGTGTCGAATTCCTCCACCAGCGTGGCATCGAAGAAGTTCATGCTGGGGCTGCCGATGAAACCGGCCACGAAGACGTTCCCGGGATGGTCGTAAAGGGTTTGGGGCGTGTCCACCTGCTGGAGGATGCCGTCCTTGAGCACGGCGATGCGGGTCGCCATGGTCATGGCCTCGACCTGATCATGGGTTACGTAGATAAAGGTCGTGCCCAGTTGTTGATGGAGGCGGGACAGGTTGGCCCGGGTTTCCACCCGCAGCTTGGCGTCCAGGTTCGAGAGCGGCTCGTCGAAGAGGAAGACCTGGGGATGGCGGACGATGGCCCGACCGACGGCCACGCGTTGGCGCTGACCGCCCGAAAGGGCCTTGGGTTTGCGGTCGAGCAACTGGCTGATGCCCAAAAGCTCGGCGGCCTCTTTCACCTTGCGGTCGATCTCGTCCTTGGGCACTTTGCGCAGCTTCAGACCAAAGGCCATGTTGTCGTACACAGTCATATGGGGATAGAGCGCGTACGACTGGAAGACCATGGCGATATCGCGATCCTTAGGCGGCACATCGTTGACAATCCGATCGCCGATCTTGATGATCCCCGAGGTCACCTCTTCCAGACCGGCCAGCAGGCGCAGGGTAGTGGACTTGCCGCAGCCCGACGGCCCGACATAGACCATGAACTCTTTGTCTTCGATATGGAGGTTGAGGTCATTGACGGCGATCACATCGCCCCAACGTTTGTAAACATGTTCGTAGGTAACACTGGCCATAAATGATAAACTCCCTGGGTTCGGAACAGGCATGGGAAAGCAGAACTTTTCGGTCGGCGGGGTGGGGCCGGGCGCCGGAAGGTGGGTTTCTCAAGCCCATCCTGCCGTGGCCTTTGCGCCCTTATGCGTTCCACCCGCGGGCATCACGCCAAAACCGCCTTTCCAATGCCGGGAAAAGGACATAAGCCATCGGGTTTAGCAGCGGTCGTGACAGGCTACCTCCAATAGGCACCTCCTGATGAACGGGGGAAGGACGATGGAGAAAGTCTATTCATAGCCATTATAGCGAACCCGGCTCATGCCGACAAAAATGGGGTAGGAAGGACCGTCTCCGGGAGGACCCGGGCCTTGTCCTCATCGCAAACCTGCGTCGGTTGCACCCTATCGGCTTCCTGGGGTAAGATGTTTGTGCTCTCCTGCTTCTAAGAAGGGAGTCCTCCCCTTGGCGGGAAGTTTATCTCTTGCTACCCTATTCGAACTTCAGGAGTTGTTCATGTCCAAGCCTTTTGTCGTGACCGATCAAGACTTTCAGGAGAAAGTCCTGGAAAGCCCGGATGTCATCGTCACCGATTTTTGGGCGGAATGGTGCGGGCCTTGCCGCATGATCGCCCCCGTCCTGGAAGAAATCGCCCGGGAGTACGACGGCAAGCTCAAGGTGGCCAAACTCGATGTGGATGCCAATCCCAGCACGGCCATGGCCTACGGTGTCCTCAGCATCCCCACCCTGCTTGTCTTCAAGAACGGCCAGCCGGTGGAGCGGATCGTCGGCTACATGCCCAAAGAGCGCCTTCTCAGCCGCATCCGACCGCATCTCTCTTGAAAAACCGGGCGGGCGCCGACGCGTCGGCGCCCGCCTTTACTTCACCAGACCGCGCACCAGGTGGAAGACGCCAAACGCCATTCCCAGTAAGACGAGGTGGAGACCGAGGATGACGGCCAGGCCGGCGGCAAAAGTGGCAAAGGCTCCTTGCAGCGCCAGGCTCCAGGCCGAGGGCAGGGCGGGCATCCAGCCTAACACATACAGCACCGTCAACATCCCGGCCAGATAGACCAACATCCGCTGGACGGGCGCCCGGTCGGGGGCACTGAGAAACATGGCATCGCTGATCGTGAACAACAGATAGAGGCCCAGCCAGGCATCGGGCCGACGCAATCCGCTGCCCACGACGGCGACGACATCGGCCCAGCGTCGGCTCAGCCAGGCTTGCTGTAGGGCCGGTACATCGAACAGTCTCGTTGCCAACCAGAAGGTCAACAGGCTGCCCACCAGCAAGGGCGCCAGTCCGATCAGCGTATGCTGCCAGAGGGCCCCTCCGCGCACGCTCACAAAGCCCAACTGGTAATGACCCCCGCGGCCACGCGAGGGGAAGATGGAAAGGCGGCCTGTGCGCACACCGACCAGTTTCGCCATCAGCCAATGGCTGAGCTCATGGACGATGGTGCCGGGCAAGAGCACGAGGACATACAGCCCCAGGGCGGCATTCTGGCTGCGGGTGAGGAGATAGACGATCCCCATAAAATAGGAAGCCAGCTTACGGCTGGTTAGCCATACCACGGCCAGCAAAGCCAGACTCCAAACCAGCGGGGCCCAGGGACCGAGCATGGGATCCGGCCACAGGCGGTGAGCACCGGCGTGGCGCTCAGAGACCACGCGCCCGCGCCGTCTCGCGGACCATGGCGACGAACGAGTCCACCGTCAAACTGGCGCCGCCGACGAGGGCGCCGTCAATTTCGGGCTGGACCATAAAATCGTAGATGTTTTGGGCGTTGGTGCTGCCGCCGTATTGAATGCGGATGGCCTGGGCTGTGGCTTCGCCGAACAGTTCGGCCACCACCCCGCGCACGCTCAGGCCGATGATGCGGTTGGCGTCAACCGGTGTGGCCGTCAGACCCGTGCCGATGGCCCAGATCGGCTCATAGGCGATGACCAGTCCGGCCACCTGCGCGGCCGTAAGCCCGGCCAGAGCGGCCCGCACCTGCTGGCCGACAAAGGCATCGGTCTCCCCCCGGCGATTTTGCTCCAGGCTTTCGCCCACGCAAATGATGGGGGTGATGCCGTGGGCCAGCAGGGCTTTGGCCTTGCGGTTGACCCACTCGTCGGTCTCGCCGAACAACGCCCGCCGTTCGGAATGGCCGATGATGCAATAAGAGGCCAGACCCGCCAACATGCCCGGCGCGATTTCGCCGGTATAGGCGCCCTTTTCCTCCCAAAACACATCCTGGGCCCCCACCCGCACCGAGGTCGCGGCCAGCGCTTGCGCCACAGCCGCCAGGGCCGTGAACGGCGGACAAACGACAACCTCAACCCCGGCGATGTCGCGCACGCCGGCTGCCACCCCCTGCGCCAGTTCCAGGGCTTCGGGGATGGTTTTGTGCATTTTCCAGTTTCCCGCAAGAATAGGTTGACGCATGGCTTTTCTCGTGAGCACAAAACAGCTCGGACTCCCGCCAGGGCGAGGAGTCCGGGCTCGATTCAGGATGGAGGGATGATCTCGCCACCGACGGTGTGGCTGTCAAGGAGCTGCCGCCGGGCATCAAAGACCAGGTCCAGCTCAATCCGGCGGAAGCAGCGGGTACGGCCGCTGCCGACAACCACCTTGTGCACCCGCCAGTGACCGGTTTCGTAATCCAGGCTCAGGTCGTTGCTCAGGTCAATGCGCACGGGGATGATCTCGCCGCAGGCCTGACAGCGCACTTCCAGGCGAAAGCCCCGGTCATCGGCTACCGGTTTCGGTGCCAGCCAACGGCGTACACGGTCGCGCAGGCCCATAGGGTGGTTCAAGCGTCGTCGAGGACGGCAATACCGGGCAGTGCTTTGCCCTCCAAAAACTCCAGCGAGGCGCCGCCGCCCGTGGAGACATGGGTCACTTTGTCGGCCAGACCGGCCTGATGGATGGCCGCCGCCGAATCGCCGCCGCCGATGACGGTGATGGCATCGGTCAGCCCGGCCAGGGTGTGGGCGATGGCAAAGGTCCCGGCTGCAAAGCGCGGGAACTCAAAAACCCCCAGGGGACCGTTCCAAACGACGGTGCGGCTGTCTGCGAGCACCTTTTGAAAGGCGGCTACCGTCGCCGGGCCGATATCGAGGACCATGCTCTCCGGTGGTACGGCATCCACCGCGACGATCTCGGCTTCGGCATCGGCGGCAAAGGCCGTCGCCGCCACCACATCCACCGGCAGATGGAGACGGTCGCCGGCCCGGGCGAGCAGATCGCGGGCGGTGTCCAGGACCGTCGTTTCCACAAGGGATTTGCCCATCGCCTTGCCCTGGGCGGCCAGGAAGGTATTGGCCATGCCGCCGCCGATGAGCAGAGCATCCACCTTGTCGAGCAGGTTGGTGATCACCCCGATTTTGTCCGAGATTTTGGCGCCGCCCAGAATGGCGATAAAGGGACGCCGGGGGTTTGTGACAGCCTGGCCCAGGTAGGTGATCTCCTTTTCCACCAGGAAGCCGGCGACCACCGGGCCGCCTTTGGCGCGCATGGCCTGGGGCAGGGCATACATCGAACCATCGGCGCGATGGCTGGTGCCGAAAGCATCATTGACATAAGCATCGCCCAAGGCAGCAAGGGCCGCCGCGAAGGCGGGATCGCCCTTTTTCTCGCCCTCGGCAAAGCGCAGGTTTTCCAACAGCACGAGATCGCCCGGCAGCAGATGCGCGACCAATGCCTCGACCTGGGGGCCGATCACCTGGTTGGCCAGATGCACCCGATGCCAGGGCAAGAGGGTTTGCAGGCGACCGGCCACCGGCGCCATGCTGTAACGGCGGTCGCCCTCGCCCTTTGGCCGACCTAAATGGGACATGACGATGAGCGAGGCGCCCTTATCGAGCAGGTATTGCAGGGTGGGCAAAGCGGCGCGGATGCGTACATCGTCGGTAATGGTCAGGTTTTCGTCCTGAGGGACGTTGAAATCCACGCGCACGAGCACCCGCTTGCCTGCAGGATCGAAATCGCGAAGGGTCTTTTTGTTCATGGTCAGACCTCCCGGCAGGCCCGCAACGCCTGTCGTTGCGGGCCTGCTCCGGTGCATTGTCAGGGGTACGAGCGGCGTTTACAGGCCTTTCGCGGCGATATAGTAGGCCAGATCGGCCGTGCGCACGCTGTAACCCCATTCGTTGTCATACCAGCTGACGACCTTGATGAAATCGCTTTTGTCCTTGCCCAACACCGAGGTGAAGGCCAGGTCTACCGACGAGCTGTGGGGATCGCCCTTGAAGTCAATGCTCACCAACGGTTCCTCCACGGCGGCGAGGATGCCCTTCAGCGGGCCGGCCGCGGCTTCGCGGAAGGCATCGCGTAGCTCTTCGGTCGTGCAGGGGATTTCGATTTGGGCGGTGAAGTCCACGACCGAAACGGTCGAGGTGGGCACACGCAGGGCATAACCGTCGAACTTGCCTTTCAGGTCGGGGATGACCAGGGCCACGGCTTTGGCGGCGCCGGTGGTGGTGGGGATGATGTTGAGGGCGGCGGCGCGGGCGCGGCGCAGGTCGCTATGGGGCAGGTCGAGGATGCGTTGGTCGTTGGTGTAGGCGTGGATGGTGGTCATCAGCCCGCGCACGATGCGGAATTTGTCGTGGACGACCTTGGCTGCCGGCGCCAGGCAGTTGGTCGTGCATGAGGCATTGGAGATGACATGGTGGTTGGCGGGGTCGTACATGTGCTCATTGACGCCCATGACGATGGTGATATCCTCGCCTTCGGCCGGAGCCGAGATGATCACCTTTTTGGCGCCCCCGCGGGTGATGTGGTTTTCTGCACCCTGCACCAGCTTGCCCTTCTTGCTGATGCCGTCCTTTTTCACCGTGAACAAACCCGTGCTTTCGATGACGATCTCGACACCCAGGTCGCCCCAGGGAATGTTGCCGGGATCGGTTTCTTTGAAGACCTTGAGCGGCTTGCCGTCAACGACCAGGGTATCCTCACCCTCGATGCTCACCGTGCCGTTGAAGCGGCCGTAGTTCGAGTCGTACTTGAGCAGGTGGGCCATGGTTTTCAGGTCGCCGATATCGTTGAAGGCAACCACTTCCAGCTTGCCGGGATAGTAATCGCGAATGGCCTTGAAGACTTGACGGCCGATCCGTCCGAATCCGTTGATGCCGACGCGTGTAGTCATGAGCGAACACTCCTTAGTGAGAAAAAATGGGAAAAAGGCAAAAAAGCTAAGCAAGCCGGGCCCGGCCATGAGCGGTCCGCAAGCCCGGCCAACGCGATTGTTGCAAATAGTACAAGCATAGCCGCTGATGTCCAAACAGGCAAATTCACCTGGCTCATCGGTGTCATGATGACACGAACTCGGCTTCACCTTGTATGACATTCGTCACATTTTGCACAAGCGCGAGGCCGTGGACGGGAGCTTGAGCGGCAGAACGTCATTCGCAGCCGTGCCGGGCGGGGTCGAGATTTTGACACCCTCCATCGCTCTGTGGTATAAACAAAAACAAACTCCGCACCGTCGCGGTTGTATTGTGGAGAATAGGCATCATCATGTTCGCTTGGCTGCGTGGGATAAAGTCCCCCGTCATCTCTTCTTGTTGTACGGTCCCCTTGGGGGTGAGTGATGGTCAATCAAGCGCTATGTCAATCTGACATAGCGCTTTTTGGTTGTGTTTCCCTTTTCTCCTCTCGCCTTCACCGACGAAGGTCACCCGTACTCTCCAAGGAGTGAAGTCTATGGCTATCAAAGGTTACAACAATCGAGTTGCCCGCATCGACCTCACCACCGAAACGGTTACGTATGAACCGCTCAATGAGGAGGATGTCCGCAAGTACATCGGTGCCCGCGGGCTGGGCGTCAAGTATGTGCTGGACAACGGTCCTCAGGTCGAGCCGTTTTCGCCCGAAAACCTGCTGTGCATCATGACAGGCCCCTTGAGCGGGACCGAGGTGAAGATGAGCGGCCGGTTATGCGTCGTCACCAAGTCGCCGCTGACGGGGACCGTCACCGATAGCCACATGGGTGGCTGGACGGCCGCGAAGCTGAAGTGGGCCGGTCTGGATGCGTTGCTCTTCCGCGGCAAGGCTGCCGCCCCGGTCTATGCCTATGTGGAAAACGGCGAGGTGAGCCTGTTCGATGCCAGCGAGTTCTGGGGCATGACCACCAGCGAGACGGTGCGGGCCCTGCGCGATGTGCACGGTGAGGATTGCAGTGTCATGGCCATCGGCCCGGCCGGTGAGCACATGGTGCGGTATGCCAACTGGATGAACGAAAACCAGCGTGCGGCCGGTCGTGGCGGCACCGGCGCCGTGGCCGGTTCCAAGAATCTCAAGGCCATCGTCATCAAGGGCGATAAGCGCAATCAGCCCAAACCGGCCGATCGGGCTGCTTTCAAAGAGGCCGATCGCAAGGCGCTGGCCGCCATCATGAGCGAAGCCGTGGTCACGGCCCCGCGCAAGGGCGGGCTTTCGGTGTACGGCACCAATGTGCTGATGAACATCATCAACGTCATCGGCGCCCTGCCGACCCGCAACTCCAAGAGCACCGCTTTCGCCCAGGCCGAGGCCATTTCCGGCGAGCGCGTGCGCGGCGAGATTTTGATCGATGACCCCACCTGCCATGCCTGCCCGGTCGCCTGCAAGAAGGAGTTCGAAATCAAAGAGGGCAAATACAAGGTCAAGGGCGAAAGCTACGAGTACGAATCGGCCTGGGCCTTGGGCGCCAACTGCGGTCTGGGCGATACGGCCGCCGTCGGCTATCTGATCATCCTCTGCAACGAAATGGGGGTGGACACCATCGAGATGGGCAATGTCTTCTCCATGTACATGGAGGCCACCGAGAAGGGACTGACCAACGGTCGCGGTCTGGCCTGGGGTGATGCCGACGGCATGATCGAGCTGATGAAGGAAATCGCCCATCGCAGCTCGCCTGTGGGGGATATGCTGGCCGAAGGCACCTATCGCGCGGCGGTGGCTCTGGGCGATCCCGATATCGCCATGACGGTCAAGGGCCAGGCCATCCCCGCCTATGACCCGCGCGGCATCAAGGGCATGGGCATTGCCTATGCCACCAGCAATCGCGGGGCCTGCCATCTGCGCGGTTATACCCCCGCCGCCGAGGTCATCGGCAATGTTCTCGGTCCGGCCGAAGTGGTGGATCGCCTGGCCTGGCAGGGCAAGGGCAAGCTCACGGCCATTTTCCAGAATGTCCACGCCATGACCGACTGCCTGGATGTGTGCAAGTTCTCCACCTTTGCCGAGAGCCTGGAGAACTTTGCCGAGCAATTCAGCACCTTCACCGGGCTGTCCATGACGGCCGATGATCTGGTCAAGGCCGGCGAGCGGGTGTACAACCTGGAGCGCTACTACAACAACCTGGCCGGCTTCCGCGAGGGGAGCGATTATCTGCCCAAGCGCTTCCTGGAAGAACCGGCCGACGGTCAGGGCTCCCTGGGCAGTGTCACCGAGCTCGATAAAATGCTCGAGGAGTACTACGCCGAGCGCGGTTGGGTCAACGGCGTCGTGCCCGAAAGCAAACTGCGCGAGCTGGGCATCATTGCCTGAGCCTTCCCCCAAAGCATCGAGCGAACGGCGGCGCTTCCCGGCGAAGTGGCCGCCGTTTTTTTATCCCCGCGCGTCACCGCTCATGCTCCTGCGCGGCGGCTCGGCCGCCAACGTAGCCTCCCGCCTTAGGAAGGCGCTCGCTTCGCGGCCTGACACCCACTCCGGAGGTGGCTCTTAGAGAGGCAAGCTGTGCGTGCCCGCGAGATCGGAACCTCGACGTTGTTTCGATCAACGCCAATCCGGGCTCAAATGGGCAAACGCGCGTTGCTCGCCGGTTTTGGGGAACAGAGCCAACACGTCCCCGGCCTGGAGCGGCGTATCTTCACCCTGCAAAAAGCGAATGTGACGGCCGTTGCAAAAGACAACCAGCCGCTCATGCAGATGCCCCTCGGCGGTGAACAACCGTGGCCGCAAGACGGGAACCTGTTCGCCTAACCACAGCAACGCCGCCCGTACCGTGGCCGGCGCCGGATCCGGGACGAGCTCTTGGATCCCACACGCCCCACGCAGGGTGCTGTAGAGGCAAATGCGCACGGCTCAACCCCCACCGACGGGTGGGAAGATGTCGATATGGGCCCCTTCCGGGATGATCGTCTCGACCCCATCGAGATGGACGATATCCTTGCCATTGACGAACAGGCGAATGCGGTTTTGCAGCCGACCTTCGCCGTCGACCAGCTCTGGCCGCAGCCCGGGCCAGCGGGTGATGAGCTCCTCGACTAACGCTTTGACCGGCGCGCCGGCCGGGGTTTCGACAGGGACAACGGCGCTGCCGACGATGGGACGCAGGGTGGCATAGACCTTAACTCGCATGGGCAACCTCCTGAGAACGACAGGTTGATCATAGCATAGCCTATCCGGCCATGGCAAACGAGGTTTTGTGCATGTCTTTTCGTGTAGCTATACATCGCGGTCCCGCTTCGCGGTGTTCGGCCGCGCTTTCAGGAACCGGCTTCGTTGCGAACCTGTCCTACCGGCCGATAAAAGCGCGCCAGCAGCCGGTCCATCAAACCCGGCGCCAAGAGCGCCGCCCAGACAAAGGCCCGGTCGAAGAGCGTCACATAGGCATCGCGCGGTTCGCGCCGGATGGCCCCCACCAGGGCCTGGGCCGTGCGGGTGACGGGCGTTCTGGGCACCCGATTGCGATTATAGCGGGCAGCCGTGCCCGTCAACTCGTGGCGTCCGAAATCGGTGGCGGTGACGCCGGGGTAGAAGGTGACCACACGGATGTTGTCGGTCCTGACTTCCAGGCGCAAGGCTTCGGAAAGGGCATTGAGGGCGAACTTGCTGGCGCAATAAACCCCCACATAAGGCATGGCCCGTCGGCCGATGATGGAGGAGATGTTGACGATAAGCCCATCACGACGCCGCCGCATGCCCGGCAACACGGCCTCGATGCAGTGCAGCGCCCCCCAATAGTTGACCGCAAAAACCTGATGAGCTGCCGTAAGGTCCAGGCGGCCCACCGGCCCGGCCATACCCACACCGGCATTGTTGACCAGCACATCCACCGGCCCCAGCGTGGATTCCACCCTCGCCACAGCCGCTCGGACCGTCTCGGGGTTGGCGACATCGGCCACGAGCGGCAAGGCCCGGGCCGGTCCGCGTTCGTTCACGGCAGCGGCGACCGCCTGCAACGGTTCGGCCGAACGGGCCACTAACGCCAGACGCACCGGATAAACCGCCAGAGCGCGGGCCAGCGCGGCGCCGATGCCCCGTGAGGCGCCGGTGATGAGGACGGTACGGTCGCGCAGTTCCATACAGGTTGGGTTCTGACCAGGATGAGCTAAGGGGTTTGTTGTCTTCGCGGGGGCACATGGCTCCCCAACCACCGGCCAAGACCGATGGCGGCCACCAGGGCGGCAACCCACAGCGTCCAGGACCATCGGCGCTTGTCGCCGGGTGAGATCACGGCCCCGTAGCGATGGGTGGTGCCGTCCAGTTCGACCTCTTCCAACTGATAGTAGTAGGTGACGGTGGGATCGGCCGTGGTATCCCGAAACGTATAGCGCCCACCGGTGACGCCGTCGGCCGCCGAGGGGATGAGCGTGGCATTGACCCGTTCCCACGGCCCGGTGGCCGTCGGCCCGCGATAGAGATGGAACCCGGCCGTGTTGACCTCCGAGGCCGTCTCCCAGCGGATGACATGGCCGCCGGTCGAGCAGGCCGTCAGGACCAGCAGGAGCCCGAACAACACGAATCGATTCCGCCAGAGCATGAGCACAGGTACGCCGAAGGTCTGAGCCGTCATGGTGTCGTCATCGCCGTCAACAGCCCGGTGACGACGACGCGATGGGTGTTGGACGCAAGGGGCCAGCAGGTGATCAGGGTCAATTGCGCGTGTTCGGTGGGCGCCATATAGCGGGCGTTTTCCCGGCGTTGGCGCAGGGAAACGTTGGCTTCGGGAAAACGGTGCCAGCCGTTGACCCGATAGGTGAAGGTTCGACCCGCTTCATCCACCAGGATCATCGCATCGCCCAGGCCAAAAGTCACACCCGGTTCGCCGATGAGGCAGACGTCCCGAAACACGGCGCCGCCGATGTTGTTGTGGCCGGAGAGGACGACATTGCCCGCCTCGCCGGGATAGACCGAATCGAGATGGTGGCCGGCGGCATCATCGACCATGTCCCACTCGCTGCGCACTCCCTCGGCATCGGCGACCACGTGCCAGCCCATAGGCATGACGGGCGTATCCAGGCCCAGGGCCGGGATACGTAAACGGACGGGCGGACGCCCTTCGCCCACGGGCAGGGGGGCGATCGTGGGCAGGGCGATGGGACCGGCCTTATCCACACGTCCGGGAACGGGGATATCGGCCGGGGAAGGCAGCGGTTCCGGGGTAGCTGTGGGAACAGGCGAGGGCACCGGGGTATCGGCCGGGGAGGAGGGGGAGGGAACGGTCGGCCGAGGGTTTGTCGGAGTGGGAGCGGATGCAGGCGGCGCCGACGTGGTCGGAAACGTGGGTCGGGGACTGGCGGCGATGCCGATGACAAAGGGTCGCGCCGTCGCCGTGACCGGGGCAGCCGGTGTCAACCGGCGCATGGCGGTCAGCCCGGCGAAGACGATGAGGGCGGCGACAATACCCGTCAGCACCAGAAAACGATACAGGGCTTTCATGAACGCAAAGCAGGGCAATCCTGGTTTGGGGTCTGGGCTTTGGCCAGGGCACCGGGAGCATGAACCCACGGCCACCCTCCAAAAGCCGGACGCCGCTTCCAGAAGGGGCGCAAAAAGGGCATGATTCCAAGCCGAAAAGGGGCTTGTGACCGCCTTTTGGTATAGAATACTTGCGATCGTTTTGTCAACCCAGGCATCACCCGAGCGCTCCGGTGCTCTCTTTTGCCGGTATTCATGTCTCTCTCGCTTTATTCGACCTATCGTCAGCGCCAACTCGAAGCCTTGCTTGAGATCAGTCGGGCCTTGACCTCGCGGCTCGATCTGCCTTCGTTGCTGCGCACCATCCTGCACTATGCGGCGGAAATGGTCGGCGCCGAGGTGGGCTATATCGCCCTGACCCGGCCGGGGGGTGGATTGCGTCTGACCACGGGTTACGGTCTGCCGTCGCGCGTGTTCAATGCTCTGGCCCCGTATCTGGCGCAAAAATCGGCCGAGCCCGATTTTTGGAGCGAAGCCGAGTTGCGCCGACAACTGGCCATTGTGCGCGAAGCCCTGGGGGCACCCCTGGAACAGGCTATTGCCCTGCCGTTGGTGCTCGAAGACGAGCAAAGCGTGGGCGGCATCTTTCTTTTTCGCTCCGGTTCGGTGGCTTTCAGTCCCGGTGACCGCGCCCTCTTGCGCGATTTTGCCGATCAGGCGGCCATTGCCGTGCGCAATGCCCGTCAGGTGGAACAGCTGCGCGTGGAAAAGGCCCGCGTGGAGACCATTATCGAGAACAGTCCTAACGGCGTGCTCATCCTCGACCCGGAGATGCGGGTGCTCATCAGCAATCGAGCGCTCTCCGATCTGGTCGGATTACCGCCCGAACAGATCCGCGGCCGTCCTTGTGCCGAGGTGTTGCAGCTCCAAAATGCCACCGGCGACCACCTGTGTCTGAGCGGCCGGCCGTTGCCGCCACCGACGGGCGTGTGGTACGGCGAGGGCGATATCGTGCGTCCGGGGCGGCGTCGGGTGACGGTGGGCATCACCTACTCGCCGCTGTTCGACCGCAACGGCAATTTGCTCAACATCATCGCCACCCTGACCGATATCACCCGTTATCGCGAGGCCGAAGAGCTGAAATCCACCTTTATTTCGGTCATCTCCCACGAGTTGAAAACCCCTGTCAGCCTGATCAAAGGCTATGCCAGCACCCTGGCCCGCGAAGACGCACCGCTCAGTCCGGAGATGGTGCGCGAGTACGGTCGGATCATCGAAGAGGAAAGCAATCGCCTGAACGAGTTGATCAACAACCTGCTCGATGCCTCACGCATTCAGGCCGGGGCGCTGCAGCTCGACATGGAGGAGGTCAATCTGGCGCTCCTGGCCGGGACGGCCGTGGAGCGCTTTCGCACCCAGGCCCCCTCCCACCGTTTTGAGCTCGATTTTCCGGCCGACCTGCCCCTGGTGCGCGGGGATGAGAAGCGCATCCGTCAGGTGCTGGACAATCTGCTGAGCAACGCCATCAAGTATTCACCGGGTGGCGGGCTGATCCGGGTCGGCGCCTGGCAAGACGATCATCGGGTGATCGGTTACGTGGCCGATACGGGGATCGGCATTCCCCCTGAAGAACAGCGCAATGTGTTCGAGCGCTTTTACCGGGTGGAATCGGGATTGCGCCGCGGCACCCAGGGCGTGGGGTTGGGTCTCTACCTGGTCAAGGCCCTTATCGAGGCCCACGGCGGCGAGGTATGGTTCCAAAGCGAGCCGGGCAAGGGCACGACCTTCTTTTTCAGCCTGCCCGTTGCCGAATAGGTTTGGCGGCCGGGATGGTCGTTCAAACGGGCGGGAGGAAACGGCGCATGACCTCGATGTTTTCCAGCGCCCTGCCGGCGCCGATGGCCACGCAGGCGATGGGATTTTCGGCCACGAAGCAGGGCACGCCCGTCTCGCGGATCAGCAATTGGTCCACATGGCGCAATTGGGCCCCGCCTCCGGTCAGCACAATGCCGCGGTCGATAATGTCGGCAGCCAGCTCCGGGGGGGTTTTTTCCAGCGTCTGGCGCACGGCCCCGACGATAGCATGGAGGGGTTCGCCGATGGCCTCGGTGACCTCATCGGAGCTTACGACAATCGTCTTGGGCAGCCCGGCCACCTGATCGCGACCGCGCACCTCCAGCGTGAGCGGGTCTTGCAGAGGCAGGGCCGAGCCGATCTGGATTTTGATCTCCTCGGCCGTCTGTTCGCCGATGATGAGGTTGTATTTCTTGCGGATGTAATTGATGATGGCCTGGTCAATGCGAAGCCCGCCCACACGGACACTGCTCCAGACCACGATGTCGTACATGGAGACAACGGCTGCTTCGCTGGTGCCGCCGCCGATATCCACCACCATGTTCCCGGTAGGGGTATGGATGGGCAGGCCGGCGCCCAGGGCGGCGGCCAGCGGTTCGGGGATCAGATAGGCCTCTTTGGCGCCGGCCTGAATGGCGGCATCGTACACGGCCCGGCGCTCGACACTGGTCACGCCTTTGGGAGTGCTCATCATGATCTGAGGCCGCAGGATGGGGTTGCGGCCGACCACCCGACGGATGAAGTGACGCAACATGGCCTCGGTGACCACGTAGTCGGCAATGACGCCATCGCGTACAGGGCGAGCGACTTCAATGCTCTCGGGCACGCGACCGATCATCTCGGCCGCCTCTTTGCCTACGGCCACGATCCGGTTATCCCGCACCGAAATGGCCACCACGCTCGGCTCCTGGAGGACAATGCCCTTGCCGCGCACATACACCAGCACGTTGACCGTACCGAGATCGATGCCGATTTGTTTCTCGAACATGCAGGAATGGCCTCGTTCGCAGAAGGTGAAAATGCCGGGGGATTATACCAGGCAATCCCGGCAGAAACTCAAAGGCAAAAGGGGCTGATCATCCGGCAAGCAAAAACCGGGCGGCTGGCGACGCCCGGTTTGCCCGCAACCGGCAGCGAACCAGCCGCCTCAGGATTCACCGCCGCCGGCAAACGTAGGCTGCGCACGCGACGGGCGGGCGCCACCGTGACGACGATGGGCGATTTGCAGACGCACGGTCGAACGGCGTAGGGCCGCCTCCATGGCCACCCGCATCTCCGGGGAACGATCGCGTTCGGCGCTGGCCAGGTACTCTTCGGCGCGGCGCTTGGCCGCTTCGGCCCGGGCAATATCGATCTCCTCGGCCGCCTCGCCCGAGCGCGCCACCAGGATGACCTTGTCCGGTCGCACCTCGACAAAGCCACCGCCCACGGCAAAGTATTGCTCGCCTGCTGCCGTGCGTACCATCACCTCTCCGGGCACGACCACGGCCATCAAGGGGGCATGACGAGGCAAGACGCCGATCACCCCGTCGGCGCCGGGAATGACGACCATCTCCACATCGCCTTCGTAGACGATATGGTCCTGGGCCACGAACTCAAAACGGATGGTAGACATAGGCACGATTCCCATCCCAAAGGACGGTTTTCAGGATTCGCTGCGCATGCGGGCGGCGTTCTCCACGGCTTCTTCGATGGTGCCGACCATGTAAAAGGCGGCTTCGGGCAGATCGTCGTGTTTGCCCTCCAGAATTTCCTTGAACCCGCGCACCGTGTCCTCGATTTTGACATAGCGGCCTTCACGACCGGTAAATTGGGCGGCTACGAACATGGGCTGGGTCAGGAAGCGCTGGATTTTGCGCGCCCGCGCCACGATCAGCTTATCTTCCTCGCTCAATTCTTCGACGCCGAGGATGGCGATGATGTCTTGCAGGTCCTTGTAGCGCTGCAGGGTCTGTTGCACACCGCGGGCCACCCGGTAATGCTCTTCGCCGACGATGTTGGGGTCCAGGATGCGGCTGGTCGAAGCCAACGGGTCAATGGCCGGGTAAAGGCCCTGCTCGGCCAGCGACCGCTCGAGGGAGATGGTGGCATCCAGGTGGGCAAAGGTCGTGGCCGGCGCCGGATCGGTGTAGTCGTCGGCTGGCACGTAAATCGCCTGCATCGAGGTGATCGACCCCCGCTTGGTCGAGGTAATGCGCTCCTGCAATTCGCCCATGTCGGTGCCCAGGTTCGGTTGATAACCCACGGCACTGGGGAGACGACCGAGCAGGGCCGAGACCTCGGAACCGGCCTGGACGAAGCGGAAGATGTTGTCGATGAAGAGGAGCACATCGCGGCCCTCGTCGCGGAAATACTCGGCCATGGTCACGGCCGTCAAACCCACACGCAGACGGGCGCCCGGTGGTTCGTTCATCTGGCCGAAGACCATAACCGTGCTGGGCAGCACGCCCGATGCCTTCATCTCATGCCAGAGGTCGTTGCCCTCGCGGCTGCGCTCGCCCACGCCGGCGAAGACCGAGTAACCGCTGTGCACTTCGGCGACGTTGCGGATCAGCTCCTGGATGATGACCGTCTTGCCCACACCGGCGCCGCCGAACACGCCCGTCTTGCCGCCCTTGGTAAAGGGCGCGATCAGGTCGATGACCTTGATGCCGGTTTCGAACATCTCGGTCTTGGTGGATTGTTCCTCAAATGCGGGCGCAGGGCGGTGGATGGGATAGTAAGTATCGGCATGCACCGGGCCGAGGTTATCGATCGGATTGCCGGTGACGTCGAAAAGCCGCCCCAGGGTAGCCGGCCCGACCGGCACCATGATCGGCCCACCGATGGCAACGGCCTCCATGCCCCGGCGCAGACCGTCGGTGGTGGACATGGCTACGGTCCGCACTTGCTCGTTCCCCAGGAGCTGCTGGACCTCGCAGACGAGAATGCTCCCATCCTCGCGTCGGATTTCGATGGCATCGAAGATGTCGGGCAGCACCCCCCCGGGAAAGGCAACATCAACTACGGGACCGACAATACGTACAATTCGGCCGGTAATCCGTTGTTTTTGTCCGTTTTTGCTATTCGTACTCATCCGCATGGCCTCGGGTTAGGTGTAAATAAGTGATAATCGGTAAAAACTAGCGGGTACGTACGGCATTGGCCGCACCGACAATGTCAAGCAACGCCATGGTGATGGCTTGCTGGCGGGCTTTGTTATAGGTTAGCGTGAGGTCGCCGATCAACTCCAGGGCGGCATCGGTGGCATTGCGCATGGCAACCATCCGGGCCGAATGCTCACTGGCGATGGCTTCGTAGAGGGCCTGCAGGATCTGGACCTCGGTGAAGCTTTCGAGGACCTGATTGAGAACGGTCGGCGCATCCGGCTCGAAGATGTAATCCGCCGCCATTTTGACCTCGGTCTCTTCCGGAATGATGGGTAAAAGCTGGCGGATTTCCGGCTGCTGGCGCATCGTGCTGTAGAAACGGGTAAAGCCCAGATAGACGGCATCGACCCGTCCGCTCACAAAGTCCTCGATGACCAGATGGGCAATGGGGCCGACGGAGAGAGAGCGGCGATCGTCCTGCATCTTCGCCAGGACTTTGCTGGTAGGTCGGTCGCCCAGGCCGACAAAATCGGCCCGCAGCGGCGGCCCATAGCGCCGCATCCAATCGCGACCCTTTTTACCGACGGCGACGATTTCAACCGCTTTGCCCTCATCCTGCCAGGTGCGAATGGCCTGGACGGCCCGGCGGATCATGTTGCTGTTGAGACCGCCGGCCAGGCCGCGGTCGGCCGTGATCAGCACCAGGCTGACGCGCTTGATCTCCCGTTGTTGTAACAGGGGCTGTTCGCCGACCTGGGTAGCGCGCAGCCGCGCCAGGAAGGCCAACACCTCGCGCGCCTTATCGGCATAGGGGCGCGTGGCGCGCACCTGGGCCTGGGCGCGGCGCATTTTCGAGGCCGAAACGGCCTCCATCGCCTTGGTCACCTGGGCGATGTTGCGGACGCTGCGGATACGACGCTTGATCTCACGGGTGGTAGCCAAGAGCGTGACCTCATGCCAAAGACGCAGCCCGGCAGCGGTGTCGCCGGGCCCGGATGGACGATCAGACGAACTGCTTGTTGAACTCGTCCAACGCCAGCTTCAGGCTTTCCTCGGTCTCGGGCGAAAGCACCTTCTCGCGCTCAATGGTGTTGCCGATCTCGGGATAGCGGGTGGCCATGAACTGATAGAACTGCTGTTCCCATTCGGGGATGCGGTCGATGGGGATGCCGTCAATGTAGCCGCGTGTGCCGGCATAGATGACCATGACCTGATTGGCCAGACTGACCGGCGCGTATTGAGGCTGCTTGAGCAACTGGGTCAGGCGCTGGAAGCGGTCAAGCTGGCGTTGGGTGGCTTTATCCAGGTCGGAACCGAACTGGGCAAAAGCGGCCAGTTCGCGGCCCTGGGCCAATTCCAGCTTCATACGGCCGGCCACCTGCTTCATGGCCTTGGTTTGGGCCGCCGACCCCACGCGCGAGACCGAGAGACCGACGTTCAAAGCCGGCCGAATGCCGGCGTAGAACAGGTCGGCCTCCAGGTAAATCTGGCCGTCGGTAATGGAGATGACGTTGGTGGGGATGTAGGCCGAAACATCGCCGGCCTGGGTCTCGATGATGGGTAGGGCCGTCAGCGACCCGCCGCCGTATTCAGGGGCCAGTTTGGCTGCCCGTTCGAGGAGGCGGCTGTGGAGGTAGAACACATCGCCCGGATAGGCCTCGCGGCCGGGCGGCCGCCGCAACAACAGCGAGACCTGTCGATAGGCCCAGGCGTGCTTGCTGAGGTCGTCATAGACGATCAGCGCATCACGGCCCTGCTCCATGAACTCCTCGCCCATGGCGCAGCCGGCGTAGGGCGCCAGATACTGCAACGCGGCCGGTTCCGAAGCCGTGGCCGCCACGACGATGGTATGCTCCATGGCGCCGTATTTTTCCAACGTCGCCACGACCTGGGCCACACTGGCCCGTTTCTGGCCGATGGCCACGTAGATGCAGATGAGGTCCTGGCCCTTCTGGTTGATGATGGTGTCAATGGCCAGGGCCGTCTTGCCCGTCTGGCGGTCGCCGATGATCAGCTCCCGTTGCCCGCGGCCGATGGGGATCATGGCATCGATGGCCTTGATACCGGTCTGGACGGGGGTATCCACGGCCTTGCGTGTGACCACATTGGGCGCAATGCGTTCGACCGGACGGAATTTGTCCGTCTCGATAGGGCCTTTGCCGTCAATGGGCTGGCCGACGGCGTTGACCACACGGCCGATGAGGGCGTCGCCGACGGGCACCGAAGCAATGCGGCCGGTGCTGCGCACCAGGTCGCCTTCGTGAATGCCGCTGTATTCGCCCATGATAATGGCGCCCACGGAGTCTTCATCCAGGTTCAGGGCGATGCCCAGGGTGCCGTCGGCAAATTCGACCAGCTCGCTGGCCATCACCTGTTGCAGACCGCGGATGCGGGCAATACCGTCGCCGACTTCGATCACCGTGCCCACATCCACCATGCGGGTTGGGGCCTCGAAGCGTTGGATCTGTTCTTTGAGCTGTCGGGTAATATCATCAAGAGCAATGGCCATAGTATCTCTCCTTCCAGGCACAAGGGGCGACGGTCAGGATGCACGCACCCCCAGCGACTGCCGGAGGGCTTCAATGCGGCCGCGCACACTGTCGTCGATCAGTTTATCGCCCACGCGGATGACAACGCCCCCCAGGATTTCCGGATCGACCCGAAACTGGAATTCCAGATTCGGCCCGAAGCGGGCCACAAGACGGGCGCGCAGCCTGTCTTGCTCGTCGGGCGTCAAGGGGACGGCGCTGGTGATATAGG
>Ga0197142_1001213_pt1 | contig 23757 bp, 14 predicted proteins | sample GBS60_MetaG_FD_148614 | JGI IMG/M metagenome (GOLD analysis project Ga0197142, IMG submission 148614) | Sediment microbial communities from Great Boiling Springs, Gerlach, Nevada, United States - GBS 60_MetaG | ecosystem: Environmental > Aquatic > Thermal springs > Hot (42-90C) > Sediment... | reverse complement strand
AAAGGTAAATTAAAGAAGATGGGTAATTTGGGAAAAGGCAGAAGGGTCCAGTGTACCATTATTAGGGGTGCTCTATCCCCATAAAAGTAGCATAAAATGCCACTTTCCCTCGAACAATTCACCCAGTGGCAGTCCCTGGCCGGGTATCGGCAGCTCTGGAATGACCTGCTGACTCAGACCCCAGGGGCACACTTTTTCCAATCCTGGGATTGGCTGGATGCCTATTGGCGTCATTTCCAGGCCGAGCAAAAGCTCCGGGTCTTCCTTCATTGGCAGGACGGCAGACTGCTGGGCATCGTGCCGTTGGTGGTCCGCTCGGAAAAGACCCGAATCGGCCGGGTGCGGGTGCTGGGCTATCCGTTGGACGACTGGGGGTCGTTTTATGGGCCGATCGGCCCGGAACCCGCCAGGACCCTCCAGGCCGTCTTGGAGCATCTGCGGAGCGGTCCGCAGGAGTGGGACCTGTTGGAACTTCGCTGGATTGGCCCGGCGGACGAGGCAGCCGGTTGGACCCGGCAGGCCCTGGCCGGAGCAGGGCTGAAGGCAATCCGGACCCTGTGGAATCGGACTGCGGTGGTCGATTTGGGCGACGGGCAGGCCGGTTGGGAGCGATACCTGGCCAGCCGATCCGCCAAATGGCGCAGCAACCTCCGGAGGGCGGAAAAGAAACTGGCCGCCATTGGGCCGGTGGAATATGTGCGCTATCGGCCGTTGGGGCAGTCGGCCGGCCAAGACGATCCCCGATGGGACCTCTACGAGGCCTGCTACCGGATTGCCCAGCGGAGTTGGCAGGCCCGTTCGGAAACTGGTACCACCCTCTGCCACGGCCAGGCCAGCGAGTTTTTCCGTCAGGTGCACGAAGCGGCGGCTCGGTTGGGGGCAGTGGACATCAATTTATTATACGTCGGCGGCCAACCCGCCGCTTTCCTCTACAACTACGTCTGGCAAGGACAAGTCTATGGCCTGCGCCGAGGTTTCGATCCCCAGGTTGCCCCACAGGGGGCGGGCAACGTGCTATTGGCCTGGGCCATCCGGGATAGTTTCCTGAGAAATGATCTTGTGTATGATTTAGGCGTCGGCTACCTGGAGACCAAACGGGCCTGGATGACCCGGCTGGCCCCCATCTATAGGTATAACTACATTCCTTCTGGGCGGCTCCGAATGCTTCTGATCCGCTGGAAACGCCGCTGGCAGGCCTGGCGAGCTGGGTGTTAATGAACTTTTGTATTAATTTCGCCGAATGAAGGGCTCTATGTGTCATTCCTGCGTAAGCAGGAATCCAGGTTGGTTCCCGCGCAAGCGGGAACCCAGGAAACATGGGCTTTTACTTCTATAACACTTTAGCCGAATGAAGCAAATCGCCTCTCCCCCGGTGGGAGAGGCCGGCGGAGCGAAGCGAAGCCGGGTGAGGGGGCTTGTCTTGTACCGCAGACGTCTCCTCTGCCTTGTATCACCTCTCCCCTGGTGGGAGAGGCCAGAAGCCTGGATTCCTGCTTACGCAGGAATGACACATAAACTCCGGCATTCGGCTAAAATGTTACGTACTCAAACTGTAAATGAAACCGGCTAACATCGCCGAAAACCGGCAGAAAAATGGCCGAATCGGCCCTCTCGAACCGAAGGGATCGGTCCGCCGGGAGAACGCAAATAACTCGTTATTTTGCAATAAGTTATGGCAAAAAACCGGCGTTTCCGTTTACAGTTTGAGTTACGTACTTCTTGGGATTCCCGCTTGTGCGGGAACGACACGCTGGGTTTAGCCCGCCTGGGGAGAGGCGAGTGGCTTGATTCGGCTAACTTGACTGTATCCACCGAAAGCGATTGTCCCAATCTGTGGAGTTCCAGCCAGTTTTAGCCCTTATATACGGTGGTAGCTTGGTCGGGTGGATACAGTCAAACTAAAGTGTCCCAAAATCTAATCCCAGACCGTTATGGACCGACCATGAATCTGGTGATCGTCCACTATCATCTGAATCGGGGCGGGGTAAGCCGGGTGATCCAAGCCCATCTGGAAGCCCTCCGGAGCCAACTTTCCGGCCAAGCAGCCCCTGGGACTCCGTCGGCGGGGAAGGATGCCGATGGGCCGAGGCCAATCGAGATGCAGAGGCTGATCGACGGTCCCAGCTCGATAGAAGGGCCAACGCCGATCCACGCACAGAGGCTGCTCGATGAGCCGACGCCGATGGACGCACAACCCCCGATCAACAGGCCGACACCGATCGAAGCGCCAGCGCCGGGTGGCGGGCAGGAGCCGATCCACGGGCAGCCCCCCTTCGGTGGACAGATGCCAGGAGGCAGGCCGAAGACAATCGGCCAGCAGGTCCCGATCCACGAGCAGAGCCTGTTCGGTGGGCAGGCCCGGATGCATGGACAGCCTCCTGGCAACGAGCAGAAGGTCATCGGCAACCAGGGGCCGGTTGGCGACCAGACGCCGGGAGAAAGCCGGGGGTCTGGCCGGAGTGGCCCGATCCATCCGGCCCCCTCAGAACAAATGTTGGTCATTCTGGTATATGGGGGTCGGCAGGACGCTTGGCCTGAGGATCTGCCCGTCCGACTGTCGCCCCTTCGGGTGGTTCTGGAACCGGTGGCGCTTCTGGATTATGAGCAGGTGCACGGCCAAGCTGGGCCAAAAGCTGAAGAGGCCCTTTACCGGGAGATCGGCCAGGTGCTGGCTCGGCACGGTTGCCGGCCGGAGAACACCCTCCTGCATGTGCACAATCATGCGTTGGGTAAGAACCCGGCCTTGGTGGGGGTGTTGGTTCGGTTGGCCGAGGCCGGCTACCCGATGCTGCTGCAGATCCACGATTTTGCGGAGGATTTTCGGCCCGCCAATTACCGGGCGTTGGTCGAAAGGGGGCCGGGTCGGCAGGGGCAGGCCGGGATGGGCTGGCTGTATCCTCAGGCAGAGCACCTCCATTATGCGGTGCTCAATAGCCGGGACCGTCAGGTCCTGCTCCGGGCAGGTGTTCCGGCAGACCGATTGCACTTTGTGCCCAACCCGGTGGTAGCCCCTGGGCCGTTGCCTCAGCCAGAGGAGGCCAAAGCCCGATTGGAAACCCTGTTCGGGATTCCTGCCGAAAGCAGGTATCTTTTGTATCCTGTGCGGGCGATCCGGCGGAAAAACATCGGCGAAGCGGTCCTTTGCAGCGTGCTGGCTGAGGCAGGCCTATGGATCGGCATGACTCTGGCGCCGTTAAATCCGACGGAAAAAGAGCGGTACGAGCGATGGAAACGGTGGACGGCCCAGCATGGGGTTCGCTGCGTGTGGGAGACGGGGGAAAAAGGCGGTCTGCGATTGGCCGACAACCTGGCCGCCGCCGATGCCCTGCTCAACACCAGTATCACCGAAGGCTTTGGGATGGTGTTTTTAGAAAGTTGGCTGGTCGGTCGGCCATTGCTGGGGCGAAACCTGCCGGAAATCACCACCGATTTCCAACGACTGGGGCTTCGGTTGCCGGGGATGTGGGATCGGTTGGCAGTGCCGCTGGATTGGTTGGGGTGGCAGAAAGTGCAGGAAAGGCTCCTGGCAGCCTATCGGCAGGTGCTGGCCGACTACCAACTCCCCCTCCAGACCGATTGGGCCGATGCCCTGGAGGAAAAATTGGCCGACCGGACCGTCGATTTCGGCGATCTGGACGAACCGTTGCAGGAAGAGGTCTTGGAAAGAATCCTTTCTGACAAAACCGGGGTTCCCAGCCCCAGGAATGCAATTTTGGAGAAAAATCCGGCAGTGGTGGGGGTGGTATCGGCCCGTCTGCAAAACCAAGAACTCTTGCTCCGGGAAAACGCCCAGGTGGTGGCCGAACATTTTTCTCCCGCCCGGCTGGGCCAGCAGCTTTGGGAAATCTACCAGCACCTAGCCCAGGCCCGGCGAAACAGCCCCATCGAAGGCCTGCCGCAACCGGAACGCATCTTGGAAAGTTTTTTGGATCTACGGCGGTTTCGGCTCCTACGGACATAAATCCTGCGTAACACTTTAGCCGAATGAAGTTACTTGCCTCTCCCCCCCGTGGGAGAGGACGGCCAAGCGACAGCTTGGCCGGGTGAGGGGGCTGGTGGAAATGCATCTGCTTGTGCCCCATAAACAGGCTGCCCAGACGGCCGTCTTCCTCGATTTTCCCCTGACCCTCCCCTGTCCCGTCTGGGGGAAAGGGAAAATATCGGCTCGTCATTCGGCTAAATGGACTGTATCTACCGGACCCAATGACCACAATCTGTGGTGTTTGAGCTGATTCCTAGCCCCTACAACTGGTGGGGCCGGTTCCAGTAGATACAGTCAAACTAAAACGTTACGATTTTGACGACATTTTAGCCGAATGCGGGGGTGTGCTCGTCACGCCTGCAAAAGGGCGATCCAACGTAGATACCTCCCAGGGATCGGAATCGACAAGGAACTCCTTCTAAGGGGCTTTTCACTCGACTAACATGTTACGAACGTTGGAGTACCGTAGGTTTCTCCCCTTGGGTCTAAAGCGGGGCGAAGGGGGAGGAACAAACGGCCGTTCAGTAAGACATCTTGCCGCCCCCGCCGCTTGTTTTTGATCGGTTTATGATAGCTGTTTATATAGAGAACATAAGTCCATAGCAACGATAGTCGCTTTCCTTGCATTTCCGGCGATGGGAGTTGAGGCAAGGGAAACAGGGTGCCTACACAACCATCTAGGCGAAAACGCCGCGACGATGCGAGCGGCGGTTGCCGGCCCCCTGTTTCTGCTTCACCACTGCACGACCAGTGCACCCTGCCGGTATGAAGGGTATGGAGCTGGTTGAACCAGACGTCGTAGTCGGCTCGGAGTTGCACGTTTTGGGTGATTTGCCAGGCCAGTCCCACGCCCAACCAGACGAAATCCCGGCCCAGGTCAGCGCCGCGTGCGGAGAAGCTACCTGCCGCAGGCGCCGCTGCCAACGAAGCGTAATAGATAGCGGCCGTTTGATCCAGCAGTTCGTGCACCCAGGCAGCTCGGCCTTCCTGATAGGCCTGGCCGTAGCCACATGCCCGGCGCAGGCCAGCTCGCAGGCCCAACTGGCTCCGCAAGCTATCCAAATCGACGGGCTGGACGGCCAAGGCCGTCCAACCCGCTGGCCCTTCCACAAAACCCTCTTGTCGCAAGTGTACATACCGCAGACCGAAGTAGGGCTGCAAGGCCAGGACGCACATCTGTAGATTCAAACCGTATTCCCCATACAGCAGCGATTGCCAACCGCCACGGTTGGAGCGAAACGACTCGCTGGCCTCATCGGCGCCGACGATGCGGCGGCTGTCGTACTGGTCGTATCCGAGGCCCCCGGCAGCTAACAGGTAGCTCCGGCACCACTCCCGCACCAGGTAGGCGCCCCAGAGATGATTGTCCGTATCGGCGCTGGCGGGCAGCTCCGGCATATCCGCACCGGAATGCCCATAGGCGTAGAACAAGCCGGCCCGTCGGTCGCAGGACAGCAGGCGTTCCAGGCCGACTAGCAAGCCGCCAGTCGAGACGCCGGTTCGGGCCGTGTTCCTGTCGCTGAAGAAGGTGCCGCCCACTCCGTAGCCGATTGCCCAGGGCGCCCAGCGAGTCGGCTGGCAACCGGCACCGCCGCACCAGACAATCGGGGCCTGCCCGCTGCCGGAGACCTCCGTCAGGCCTGCCGAGCCATTGCCGCCTGTCCAAAACATCGGTCGGATTTGGCGGGCCAAAAACTCCGAAACAATGGGCGTATTCTGCAAGGTCATCGTCATGGAAGTGCCAACGGACTCGCCAGCCATCTGCTGCAAAACGGCCAATTGGTCCGGACCATCGAGATCCAGCAACAGATCGGTCAAATCAGGCACCAGGTTCAGAGCGAGTACACGGTTGAGCAGTGCGGCCATGGCACGGGTATTCGGTGTGTTGCCGAAGAAGTCACCCTCGCCCAGTTCGAACCAAATCCATTGGCCCTGCAAACCCCCGATCAGAGTGTTCGGGTCCGTGAGGCCGAAGGCCGACACATGGAAGCCGGCAATGTCGTCGCCGAAAGCCAGTTCGGCAGAACCGATGATCTGGTTGCTTTCGCTCAGGAGGAAATAGTAACGATCGCCCTGTTTGTAGGGTTCACTGCCGACGTAGTCGGAGTCCTGCACGACCCGGACGCTGGCGCCGTCGGAAAACGTGGCGCTGCCGCCCACACGGATCAAGTCGTTATGCACGCCGGGCGTTCCTTGGATCGTGCCGGCAGGCAGAGGCCGCACTTCGATCTCCGCTATGCCTTGCAGACTAAAATTGCCGGTAACCTGTTGGGTGTTGATCGAGCTACCGGGCCGATAGACGCCCTCTTCGCCAATTGTCACATTGCCGGTAATAGCGCCGCTGCCCATCAGTGTGCCGCCGTTGACCTGCAAGGCGCCGGAACCGCCATTGAGCGTAAACTGATCCGTGTTGACCACCAAGGTCCCTTCGGAGACCGTGGCCGATTGGGCCTGAACCACGGCCCCTGCCCCCAAGGTGGTGGTTTGTTCGCCCACCTTGTCCAATTGGGCAACGTTTTGGATTTGGCCCTTGAATTCTTTGGTTTCTTCCGGTTCAGCGGAGTCATCTTCCACATCGGTGCCGACCCGAAGGTTCCGACCTTCGGCATCGACGGCCCCTTGACCCTGCAAGTTGCCGGTACTTACCGTGTTGCCCGAAACATTGATGAATTTCAACGTCGTAGCGGCCGGGAGTTTAAACCCGCCGAAACTATCCGGCGTGAGCGTAGAGTCGGCGCAATCGACGATCACGGTAAGCCCCTCGCCTTCGACGGCCAGGATGCCGTTGAGATGCACTCGGTTGGCATCCAAGATCAAAGTAGCGTCTTTCGGCAGCACAAACACACTCCCGCCGGGATAATCCGGGTGATCAAACGAGCTCAGATGAACCCCCTCCTGCCGGAAGTTGAAGACCGTACCTTGAGGCATCCCCGATAGATCCAGTTTGCCGCCGCCAAACGCAAGATGCACAAATCGGCCCTGGCCGTTGCGCAGCCAACTGAGATCATCCACTTTCACGGTGCCATAAAGCACCCGATTGTTTTCCCCCAGAATGCCGCCGCAGACGGTGATGGTATCCGTCTGCTGGAACGTTTGGGGGCCGACATAATAAGTCACCGTGGTCTGATTGGAATTTTGGATGGCCGTGGGGACGCCGAAAAAAACGCCTCGGCCCGGCCCGCCTGGGGGAGGCTGCTGAGTAAACTGAAATTGCCCGGTAAATTGAAGATCATAATCCTGGTTAGGCTCATCTACATTGGCGAAGACAACCACCATCCTGCCGGTGCACTGAATATCTTTGGAATAGTCCTGCGTGGTCCGGAGAATAATCTCATGCTCTACCGTAATATCCCCCTGCGGCAGCAATGCATTCGGTACGTCAATCATCACCGTCCGGGCGAGGACGGAGGCGTTCGAGGCGCTGCTATCGCCCTCGGCAAACACTACGGTATGTCCAGAAGCCAGGATACTCCCGTCGCCAACAATCTGGCCATGAATCCGGAGAAATTGGCTCTGGCCGGTCAAAGGGATGCTCAGCGTGTGCCCGTTAAGCTGCAATTGGGTATTGTTGATTCCATGTGTCCGGAGGATGGAAACCTGACCTCCTAGGACATCTTGGGGATCAATCTGAAGGACGGCGTCTCGTTCCAGCCAGATGGCACCGAATTACTGAGCACCCGGGGCCATGAGCAGTCGGCCTATGGTGCCGACTTTGAAGCTGTAGTTGTTGATGTGTTGACCGGCGGGCACTTGGAAGTCGTCGTTCTGCACGTCGATGTCGGCACCCCAGAGCATTCCGGCCAACCAGACGATGGCTACCCCAAGAAGGAGGGCGCATAGACGGGATGCTCCCCTCATGTCTCGCTCCTTAAAGAAAAAAACGGCCCATCGGAAGCCCGGCCCAAGGCAACAGCGAGGCCTCCCGGCTGCAAGTCCAGCCACGAACCGAGACCGCCCCACAAAGTTCCCCTGCTCGCGACGGGTTCCTCTCCCCGGGGCTAATGGTACGCGTTCGAACAAGTTAAGCCATAAGAAATCGCAGCGCCCCTTGCGGTTTCGTGGTCTCGGGCGGTGCTATGGGATCGAGAAGACAAGGCGGTTTCACTTGGCCGGCTATGGGGGACCCCACGGCGCTACGTTTCCTTGTCGCCTATAGATTGCTCAACGTGTGCCGACGCAGACCCGAAGGAATTGCGCTTTGGTCATTATCGGCACGGGGGGAGATACTTTGACGAAAGACGGTAAAAGACGCTAACAAAATGTGTGAGCGTCAAGTTGGTGGGTGGAAAATGATTTTGGTCCAAAGAGGCTTATAGGAGAAAGATTACCCATTTTTCAAAGTTTATCCATTTTCCAGTTGAAAAGACACCTTTGAAGCGGCTTACTATGGTGCACAATCCATTGCATTTTTACGGGTTTATCCATTTTCCCGTGGAAAGGAGCTACCTGCTGGGAGTCGGTCTGGCTCCTACCCCCTAATGAACCCGTTCCCCACAAACTTGACGCTCACACTAACAAAATGAGCTTTTCTTATCCGCCGCTCAGAGGGAGCACAGACGCCGAATTTTCCAAATTTCGTTTTGGGTAACATTTTAGTCGAAGGGAAGGGTATGCTTGTCCTGCCCGATGTTGGACCTAACAGGCAGGTCCCTCCAGAAATGGAAGAGCACGCCCCTCAGGCCCGCCCGTGTCGTGCCTTGGGACTGACCTCCCATAGGCTCCAGGGAGGAGAATAGATTATAATAAATCTCATAACATTTAGCCGAATGAAACAACCCGCCTCTCCCCTGGCGGAAGAGATTGGCCAGCCGTTCAGGCTGGCCGGGGGAGGGAGATTGCTGCGGCCAAAGAAGCATGGATTCCTACTTTCGCAGCAATGACACATCGGCTCCTTCAATCGGCTCAAGTGATACTAAATTTCGTAACATTTAGCCGAATGGAGGGGCACGCTGGTCGGGGCCGCAAAAGCGGCGATCCAAGGCAGATACCTCCAAGCCATCGGGCCTGACAAGCAGATGCCTCCAAAGGTATCTTCATTCGGCTAAATGGTTGCAATCTAAGAAGGTGTTTTTAGTTTTGGGGGACGGCAATCGGGGCCAGTCGCCTCCGGGCGCGGGGTGGGGAACGATGGAAGAGTTGCTGAAGGTGTTTCAAAACCGGGGGGAGGAGCTTCGGGCAGCGTATCAGCGTCGGCTGGCAGGTGCTGGGACGCAGCCGTGGTGGATTCGGCTAGAAGAGTTTTCCGGGCTTTGGGAAGCGATAGAGCAGCTAGTCCGGGGGGATAAACATGCTCTAATCAGGTGGGTCTGGGCATGGGGCCAAGCCACTGGTTCGCCTGGGGCGAGCCTTTCCGATCTGCTGTCGGCTCTTGGGTTGGTCGAATCCGCCTGCCGAAGCGTTATCCTGAAAGAAAGCGACCGGAAAAAGACATTAGGGCTTTTGCTCGGCCAATTGGCCGAACTGATGGGCCAACTGCGCCAAATCGTGATCAGCGAAAGCCTCAAATCCACCCTGCCCTCCGGCGGGGCCACCGTTTCAGAGCAAAAAGGCAGCCGGGTCGAATCGGCGGAAGCATTTCGGCCTGGTGGAGCAGAAGCATCTCGGTCTGCGCCGGTGGAAGCGTCTCGGTCTGTTCCGGCAGAAGCATTTCGATCCACTGCGGCCGAAGTATCTCGGTCTGCGCCGGTGGAAACTTCTCGGACTACTGGGGTGGAAGCACCTCGGCCCGCCGGGGCGGAACCGGTTGGCGGAGAACGCGCACGGACCGGTCCTCCAGAGCCGACGCCGGAGGATCGCATCTGGCCCGCTCTGGCTGCCCTGATCGAAGAGGAGGAAGCCGTCGTGTGCCTGGCGGATTTGCATGGTCGGCCGTTTTATTTCAATCGGGCTGCCCGACGGCTGTTTGGATTGGACGAAAAGCAGCCGGCCGCCGGGATTCGCCTCTGGCAGCTTTACAGCGAAGCCTCCTGGGCGGAATTGCGGGATGTAGCGGTCCCGGCGGTCAACCAATCGGGCCGATGGAAAGGCCGAAGCCAGCTTCGGCACCAGGGGACCGGCCAGGTGAACGAATATGAAACCGTCCTTCGGTTACTGAAGACGGCCTGGCCGGAACGGAGCAGTTGTTTGGCCATTGTGCACCGTCCGGTGCCCGAACTAGAGCGTCTGCAAGAGGCACTGGCCGAGGTGGAGGCCCGAAAACACGCCATCTTGGAAACCTCGCTGGACCCGATTATTACGATCAATGCGGCAGGCCAGATCACCGAGTTCAACCGGGCGGCCGAGCAGGTGTTTGGATATTCCCGGCATGAGGTGCTTGGCCGAATGCCGTCGGAACTGCTGTTTCCGCCGGCCGACAGTCCCACCCAACAGGACCGGATCGAACGCTATTTGCGAAGCGGCGAGGGCTCCCAGTTGGGACGGCGCATGGAGGTAACCGCCTGCCGGGCCAGTGGCGAACTATTTCCCGCCGAGATGACCATGACCCTCAGCCAAGAACACGGTGAACCAGTGCTCACCTTCTTTGTGCGGGACATCAGCCAGCGCAAACGGGCCGAAGAAGAACAGGCCCGGTACGCCGCCGAACTGGAACGCTCCAACAAAGAGTTGGAGCAGTTTGCTTATATCGCTTCCCACGATCTGCAGGAGCCGCTGCGAAAAATCCGCACGTTCGGCGATCGGCTTCAGATGAAATGCGGCCAGCAGTTAGACGAAGTGGGTCGAGAATGCCTAGCTCGGATGCAGGATGCGGCCGAACGGATGCAACGGCTGATCGATGGCCTGCTGACGCTTTCCCGCATAACCACCCAGGGCCAGGAGTTTGTGCCGGTCAATCTGGAGGAACTGGTCCGGGAAGTGGTCCGGGATTTAGAAGCCCAGATCGAAAAGGTCCAGGGCCGGGTGGAAATCGGCCATCTGCCCACCATTCAGGCAGACCCGTTGCAAATGCGGCAGTTGTTCCAGAACCTGATCGGCAATGCGTTGAAGTTTCACCGGCCGGACGAGCCGCCTTTGGTCAAGGTCTGGGGCCGATATTTGCGGGACAGGACCCAACGGGCCGCCGGCCTAACAGAGGCCGAGGAATTCTGTCGGATCGTCGTAGAAGACAACGGCATCGGCTTTGAAGAAAAATATGCCGACCGCATCTTCCAGATGTTCCAGCGGTTGCACCCCCGAGATGTTTATGAAGGCACCGGCGTGGGACTGGCCATCTGCCGAAAAATCGTCCAACGGCACGGTGGCACGATCACCGCCCAGAGCACCCCCGGCAAAGGCTCCACGTTCATCTGCCTCCTGCCGGTCTTCCATCGCAAAAAAGAGAAAGAAAAGGAACTTCCGTAACATTTCCGCCGGGGGAACATTTTAGCGGTATGAAGTAAATCGCCTCTCCCCTGGTGGGAGAGGCCGGCCTGGCCAAGGGCCAGGCCGGCTGAAGAGGAGAAAAGAAGGCGGCTGACCCTGATGATAGCCCCCTCACCCTACCCTCTCCCGCCAGGGGAGAGGGGAAAACATCGCCTTTTCATTCGGCTAAAGTGCTACAAATGTTATAAGATCGTTTTCGGGTAACTATTTAGCCGAATGAAGGCCGAGATGTGTCATTCCTGCGTAAGCAGGAATCCAGAATATATTTCCTCGCAAACGGGAACCCAGGCAATATGGAGTGTTCCTTTCTGGATTCCCACTTTCGTGGGAATGACACGCTGGGTTTAACCGGCGGGGAGAGGCGAACGTTTCAATCGGCTAAAATGTTACGTTTTCGGCGAAATAGTTCCGGAAACTTCCAGTTCTGGGAGGAAAAATGGCCTTTGGTTTTGAAAAGCCTGACAGTAGGGCGGAACCTGCCGGCAGGTCCGAGTGCCCGGGCAATGCTGGAAGTTTTCTGATCCTGATGGCCGACGACGATCCGGAAGACTGTTGGCTCCTCCAGGAGGCGATTCGAGAGAACGGTTTTCCCTACCAACTGCACTTTGTGCATGACGGGGAAGAATTGCTGGCGTATCTGTTTCGGCGGGGCCGATACGCCCACAGAACCGGCCCACCGCCGGATTTACTCCTTTTGGATTTAAACATGCCGAAATTGGATGGCCGAGAGGCGCTACGACGAATCAAAAACGATCCTGCATGGCGGAGTTTGCCGGTGGTGATCCTAACCACCTCCCGCGAAGAAAAAGACGTCCAAATATGTTATCACTTCGGGGCGGCCTCTTTTGTGTGTAAACCGACCAGTTATCGGGGCTGGTTGGAGATGGTGGGGGACTTGTGTCGGTATTGGTTTGAACGAGTCCGGCTAGCAAGGCCGAAACAACGATGAGCCCGATCCAACGTTCTCGAATCCTTTTGATCGAAGACGATCCGGACGATGTCTGGCTGCTACGGAACCTGCTGGGCGACCGGTGGGACGGCCCGTTTGAGCTGGTTCATGTGGAACTGTTGGAAGACGCCCTTCGCTGCCTGCAGACGGGCAAGATCGATGTGATTCTTTTGGACCTTTCGCTGCCGGATAGCCACGGCGTGGAGACATTTCTTCGTATCTACGCCCAGGCGCCGGACTTGCCGATTGTGATCCTCACCGGGCTGGACGATCAAGCCTTGGCGTTACGCTGCGTGCAGGCGGGGGCGGAAGATTACCTGGTGAAAGGCCAGGTGGACGATGAACTTTTAGTCCGTTCCCTCCGGTATGCTATGGAAAGGTGCCGACGTCGGCAAGCCGAACAACAACTCCAAACCCAAACCGAAGAATTTCGCACCGCCCGCGAAATCCAACAAAAACTCTTTCCCAACACCGCGCCGAAAGTCCCCGGTTTTGACTTGGCAGGGGCATTGTACCCAGCTAGTGCCACAGCCGGCGACTACTTCGATTACATCCCTATGATGGATGGATGTTTGGGTATCGTCCTGGGGGATGTGTCCGGCCACGGAATGGGCCCCGCCCTGGTCATGGCCGAAGTGCGTGCCTCCTTGCGCAGCCTGGCCCAAATGACTTCCGATCTGAGTGAAATCCTAACGCGAACGAATCGGCTTTTGTCGTCCGAACGGCATGAGCTGCACTTTGTCACACTCACCTTGGCCCGGCTCGATCCCCAGACCCGCCGACTCCGGTATGCCAGCGCCGGGCAACGGGCATTTTTGCTGGACGCCTATGGCAACCGCACCGCTCTGGAAAGCACCAGCCCGCCGCTGGGAATCGACCCGGAACTGATCGTCCCCTGTACGGAGGATATCCTGCTGCCGGCCGGGAGTATCGTGGCCTTTTTTACCGATGGGCTAACCGAAGCGGAATCCCCTCAGCAGGGCCGGTTCGGCGCCGAGCGGGCCTTGCAACTGATCCACCAACATCGCCACCGGCCCGCCCAAAAGATCATCGAACATCTCTACCAGCAGGTCAGCGAATTCATCGCCCCTCACCACCAATACGACGACATCACCATCGTGCTTCTCAAAGGAGAATAGCTTCAGCCGAAGGAATGCCCGTTGGGTAATATTTTCGCCGAAGGAAGGGCCTCTACCGTGCTTTGGCGTAACAAGCAGCGATCCCGGCCTGCTCTCACGGAAGCGGGACAGCGGTCTTATTCCCGCAGGGGCTTTTGCTGCGATTGGACGCGCAATAACACCTGCGTCGGCTTGCCTGGGAAGCCGCCCTGTTGCGGGCCAAGGAAAAACTGCAGATTCTAGATTTTCGCTTTCGCAGCAACGACACAAGGCATTGAGCCCCCCAGAAAAAGGAAGTTGCTTCATTCATGTTACCACCATCCCAGAAAATAGAAAAATTACGAAATATAGAGAGCATAAATAAAATTAGTGGATTTTGTGGATTGAGATAAAGTGTACCTAATTTATTGCCGATTCTGAAAAAAACCATTTTGTGGGCTGAGCCGGATTATGCCCCCAAGGCTGGCCATCGGAGACGGCAGAATACACTGGAAATCCCCAATATCGGGAAAGGATTTCCTCACCCAAATGGAGAGGGGTTTTGGAAGACCTATTCGCCGATGGGATGGAATTGCTAGGTCTTTTTGGGAATGATAGAACCCCCATTGGTGGGTAGGTTCGGAACTCGGTCGGCAAGAGTTGGCCTTGATCGCCGTGGGACGGAAACGGTACCGTTTAATAGCCGGGATAGCATACAAGGGAGAGGGAAACCTTTCTAGGCGGCAAAGACATACACTATTTTGAGGTAAACGCTCCCATCCAAAAGAGGAGGCAAGATCGGAATTCGGCGGTGCCGAGTACACACCGACCGGAAATAAGCCAGCTCTCCTGCCAGAAATCAGAGGATAACGGGGGCTTACAATAAGGGGATTGTCTCCCCCCAATAAGAGGATTATATGGGTTACAATAAGGGGATTGCCCTTCCCAAAACGGGGCTCCTGCAGGGATGCAATCGTTGCCCACGGATGAGCCGGTCCAATGACTTCGGGCCTTTCTGCCACCTTGGAGTTGCTGGGCAGCACGGCCAATGAGGCCGCTGTGCCGGTGTTAGTTTGGGCCTTAGATAACCCCCACCGAGAGATTCAGCAGGGGGCGGTGGAGGCGTTGTTGGCCCGGTCGAATCGGCAGGGGCATCGGGAACTGCTGGCCCGGTTGCATCGGTTTCCGTTTAGTTGGCTGGAGCGGATGCGGGAGGCGGGGGATCGGCTTCGACCTGCCATCCGGGATGCCATCTGTTCGGAAGATAGCCAGCTTCGGCACAACGGATGCCAGGCAGCCGTATGGTTGCGTCAATATGAGGTGATTCCCACCCTGCTGGCTGCTTTGGAACAGGCGGACCAGGCCGGTTCCGGCCCGATTCTGGCTGCGTTGTATGATCTGGTCGAACAAGTTCGGGAACCCTCTGGCCGGCCGGGACCTTCCACCCATGAATCTTGGGCCACTCTGCGCAGTCAGGTGTTAGCCGCCTTGGAAGGCTCCTTAGAGCGGTGGTCGCAGCATCGACGGGCGGAGGTGGTAGAACTGTTCCTCCATTTGGCCGATCGGGATCATCCTCTCTTGCAACAGATTCTCCAAAGTCCGCATCATCCGTTGCACTTGCCGGTGGTGGATGTATTGACGAAGAGTCGGTCGCACCGGGTGCAGGAGTTCTTGTTAAGTTGTCTGGAGGAATCTTACTGGCCGGTGGGCCTGCTGACGGTTTTCCGCCAAAGGTCGGATGGGAAATTTGTGCGGCAATGGTTACGGAAGATAGCCCGGTCGCAGTCGCCGGTGGTGGGGGAGAATTTGAAGCGGCTCCGTAATATCAGTTGGCTTCGGGCAGGTGTGGGACTGCTCCGGGAGCTGGATAGTTGGGCGGAGTTGGGGCTGGTGCGGTTGGCGGTGCTATCGGGAATTCCCCGTGTCGAGGCGTTCGGGCTGATTGAATATGTATTTCGTTATGGGAAGCCGCCAGGCCGACGGGCGGCTGCCGAGGCGCTGGAGCACTTCCCGGGGGCGGCAGCCAATGCCCTGGTTCTGGAAGCTTTACTGGATGCGGACCCACATGTGCAGGCGGCCGTGATCGGTCATATCCGGCAGCGTGGCATTCCGGGGCTATTGCCCCGGCTGTTGGCGATGCTGGACAGCCCTCATGCGGTGGTTCGGCAAGCAGTGAGAAAAAGTTTACGTGAATTTAATTTCAGACGATTCCTCCATACCTTTGATCTTCTAGAAGAATCAGCTCGACGGCAAACCGGTCTGCTGGTCAAAAAGATCGACCCCCAAACCATCCCCCTGTTACAACAGGAGTTGCAATCGCCGATCCGATCTCGCCGTTTACGGGCCATTGCCATTGTCCGGTGCATTGACGCCGGCAAACCACTGGAAACAATTTTGCAACACCTGGCCTACGAGGATCCGGACGCCCAAGTCCGGCGAGAGGCAGCCACCGCTTTGGTCGACCTCGGAATATCTCCTCCGCAAATGCAGGCGCCCAGGACGGTCACGCCGCCCGGCCAACCAGCGGGGGGTGTCCAACCGGCAAGCGCCGCCACGCCAACCGATCTGCTGCTCCAGTATCGTACCCGGCTTTGGGACCCCCGAGATTGAAACTGTCGTGGTTTTCCCCGGTGTTAGGCCAGTCGTAACATTCTAACTTGACTGTATCCACTGGGAGCGATTGCCCCAATCTATGGAGTTCCAGCCAGTTTTAGCCCCTATATATGGTGGTGGCCTGGCCGGGTGGATACAGTCAAACTAAATAACTCCACAAAAAAAAGCGAAAGGGCAGAGGAAACTGGTCTGGTTCGAATACTACCGACTTTCGACGACCAGCCTTCCATTTACTCGCAGGTGACAGCCCTCCGAGGCACTTCCAGTTTTTTGTGGACTTATTTAGCCGAATGAAGGGGCTATGTGTCATTCCTGCGTAAGCAGGAATCCAGGCAATATGGACTTCTCCTCCTTTCTGGATTCCCGCTTTCGCGGGAATGACACCCCGCACCGGGCCTGGCTGAAGGCCAGGACGGCCTTTCCCCTGGGGGGAGAGGCCGGCTGAGCGGAGCGAACCCGGGTGAGGGGGCCGCTAGGAGTGCGCCCCTTGGCCCGTAAAGGGGCGGATGAGATGTCCGCCCTCCGAGGATATCCCGTCCATTCCGCTAACGTGTTAGAGAAACATCGGTTCTGATTCGGGAAGAGAGAGATAGAAGAGAGAGATATGAATATGACGGAGGTAGCTCTTTGGGCCGTTCCCAGCACGGGGCAGGATCGCCTGGAGTCGATCTTCCACTATTTTCAGACGCCCAGTCCTCGGACTGGCGGAAGCGAGTTTTGGCCGGCCGTGGTCGTGGTGGTGGCGGTGTTGGCTCTGGGCTGGCTGCTGCTGAGCCGGTTCTTGGCCCGACTACGCCAAAATCAGCGTCCCTGGGGGCTGTTTTTTGCGTTATGTCGGCGTCATCGGCTCAGTTGGCGGGAATGCCGGCTGCTTTGGCAATTGGCCCGAAAGCAGACGCCGCAGATGCCCGCCCGAATTTTTCTGGAGCCGGACTCATTCCAACCAGATCGCCTCCCCGAGCATTGGAACGAAAAAGCGGCGGTGGTAGAGCAACTCCGGATCCGATTGTTTGGCAGCCTACCGGCGTGCCAAACGAAATCGGATACCTCTCCGCCGCCCACTGCTGCGGGCCCTGAAGCTCAGGAATCCAAGGGAGAATCTCAGACTCCGTCGGCATCTGTATCTTTAGGATTTCCCCGGGCCCAGGCTCCGAGCTTGGAGTGGCCAGCTTGAACGCAGACCGACCATGGTTTGGGCGGTAAAAAGGTCCCAAGCAGAAGCCGGTCGCTCAGACCGATGAGCCGATAAACTTGCTTCCTGCAGAGAACCGGCCCGGCTTATGCGTCGGAGTAAGGCAATCCACCAGGCGATATGTTCCGCCGCATCCAGGTAGCAACGGTCTCCAGGCAGCGGTTTACCTGCCGGGTTTCGGGGCGGGCGGCCGACGCTCTTGGAATAGTTCACTCACTCTGCCGCCGGAAACCGGACGGACGCCTTCCAGCGGTTTGGGGCGGAAATGAGCGGGATTGGCGCCTGGGCCGTAGGTCACCACCAGGCTGGTTTCCCGCCAACCCATCTGGACGAGGAACTGTTTTAATGGGACTTGTTGGATTCCCAGACGCCCGGCCTCGGAGAGCATTCGGGAATAGGCATCCAGGCGTTCCCGGCCGCCAGCACCTTCGGGAGCTTTGCCGACTATCAGATACCGAGTGTTAGTGCTCATCCGACCGCCCGGTTTGCCCTGGCCGGTAAGAATGGCCGGGGATCTATCGTCCAAATAGCAGTCCACCACAGTCCCATGGAGACTGATTATGCTAAGCAGCCTCTGCAGATCGCTCCTGCCATCCTCATCCAGATCGATATCTCCGGTAATCGCCACGTGGCGACGTTCTCCTGGGGCCCAAAGGGGCGTATGGACTTTGTCGCCGGGCAGGATCGGATTGACGATTTGATCGTCTGTGATCCGAGCTTCCGCCAGGTGACCGTCCCAGATTTCGGTAACTTCGATGCTTCCTTTTTTGCCGGCTTTGGAGACATCGTAGATGTCGGCGTCATAAACGGCGAAAGTAGTTTGGCGCTGGAGTCCGTCTGCCCACCCCAGATTGATCCAGACGGTCCGATGGCGCTGGTTGACCCACGTGATTTGGCCGTCCGGCACTTCAAAGGTTTCTTTCACCAGCTCTTCCAGTTTTTTGGATTTTTCTGCATTGAGTCGGGCCAGGGTTTGAATCTGCTTGCCGGCGGCATCCAATTGCTTTTGCAGTTGGGCCAAAGCGGCTTCTTTTTCTTTGCGGGCATTTTCCAGATCGGTGCGAAGGGCTTCTTCTCGGCCGGTAAACTCTTTATGGGCCTCGGCAAATTTACGGCGTTCTTCGTTCAGGTCTTGACCCGCCTTATCACGGGCGGCGTTGGCCTCCTCGATTTGCACTTTCACCTTTTCTTCCCGAGATTCGTTAATATTCTTTAAAGTCTGGACTTCTACTTTCTCGGCCTCCAGAAGTTGGTTGGTTTTTACCAGTTGGTCATGGAGAAATTTGACCAATTGGCGATAAGTGCGTTGCTCCTCCGGAAGGCTACTTCCATAAGTCACCAAGTAGTTTTGGAATTCATTTTGAATCGTATCCACCTTGTCCGATTCGGGAAACCCAAGTATCTTGAATAGTCTGACCATTTCTCCTTGCACGGTGCCAAGCTGGGATTGGGCCTGAGAGGCTTTTTGGGATTCGGCCAGCCGCTGTGCCTCAGTCTCCTCATATCGGCGGAAGAAGATAAACGTCGTAACCCCCAAAATGAGGGTCAACACCACAAAAATAATCAGTGCGATTTGAAGACCTTGATGTTCCCGAGCCATTGTATCTGATCCTCCAAAAAGCCCTTCCGCTCCCAAGGGTCGGACAAGCAAGCCTTTCCGCCCAAGAAAAGGCTTCCTCGCAACGAATCGTTTCTAGGCCATTGTCTTCATAAAGCGCTTTTTTTCGATTGTAAATTCCCCATAAGCCAGTGTCAATCAAAAACCCTCCGTCAGAAAAGTATTCCTCTAATTTTAATTTGACTGTATCTACTGAAATCGGCCCTTACCAGGTGTAGGGGCTAGGGATCATCTCGAAGACCACAGATTGTGGTCATTGGTCCCAGTGGATACAGTCAAGCTAAGAGGTTGTCCCGCACTGGGTAGCCGGGGACAACACGAACCGTTTCCAAACCTTCCGGTTTACCAATATGCCCGTTTTGGGGGGATTGGCATCAGGGAACCGCCCGGTTAATGGTACGCCCGGCTAAAACGGCATTTCAGGACAGCCTCTAAGGCAGATACTTCCGAAGGCATCGGACCTGGTAAGCAGGTCCCTCCAAGGGCGTCTTTAATGGGGCAAGTAACATTTTAGCCGAATGGAGAGCACTATGTGTCATTCCTGCGTAAGCAGGAATCCAGGCTCCTTAGGCCACACGGAAGTCCCCCTCCCCCGGCCTGGCCGTCGGCAAAGCCTTTGGCCAGGCCGGCCTCTCGACGGCCAGGGGAGAGGCGAGTTGCGTCATTCGGCTAAAATGTTACTAGGTTAAAATGTTACGTGCTCCGATATGGTCCGAAGCTGGGGAAATCGTTCACCCCCCAGGCAGCCAGGAAGGGGGCACTTGGTGGCCAAGATAGGCTGGACGGCATGGGGCAGAGTTTAAGGATGCGTAAACCGATCTTTTCATAAATTCTTTCTAAATAATAATTTAGAGCTTTTTTGGGAAGCTGCAATCTAAGGAGGGCAATCGGTAGTGATTGAGGTGGATCGGATTTTGGACCGGGCTTTGGTGGGCAAACGGCTCACGCCGGAGGAAGGACTGCGTCTATTGGAGTCGGCACCTTTGGCCCGGTTAGCCGAGGCGGCCGACCAGATGACCCACCGGCGGCATCCCCATCGGTATAGGACGTATCACATTGACCGGAATATAAACTACACCAATATATGCACGAGTGGGTGCAAATTTTGTGCGTTTTCGCGTCGGCCAGGGCAATCGGGCGGTTGGGTGATTGACCGGCAGCAGCTACTCGAGAAAATTGAGGAAACAGTTAATTTGGGGGGAGATCAGATACTCTTACAAGGGGGGCTTCATCCGGATCTCCCGCTTTCTTGGTACGAAGAATTGTTGCGAGAAATCCGTCGGCGGTTTCCGAAAATCAACATTCATGGTTTCAGCCCGCCGGAAATTGCTCATTTTTCCCAGATTTCCCATGTGCCCATTCGAGAACTCCTTCTTCGGTTAAAGGAAGCGGGGCTGGGAAGCCTCCCCGGTGGAGGGGCCGAAATCCTGGTCGATCGGGTCCGCCGCCAGATCAGCCCTTGTAAAGTCTCCTCCGATGGGTGGTTAGAAGTATGCCGAACATGGCATCACCTGGGCGGACGAGGATCGGCCACTATGATGTTCGGCCATGTGGAATCCTTGGCCGACCGAATCGAACACCTCGAACGCCTCCGCCGCCTCCAGGACGAAACCGGCGGATTTACCGCCTTTATCCCCTGGACGTTTCAACCAGCCAACACAGCCCTCCAGCATCTGCCTAAAACCACCGTCTTCGATTATCTCCGTACCCTGGCCGTCAGCCGACTGTATCTCGATAATTTCCCCAATATCCAGGCTAGTTGGGTGACCCAGGGGATGAAAATAGCCCAGATGGCCCTCCGATTTGGGGCCAATGACCTGGGAAGCCTTATGATCGAAGAAAATGTGGTGGCAGCGGCGGGAACCCGCTTTCGGGCCAGTCTGGAAGAAATTCATAGGGCCATTCGCACTGCTGGATTTATTCCCCGAAGACGTAATGTGTTTTACCAGTGGATCGACTAACCGGAAGCATCTCCGCAAAGGCCAATCCTCCTTTCGGGGGGCAAAGCAAAACAAAATGAACGAGGAAAGAAATCCTTTTTGGTTTGGAGACTTCCTCCCTAAATGGCGGGTTCAATTGCCTCTTTAGAGGTATAATGGCAGTGCTAAAAACTTTCCTAACTATTTAGCCGTATAAAGTTAATCGCCTCTGCCCCGGCCGTCGAGAGGCTGGCGATGCCAAAGGTACCGCCGGGAGAGAAGCAAAAGAAAGCGTTCCCCCCTTCTTGTTATCCCCCTTCCCCCACGCTCTTCCGCCAGGGGAGAGGGAAAAACATCGCCTCTTTCATTTAGCGAAATTGTTACAAACTTTCCTTAGATGCTTGGCATCCTGGTTGCAAGGATTGGAGATATGAAGCCGTTTCGGCCTTTGGGAGGGCATCTTCAGAGGTTGTCCCTTGATTAGGGAATCGGATTTCCGATGATTTGTGTGGATCGGCTTACAAAGCATTACCACGATTTACGTCGGGGTCAGTTTGTGGCCTTGGAGGGACTGACGTTTCAGGCTTATCCGGGGCAGATTTATGGCCTTTTAGGGCCGAACGGGGCGGGCAAGACAACCACCCTTCGGATTCTCAGCACCCTGCTCCAACCCACTTCTGGAACAGCCACTTTGAACGGCTATGACATTGTCCGGCAGCCTGCACAGGCCCGTCGGCAGATCGGGTTTGTCTCCACCTCCACGGCCGTGTATGACCGGATGACCGCCTGGGAGATGGTTGAGTATTTCGGCCGGCTTCATGACCTGGAGGATGATCTTTTGCGCTGTCGGATGGAGCAGATTTTCCATCGCCTTCACATGAATGAAATCCGGGACTTGCTAGGGGTGAAGATGTCCACCGGGATGAAGCAGAAGGTTTCCATTGCGAGGGCGTTAGTGCATGATCCGCCGATTTTGATCTTCGACGAACCGACAGTGGGGTTGGACGTATTGGTCGCCAGGTCTCTGCTGGAAACCATCGCGGAATTGCGCATGCAAGGCAAATGTATCCTCTTTTCTACCCATATCATGCGAGAGGCGGAAAAGCTCTGCGACCGAGTAGCTGTATTGCATCGAGGTCATCTGTTGGCCGAAGGCACGCTGGAGGAACTCCGTGAGCGATATGGCCAAGAAGATTTGGAAGAACTGTTTTTCCAACTTATCCAGCACCATGAAGAAAAATATCAAGAACATGCGCATTCCACTGGACTTGCATCTGGGGTGGTATCGAAAAATGTAACACTTTAGATTGACTGTATCTACCGGGCCCAATTACCACAATCTGTGGTGTTCGACCCGACTCGTAGCCCCTACATCTGGTAGGGGCCGGTTCCAGTAGATACAGTCAAATTAGCCGAATGAAGCAACTCACCTCTCCTTCGGCAGGCCAAACCCGGCGTGTCATTCCCGCGAAAGCGGGAATCCAGAACGTAGGAGGACTCCATGTTGCCCTGGTACCTCGGTGTTCCACAGCAACACAGTAGCCGGCACAAAACGGCCTGGATTCCTGCTTGCGCAGGAATGACACATAAACTCCGGCATTCGGCTGAAATGTTACCGAAAAATTATTGATTTGAGCGGTGGTATGTCGGAAGGTGGAGGATGGCATCGGGTATGAATCTTCGGCATGTATGGCTGGTATTCTGCCGGGAACTTCGGGATCAGTTCCGGGACCGCCGCACGCTGTTTATGATCGTGGTGTTGCCCCTGGTGCTGTATCCGCTCTTGGGGATGAGTCTGTTTCAGATTCGGCAATTTATCCAGGAGAAAGCCATCCGGGTTTTGGTCCTAGGGATAGAACATCTTCAAGGGGTGGAGCCGCTGCTGGTGGACGGCGGCCAATTCGCGCCCGGTCTGTTTGACGATCCGGAGCGATCCCGGCTGGTGGAGTTGGTGGACGCCCGGCAGGTAGCGGGTTTTGACAGCGGGCTGTCCTGGACGCAGAAGCGGGAGCAGGCCAAATTGGCCGTCCAGGCAGGGGTTTATGAAGCGGCTCTGTATATTCCACCGGATTTTGCCGATCGGCTGACCGCTGTCCGACAGACCATGAAGGCCCAGCTCGATCAGAACAAAGGTCCATCCAACTCCTCTGCCCCAGATTCCCGGCATGGGGGAGACAACGCCTTCAGGGGGCCCTCGTCCTCGGGGGACGATGAGGCGGTGGCCCTATCGGGCCCAGCAGCGTCCGGCCCGCAGATTCCTGTTCCTTCGCCGGAGATTTTCTATTCAACGGCCACCGAGCGGTCGCAGTTGGCCTTTGCCCGGCTTGCCGAGCTGGTGGAGCGTTGGCGAGAGGCCATTGCCGCCCGGAACCTGGAAGCCAGCGGATTGCCGGTCCAGGCCGCCCGACCTTTTGATCTCCACAAGGCCGATGTGGCCGAGCAAACTGCTTTCCGTGGGGCGGCCGTGTGGGCCAAAATCCTGCCGGTCATGTTGCTCTTGTGGGCACTGACCGGGGCATTTTACCCGGCCATTGATCTCTGCGCCGGCGAAAAGGAGCGGGGCACCCTGGAAACGCTCTTGTCGAGTCCGGCCGAGCGGGAGGACATCGTCGTCGGCAAATTGATGACAGTGATGGTCTTCAGCATGATGACGGCCCTGTTGAACGTAGGGGCCATTGGGCTGACCGGTTGGCTTTTGTTGTCTCAGTTGCCGGGTGTGGGGGCGCCGTCCGCTTGGTCGGTGGTGTGGCTGCTGTTGGCCTTGGGGCCGATATCGGCGCTATTTGGGGCTTTGTGTTTGGCCCTGGCCGCCCTGGCCCGAAGCACCAAAGAAGGTCAGTATTATCTGATGCCGCTTCTTTTAGTGTCGATGCCTCTGGCAATCTGGCCCATGGCCCCCGGTGTCGAACTCAGCTTGGGGACCAGTCTGATTCCGGTTTCCGGGGTGGTGCTGGTTTTACGGGCAGCCATGGAAGGCAACGGCTGGCAGGCCTTGGAATTCTTGCCGCCGGTTGTGGCCGTCACCCTA
>Ga0197142_1001212_pt1 | contig 23791 bp, 21 predicted proteins | sample GBS60_MetaG_FD_148614 | JGI IMG/M metagenome (GOLD analysis project Ga0197142, IMG submission 148614) | Sediment microbial communities from Great Boiling Springs, Gerlach, Nevada, United States - GBS 60_MetaG | ecosystem: Environmental > Aquatic > Thermal springs > Hot (42-90C) > Sediment... | reverse complement strand
TCTGTTGGTTGAGGGGGTGTGGGATAGGGTAAGGAGTAAGGCTAGTTCCTCCAAGAGGCAGGGGGGACCTCTCACTGAGGGTTTTTTGGAACAGCCTCACACTAGAGATGACCTGATTACACAGGTTTTCGTTATAGATGATCATGTTGGAGCTGGACAGCGGTTGGATGTCTTCCTATCAAACGAGCTGGAAGGGTATTCCAGAAGCGGAATTCAAAAGCTTATACAGGCCGGATATGTTACAGTAAATAATCGACTACAAAAAGCGAGTTATCATCTCCGGATTGGAGATGTGGTGCGGTGTGAACTGACTCGTCTCTCGCCTTCGACTGAATTAGTCATTGAGCCAGTTTCCATCCCTCTTGATATTCTTTACGAGGATGATTGGGTTATCGTAATTAACAAACCCCCGGGACTTGTTGTCCATCCGGGTGCAGGGCAAGTTGATTATACCCTCGTACATGGCCTTCTTCACCACTGTGGATCATTAGCCTCTGTTGGTGCTCCACTTCGCCCGGGTATCGTTCATAGGCTTGACCAGGGAACCTCAGGAGTTATGGTAGTTGCAAAAACCGACAGAGCTTATTTCAGTCTAATCGAGCAGTTTAAAAATCATACGGTTGAAAAAATCTATCTTGCTGTTCTCTGGGGAGTGCCTTCGGAAAAATTGTCACCGATTGTCACCCTTATAGACCGCCATCCTGTTAACAGGAAAAAGATGGCTGTGTCAAAAGCAAAGGGGCGTGAGGCTGTGACTCGCTGGAAAATCCTAAGAGATTGGGGGATATTTTCCTTGGTTGAAGTTAGACCCGTTACGGGAAGAACTCATCAGATTAGGGTTCATTTCAGTTATATTCATCATCCTGTTGTTGGAGATGAACTTTACGGCAATCACAAAACCCGCTGCAAGAATTTACGGCATGAAGCGCTCAGGAAAATCGTGATGAACATTGATCATCAGATGTTGCATGCTGCTTCTATTTCCTTTGACCATCCAGGATTGGCAGAGCGTCTTTCTTTTTCAGCACCGCTACCGAATGATATGCAAAATCTCATTGATTATTTAAACGAGTTGGATAAGTTGGAGATTTAAAAGCACGTAGAGACTAGTATCATTCGGCTTTTGAATGTGCACATGAGCAAATTTTTGAATTTAAGCCAATGTGAGAAGAAATATCTGTAACGAATTGGTTAAGATTGAACTTAGGACCGATGGCGATAAGAATGTCTCCTTGATGAAGAATTTCTGATGGAGCAGGGTTATAAATCATTGAACCGTCAGCTTTTTTTATTGCTACAATGATCAAATTGTAGGTGCTTCTTATGTTGGAATCGATCAGGTTCTTCCCGATAATAGGCGCTCCTTCTACAAGTTTTATTTCTTCCATGCCAAGCTCCATACCTTCACCGGAAATAGCCAGTTCCAGAAAATCGGTTACAGTTGGTCGTATGATGTTGTGAGCAATTCTGATGGCACCACTTGCGTAGGGAGATACAACACGATCTGCTCCGGCTTTTTTGAGGCGCTTTTCTACTCCAGCAGTGGTAGCTCTGGCGCATATGAGAAGATCCTTATTGAGATCTCGTGCTGTGAGCACAATAAAAACATTATCGGTATCTTTACTAACCAGAGCCACCAGACCTTTGGCTCTATGGATTCCAGCTGCAATAAGAGTTTCTTCTTCTGTTGCATCACCTTGCAGATATGGAATTCCTAGCTCTTCAAGCCTTATGGCTTCTTCTTCGGATTTTTCTATCACCACAACCGGTATATTATGTTTTAGAAGTTCGGATGTTACAATTTTGCCCATCTGGCCATAGCCGCAAATTATATAGTGATCACTGACCTGAGAAAGTCTTTTCTTCATTTTTCGCCTCCGATACATTTGGAGAAATTGACCATCGGCGATGTAATTTCCAAGAGCGGCTAATTGTGATGCGACGAGGGCTATTCCAACTAAGATCAAGAAAATCGTGAAGAGCCTGCCTTTTTCGCTAAGAGGTCTGACTTCTCCAAAACCTATGGTTGTAAGAGTAATAAGGGTCATATAGAGCCCTTCGAGAAAAGTATAGTTTTCTATGAGCATATAGCCCACAGCCCCAACAAAGATTAAGAATGTGGAACCTATTGAGACTAGGAGGATTCGATTGGCTAAGATGCTCTTATTCATTTGCCCCTATGAATGATCTGGCTTTGAGCCCGGCTTCTTTCATATCAACAACCACTGGGTACCAGCGATTGAAAACCGGATCTATTCTTGCATCTACAAGGTAGGTTCTATCAGGCTTTGTTTCAATTTCTATAGTAGCCGTATCGTGGGAAGTAATATCACCTTTGTATCCTGCATTTCGCCAGAGACTCAACTCTACACGGTGTTTTCCTGGCATCACTTCAATTTCCTGCATGATAGGACCACCCTTGGCATAACTTGGAACTTCTCGCCCATCAACGGCGATAATGTGGACCCCTGTTGTATCCGATGGTGGATTATGCCATGGATAATCAAAAGGTTTAATGTTAGTCAAAATCGACACATATGCTTTAGGGTATGGCCCTCCGTAAAAAGTCTTCCCGTGAAAATAGCAGGACGAGGATAAAGAAAAGAGTGCCATGCAAGTTAACATAAGCCCCCATCTTTTTAAGTTTTTCTTCATAGTTTTTCCTCCATCATTGAAAGTCCGTATTTCCCGTTATTTAATTTTTCTCAATATACATCGAAAGTCTTCAGACAGGGAAGACTTTAAAAAATATCGGCGAGATCTGTTTATAGTAAATTTTAAAGATAATGCGTGAAGCATGAGTCTTGAAATATCAGGTAGGGTTTCTTGAGTTTCTTTTTCAATGTTCTTGCTCCACTGAATTGACTTTGTGTCGCCGTAAAGTGGGTCTCCCATAATAGGATGTCCAATATGGTATAAATGTGCTCTTATCTGATGGCTCCGTCCTGTCTTAGGTGAAACTGAAAGTAAAGTGTAAGCTTCATATTGTTTGAGAACTCGGTAGTATGTCAGGCTTTCCTTGCCTCTCTTATAATCGACACCAACTCTTCCAGAACCAAATCGCCTTAGTGGTGCTTGAATATAACCTTTTCGATCCAGCACACAGCCATAAACTAAAGCTATATAGATCTTTTCAACCAACCTTGATTCGAAGAGGTTGTTGAGTATTTTGTGAGTTTCCGGGTTTTTTGCAAAAACGATTACGCCACTAACGTCCTTATCAAGCCTATGGACTACGTAAAGCTTTTTGCTCATTTCCCGTGACAGAACTGATACAAGGTCATTTCCAGTTGGATGCCTTTCCGGGATGGACGCTATTCCGCATGGTTTTGAAACCGCAATTAGATTGTCATCTTCGTAAATAACTGCTTGCCTTGATCGAAAATCTTCGATGAATTTCTGTACTATGGACATGTTTTTGTTGGCTCCTAACGTTTTATCTATTTTACTGTCTAATAACACCAGACAGTATCCCCCCGAGGTTTTACCCTTATATTGCCGGGTTCGCGTTTTGAGTTCTATATTGCTTTGTAGCCAAGCAGTAGGTTATAGCACATATGAGCGGTTGTTAAAGCTAACAAAAGAACAATGGAGTGCATAATGACAATTCCCTTGGATAGGCTTAATACTCTAGATTACATCTTTCTCACCGTATTGGTGCTTTGTGTTGTTAGAGGACTGTGGCGAGGTGGTATTGTAATTCTCTTTAACGTCCTGGGCTTTTTCGGTGGTTTTTTTGTGGCGATTCATTTTTATTTCCAGGTGTCGCTTATTGTTCGGTCACTTGTTCCTTCATTATCTAAGCCTGATCTTGTTGCCTTCATTGTGCTTTTTCTTCTTTCCTGGTTTGTAATTGGAGGAATTGGCCATTGGTTGAGCAGATTATTTGCGGCCGTTAGACTCAAATTTTTGGATCGCCTTCTTGGCGGTTTCATTGGGCTTGTTCTAGCTATTGCCGTTCAGGGCATGATTTTTTCTGCCTTAACGCTCTTTCTTCCATCAACCTACAATGTTCTTAAAGAATCCGTGCTGGCCCCTTACGTAAGCCAATCCTCATCGGCTTTATATGCCTTTTTGTCGAAACATCTTGGCGATGAACTTTCCAAGCGACGTGATGCTCTCAAGAAATACTGGGACAGTCAGACCAAAAATCGCACTAATTGAGGAGTAAGTTATGGCGACCAAAGCTGAATGTGTTGAAAGACTGTGGGCTATTATCGATAGGCTTAGAGGGGAAAACGGATGCCCCTGGGATCGTAAGCAGACTCCAGAATCCGTTAAGACCTACATTGTGGAGGAGGCTCATGAAGCTGATGCTGCTATTCGTTCCGGGGAACCAGAAGAAATAATGGAGGAACTAGGGGATCTGCTGTTTATGGTGCTGTTTATGGTGCATCTTTATGAAGAATATGGGCTTTTTAAACTCGAGGACGTGTGCAGTCTGGCCGAAGCAAAGATGATCCGCCGTCATCCTCATGTTTTTGGAAATCTACAAGTGGCTTCTGCCGAGGAGGTAAAGGACAATTGGGAAAAGATCAAGCGAAAGGAAAAGCATGGAAATTCTACAAATATTCCTAAAACACTGCCGGCTCTCGTGCGAACTTACCGTATGCTTTCCAGAAAAGCCATTTATCCTGAGGTAGCCGAAAAAGAAGAAGAGGTGATTCATGATGTTAAAGAAAAGCTGGTAGCGATAGTTAACAGTGAAGATAAAGATTTTCCCCAGTTTTTTGCCGATCTTATGATTGATTTTTGCCAGCTTGCTCGTCTAAAGGGGTTACGCTTGGAGGATTTGTTGCAGAAAAGGTTAGACGAAAGAGAGAGGCAAATATAGTGATGGGGACGAGGAATTCGCCCCCAAACTGGAACATAGTCATTACACATCGACCGTAATTGTTGCCTCCCACTGGTTATCTTTGTTTTCCAGGGAAAAATCGTGGAAGGTGATCCCTTTTATATCAGCGAGAAGTTCATCTTCGTGAAGTTCTATAGTTTCTCCTACTAGTGTTGCTCTGAGAAGCCATAATTTTCCGTCGTTTTCTGATGATTCTATGACAAGGTTTTTGACTTTTAGGAAAAGTCTTTGTGCATCTTTGAAATAGATAATTTCCTGAAGAAACTGATGAAGAAGAAAATCGAGAGTCTCAGCCTGAATTTCAACGGTTCTTTCTTCTGCTGGGCATATACTTTCAGGATGTGCCACCATAATAGCCAGCAATGCATTGGCGCATGAAGTAAACAATTCGCCCAGAGTTTTCCCCCATGCCTTAAAAGCAACGTCAGCTGTAGCTTTATCTTCTAAATACATGTACGGCATAGGCTAAAACTCCTGCAAAATTTGGGTATAACGGGCTATAGCTCATGCTATCTAAGAAAAGCTCCGATGATACCGTGAGCTAAAAGTTGTTTGCCAGCGTCTTCCGATTTTACTTCCTCGATTTTGCCTCCCAACGCAAGCACCTTTTCGGATGCAAGCCATATTAGATCGTCGACTGTTTCAAGAGATGCTGAGCAATATGGACATTTACCGCCCTCTGGTGGGTGGTCAAGAAGCACTTCGCATTTAGGACAGAAGTAGCCCTTGATCTGTGCTCCCGATGGATAGACTAAGAGATATGCTCGTCCCTGATTTATCACATCAATGGTAGGATTGATGCCAATTACAGCTTTGTCTGAAGTTGTGCTAACCTTACTTGCTGTAGTGATAAGATCTGTTACAAGCCTCAATTCTGCTGCCCGTTCTCTTTCTTCCACTACAGGTAAGATTACTTCCAGAACTTCTTCTGGTTTTGCCTTTACGGACATTCTGAGTCTGGCTACCACTTTTTCCTGGAGAGTCTTGGGAAGTAAACGGAAAAGCTCGGATGTAACTTCATTCGGTCCCATCAGGATAATATACTGAGCTTTGGAATCCTCGATAAGGTCATAGATACGATTGCTTGTGTCCTTAAGAAACCAGTTTGTCCATGTTTCAGCACGTCGCTGGAATATTGTCTGGGATCTCATGTGATCTGTTCCCACGGTTTTCCTGTATTTCACCGGCGCTAGACTTATCGTGTCCTGAATTTCTTCCATCTGGCCAAAGGAAAACAAAAATAGACGTGCTTTCTCACTGTCCAGGAGACATATAACATAACGTTCATATTCATCCATGGCTTCGAGAATAGGTCGGATGTAGGGCAATTCCTCATAGAAAACAATGTTTGGAAAGCGAAGGGGAACTTCTTCTTTGTAAGTAAGGTTTTCAGAGACATCGCAGAAGGCAACCAGAGTTTTACCTGCGGGTATGAGAGTTTCAACTTCTTTTAGAATCCACTGACTATCTTCTTTGAAATGGTTTTTTAAATTTCCATCATTGCCAATTTCTTTCTCAATTCTTGATAACATTTGATCTAGTATCGTTTTGTAACCCCCTTTAGCATTAGCTGGAACGGAAGGATCTATGTTAAGATAAACGCTTAGAACCGGCGAACCTTCTTTGGGAGCTCTTTCTTTGAGCCATTTCAGGGTTTCCTGACGGAAAATGTTCATGTTGTCCTCCTCTTCTATAACATTCAGAATGTCCTTCATACATTAACAGAGGCTACATATTGTGCTAGCTTTCCTTCCGTAGCGTTACCTCTCTTAATCCCCTTTCTAGGGGTTTCTTAATGGTCGCACATTTAGAAATTTACCTCATGTGGGAAAGTTTTGCATCACTTTTTTCCAATTTCCAGAATTTCTCCACTTTCTGGAAGAAGCGTTCTTAAACCTTTCCTATGTTCTAAAAGCATTTGCTTAATTTTGTCTTCGTAACGCTTCCTTACATCCCTTTGAATATGAACACAGGCAATAGCAAGAGCCTTTGCTCTTTCAGCCATTTCTAACACTCCCCCAATAGTGCCATGCCCTGGAACAGAAGGCTCAATGTGAAAAGCTTCGTGAATGATTAGAAGGCTTTCTCTGGCTATTGCCTCGGTTGCCTCAGTAGGTTTTCCATCACCGCTGTAAAATATCTTTCCTTCTGGTGCGCTAATGGCTACCGAGAGGTTTTTTTGCCCGTGTTCAGTTTGAGCAAATCTCCAGGTTAGATCGAAAAAGTAATATTCTTTGTCTTCTGCTATCTCTTCGAAATAAAGTTCAAAGGTAAACTTCGTTTTGAAACCAGGATAAGCAAGATCCAGAGCTTTTTCTATAATAAAGCCAACTCCCTTTTGACCTATTATGGTAAGGGGTTTTTGGCGTTTCATTTCCCAAAGGCGGAGCAAAAGAAGAGGTGTTCCAAAAAAATGATCGCCGTGAAAATGGGAAATCCATACTGCATCAAGTTTTTCTTGATCGGATACATATTTCCAAAACTGAAATGGGACTGAAAATCCGCAATCCATAAGCACCGTGATTGTCTCGCCTTTAAAATTTTCCGTTTCCAATAAAACTGACGTATTGGGATGCCTTTCGTCACAGGCTTCTCCTACGCCTAAAAACGTTATCTTCATAAGCTTCCTCCTGTGTAAGCTATGTAAACTTATTCCAACTGGTTAAATAGGAAAAAATTTTTAAAATTTTAACCCATTTCTTGACCTAGCTACAAAGGATTTTGTAAAAAGGATGCCTGAGGTTGAAAATGGGTGCTATTGGGGGTTTTGAGAGAGGAGGAGAGGGTGGGAGATTTTAGAGAACATACTGTGGGGTGCGATATAGAGTATGAAGGTATTGGTTTACACACCGGAAAGATAGTTAGGATTGTTATTAAACCGGCGCCTCCTTCAACGGGTATTACATTCAGAAGGTCTGGAAAGTTTATTTTTGAATCGGTAAGAGCTTCTTATAAAAATATCTCCCAAGCCTTTATGGCAACTACTATTGGTTTTAACGGAACAGGAGTATCAACTGTTGAACATCTTCTTGCCGCATTTTTTGGGTGTGGAGTGGACAATGCCTTTGTAGAAGTGGACGGTCCTGAAATTCCTATTGCCGATGGAAGTGCTTTGACCTATGCCAAACTGATCCTAGAAGCAGGTGTTGTGCCTCAAGATACCCCCCGACGCTTTTATGCCGTCGGCTCTACCGTAGAGGTAAGAGAAGGCGACGCCTATTTGATAGCTATGCCACCCGAATTTCCATCTCTTACTATTGAATACTCCATTGATTTTTCTCATCCTTTAATCGGGAAACAATCCATCCGATGGGATTTTGACTCTAAGCGGTTTTTGGAAGAAATTGCTCCGGCAAGAACTTTTGGATTTCTTGATGATGTATCAAGGCTTAAGGCTCAGGGGCTTGCACTAGGCGGATCCTTAGACAATGCCCTTGTATTCGATAAAAACTCTCTTCTTAATCCGGAAGGGCTACGCTTCACCGATGAATGTGTTCGTCATAAGGTTCTGGATCTTTTAGGCGATATTATGCTTATTGGAAAGCCTATTATTGGGCATTTTATTGTGCATAAGGCTGGCCATAGACTACATCATAAATTGCTTGAAAATCTCTTGCTAGTTTTAGAAGAAATTCCAAAAGAAAAAGTCCACGATGTGGTTTCTAATTTTGCACCCCCATCGCAAGAAGCAATGTTAAAAATAAAAGACAAGGTTACATCTGGCCTAACTCGTTCTTTGTTCTGAATGTGTTGGAGCAAAGACCTTGATGGGCTCCTCTACACCTATGGTCTTTGCAAAGTTTTTGAGCTTTTCAATAAGGGGTGCTGATACTTCGTATCCCTGACGGATGAGAAGTTTTCCGTCTATTGTGAAAACGTCCTCGGCGATAATCATACCTTCTTTGAGTTCTTCTATTTTCGCCATGGCAGTTTTGTACTCGGATTGTATGTGAGTGATCTTTTTCAATATCGGAAGAATTTTGGGATCATAGACTCCCTGTCGCTTAGCCATTAGGTCATAGGCTTCAGAAGGACTATATTTACGATACAGAAGCAAATCAAAATCGAGAGCCACCTTGAGAATTCTAGATTCAATAGGGATTTTCTCTCCGCTTATAGAGTCAATAGGGAATCCAGAACCGTCATAGTTTTTTTCCTGGTAAATTATGATTTCTGCGATGGTTTCAAGGCGAGGAATATGCCTTATAAGCTGAGCAGCGATGGAAGGATGCATATCCATAAGCTGTTTTTCCTCGCCTTTTAGTTCTTCTCCTCTATACATTTTTAGAAAAGCCTCTTCTGGCACCATAAAACATCCAAGCTGAGAAAGCATAGCAGCAGTTTCTAGCTTCCACATAGGTTGATACTGAAGTTCTCTACCGATCCATAGTGCGTAACGGGTTACTCTCGATGCCCTCCCGAAGGCTTCCATGTTGGAAAGCGATAATACTTCCATCAGCGTCTTTACACAACCTTTGAGGGTTTTTTCCAGCAGTTCCTTTTCTGCTTTTATAAGCTTATACTGTTCAAGCCCTGCCTGCACAGTTTGTAAAAGAGTGTCGGTGCTACAGGGTTTTGTCAGGAAACGGAAAACATTTCCTGAATTAATTGCTTCAATAGCCGTTTGAATGTCAGCATAACCGGTGAGCATTATCCTTACTGTATCGGGTGATAGCTCTTTTACTCTAGTAAGAAACTGAATTCCATCCATACCGGGCATACGAAGATCGGAAACCACTACTGCATAGGGGCCATCTTGCTTGATCTTTTCGATACCCTCTTACCGCTTTCTGCCGTATCTATTTTGAACTCCTGAATTTTATAAAAAGCTCTTTTGACTGCTGAAAGTAGGTTAGGCTCATCATCGACAAACAAAACTTTGAGCATTTTTTGCGCCATAAGCCCTCACATAAGTTCTAGATTGTATGGTAGTTGGTTGTTTCTCCAGCCTCACCAAGTGGTAGCAGGACGAAAAACGTTGTTCCTTTACCTTCTTCGGTTTCAAAATAAATGCGTCCGTTGTGTTTTTTCATTATAACCGCCTGAGCTATGGCTAAACCCTGTCCTGTGCCTTTACCAACCGGTTTTGTTGTAAAAAATGGCTCAAACACTTTGTGCCGTATCTCTTTGGGAATACCCGTTCCTGTATCGGTTACACTAATTTCGCACCACGAGTCTTTTCGTCGTGTGCGAATTGTTATTATACCTTTCTTTTCTGGATGATCGCCGATTGCGTCCCTAATTGCCTGAGCGGCGTTCACGAGTAGGTTTAGAAATACCTGTGATAGTTCGTTGGGATAGCAAAGCATAGGAGGAATAGTTGTGTCAAAATCAAATTGTATATCGGCGACGTATTTCCACTCATTCCTGGATATGGTTACAGCGCTTTCAAGGAGTTTATGAATATCTACGAACATCTTATCTTGGCTTCCCGGATGAGAAAACTCACGGATGGATTCTACAATGCGTGTAACTCTATTAAGACATTCAAGACTCTGATTCAAAGCCTGAGGAATCTCCTCCATGAGAAAAGACACATCTATATTCTCCATGGCTTTTTCAATTTCTCCTAGAATGGACAGACTGTCACTGTGGTCGGAACCTTTTACGTTTTTACAGATTTTCAGAAATTCCAGGATATTAGAAAGTTCTTCACGTAGAAAATTCAGATTGGAGAGCACGCATTGGCAAGGGGTATTTATTTCATGGGCTATTCCTGCGGCCAGGGCACCTATAGCTTCGAGTTTTTGAGAGTGAACTAGCATCATCTCTAGGTTTTTCCGATCTGTTACATCAAATCCCGTTATGAACACACAAGCTCTGTTTTGAGTCGTAAAAAATGGCTTAATCAGGAAATTAAGAACTCGGGTTTCTTCTTTGGTATAGAGCCTAATTTCGTCTAGTTGTATGAGCTTTTTCGTTTCCACGCATTCGTTATAAGCTGGGATAAGGCGGTGGACAAAATCTCCAGGAAAATTAAGTTCTTTAAAAGGACGGCCAACAATATTAGATGCCGGGGCTTGAAAAATTTTTTCTGCGATACGATTCCACCTATAAACTATTCCCTCTTCATTAATCCCTATTACTACTACAGATACCGAATCAATGACAAATGACAACTCTCTGGCAAGCGATGCTAAATTGTCCTGGGACATCTTCAATTTTGTAATATCATCAAAGATACAAATTACCTTTTCAAGGTCTCCTTGAGGGTTAAGTATGGGCACCTTTGTAACGCGAAAATATTCTCCTAAAGCAGGAATTTCTTTCTCTCGTTCCATGATAGCTTTAGATTGGGATAATTTTGAAAAATCATTAAAGAAAGCTTCACCCAAAACGTCCTTACAGTGTTTCTTTACAACATCCCTGGGATGCATTCCAAGCCGTTCTGCGAAGGCTTTATTTACGCGACTATATACGCATGACGATTTAACTGGTTCGGAAATTACAATGGGATTTGGAATGCTGTCGAAGGTAAGCTGCCACTCCTGCTTGCTCTTTTCCATAATCAACTCAAGGTGTTTTTCCTTGGTTATATCGAAGATTATTCCATCTATCCAAAGAAGTTTGCCGTTGGAATCATAGACAAGTGATCCTTGATCTCTTATCCATCTGATTTGCCCGTTCAATGTGTTTATACGATATATTCGAAGGCACTGTGGTTTTTTGTGTTTAATTGCTTCCTTGGTTATTGTTAAAACCTTTTCTCTATCTTCAGGAAAAATCAGTTCCTTCCAATTTATTTTTCCGCTTGAAAATTCCTCCGGATCGTAATCTGTGATATGTCTAATTCCATCACCCAAGAATATTACAGACCAGTCCGGAAATCCTCGGTAAAAAGCCAGATCAAGAGAGGGGAGGATATTTGCTAAGATATCAAGTATATTAACTTTTCTTTCTTTTTCCAAATTAGGTAGGTAACTGTTGAGCATAAGATTAACCTTTTTAGATTAGCAATGGGCAAACTAATTTCCCCGACTTTAGAGCTTTCTGATACGGATGGGGCGTTTCTCCAGAGATCCTTTTAGTTTTCCGGAAAGAAGTGCTTTAAGACTTGACTTGGCAAGCTTGGCGTCTTCTTCAGAACAATAATAGGCCTTGAGCCCTTCAATTTGGGGATAGACTTTATCAACGCGTTCCCAAACGTTTGGAGCAATCTTAGCTTCAAGCACATAGAGACGTTCAACCTTTTCCACCGCAAGTAAACAGAATCTGTTCCCAAGGCTTTCTTCCAGACGCCGTATTGCTTCTATCTCTTCCGGCTTAAGATGTGCAATCCTGGGAGTGTGGTTCACCGCTTGCTCTCCTCTCTTTCAAACGGTCTTCTTCCCAGCATGGCCTGGGTTATTGTCATTTTGTCAGTATATTTTATATCGCCTCCCATGGGAATGCCAAGACCAATCCTCGTAACTTTAAGACCTTCTTTCTGAATAAGCCTTAAAACGTAATGAGCTGTTGCTTCTCCCTGAGCTGAGGGATTTGTGGCTATGATGACTTCTTTGATTGGTTCCGTCTGAATTCGATCTACCAGTTCTTTTATCCTAATCTCTTCTGGTCCAATATTGTCGAGCGGATTTAGAACGCCATGGAGAACATGATAAAGTCCTTTGAATGCACCGGTTTGCTCAATGGCTATCAGGTCAGATATTGTTTCCACAACGCAGATTTCTTCCCTGTTCCTGGAAGGATCGGAGCATATAGTGCATAAATCTCCTTCTGCTAGGTGAAAACATTTCTTACAGAAGGTTAGTTCCCGTTTCATCCTAAGAATAGCTTCGGCTAAGGACTCTGCTTCTCTATCAGGAGCGTTAATCAAGTAAAGAGCAAGTCGTGCAGCGCTTTTTTCGCCAAAACCAGGAAGTCGCTTTATTCTGTCTATAACATCCAGTACCACCGGAGGATAGGCTTTCATCCTGATACCCTCGTTTATGGTTTAGAATAGACCTGGAAGCTTGAGTCCTGGTATATTTAACCCACCAGCCAGTTTTGAAAGCTCTTCTGCCATGATTTCTTGAGCTCGCCTTAAAGCATCGTTCACAGCGGCTATTATGAGGTCTTCCAGCATGGATACGTCTTCTGGATTTATCACCTGAGGATCAATTTTGAGATCTACTACTTCCAGCTTTCCATTAACCAAAACCGTTACCATTCCACCACCGGCTGAACCTTCCACCGTTCGTTGTTCAAGCTCTTCTTGAACTTTTTCCATCTTTTCTTGAAGGACTTTGAGAGGTCCCATTAAATCCAATCCTTTAAACATAGTCACACCTCGCTGAGCATTTACTCAATGTCGATTTCTTCTATGACATTCTCAGAATAAGCATTCAATCGCACACCTTCAACATTAGATCCGTTGAACAGCTCAACAATTTCCATAACTATAGGGTGAGACATGATCTCTCTTTCCAGCCGCTTGGTTTCTGAATTGTTTTGACTCTTCTTCAGATTCTGAGAAATGCTATCGTCTTCTTCTATAATCAAAGTCAGTTCGGAAGTGCCAAAAAAGCTGAGCAGTGCGTTTTTAATTTGTTGTTGAGATGTTTCTGTTTTTAAGACTTCCCCGTATACAGGTATAACCGAAATTGTTATTTCTTTGTTGTTTTGTCCCCTTTTTGCGACGCTACTTCCGAGTTTTGCATGGAGCACCTGGTCATAGGATGAAAGCCAGTTAAGAAATTGTTGCCACTCGGCTACGATGTCGTCTACAGAACGGGGAGCATGTGATCTTTCATCTACTTGAAGTCTGACCGACTCTATTTTTCTAGTTGGTTGCTCTTGATGATTATGGCTTTCTGCGTGTGTTTTACCTACCTTTCCCTCGACTAACTCCCTTACTGACTTTATCATATCGGGCATAAAAAGTGCGTTGGGTGCACTAGCCATTTTGAGTAGAGTCATCTCAAGAACAAAGTGCGGTTGAGAAGAGCGACGCGCTAGTTCAATCCCACGAATCAATATCTGGTAATATATATCCAGAATCTCCGGAGTAATTTTTTTGGCAAGCTCAGAAAGTATTTCAAATTCGTGCTCTGAAATGCTAAAGCGCCCTTTAATTAGCGACGAACCATCCTCCATAGTTTTCACGATTAGAAGCCGATGTACAAGGTCGAGAAGACGATTGAGAAATTTGACTTCGTCGCAACCGCTTTCGTAGATTTCCTGAACAAGTTGAAGGCAGGTCTTTCTATCACCGTCTATGATAGCTTTTAGGACGTTGATAAGGGTTGTTCGATCAACAATTCCAAGAAGCTTCAGAAGTTCTTTGTCTTCAACACCTTCTCCGTGGAATGCTATTACCTGTTCTAATAATGTTTCGGCGTCTCGCAGACTTCCGTCGGCTTCAACGGCTATCGCTTCGATAATCGACGGAGATATGGAAACCTGCTCTGCTTCAACAATACGGCCAAGATGAAGGCTGATATCTTTAGTTGGGATACGGCGGAAATCGAAGCGTTGACAGCGGCTGAGAACAGTTGAAGGAACTCTGTGAACTTCAGTTGTGGCAAAAACGAAGTGCACATGAGGAGGAGGCTCTTCAAGGGTTTTCAGCAGAGCGTTAAAAGCTTCCATAGTTAGCATATGAACTTCATCGATTATGTAGATTTTGGATCGTCCTTTGATAGGTTTATATCCGATAGATTCTTGTAAGGAGCGAATGCTATCGATGCCTCTGTGCGATGCTCCGTCTATTTCTATTACATCTGCCGATTTGCCAGCGGCGATTTCTCTACATTGTGAACAATGTCCACAGGGATTGGGAGAAGATCCTTTTTCACAGTTTAGTGCTTTTGCAAAAATGCGGGCAACCGATGTTTTACCTACACCTCTTGGTCCGCTAAAAAGATAAGCGTGAGCTATACGATTAAAACGGATAGCGTTTTGGAGGACTCTGGTAACATGACTTTGCCCGACAACTTCTTCAAAATTCTGAGGACGCCACTTTCGCGCCAGAACGAGATATGACATAATTCAGTCCTGATATTTGGGAGAATGGCGGAGAGAGTGGGATTCGAACCCACGGTCCCGTTTTTAGCGGGACACACGATTTCCAGTCGTGCCCCTTCGGCCTCTCGGGCATCTCTCCGCAGAATGCACATTTCTATAAAAGAAATGATTTTAAAAGGCAACCTTTTTGTTTGGTGGCGGAGAGGGTGGGATTCGAACCCACGTGCCCGGCTCTTCACCGGACAAGTCGATTTCGAGTCGACCCCGTTACGGCCACTTCGGTACCTCTCCAGCAACCAACTACCCGTTATTCTTATACAACAATCTTTGTTAATAATCAACCTTTGAACTTCTTGTAAAACCGCTCTTTCTCACTGTAGATGCATCCACAGTATTGCTGACGGTAAATTCCCATTTTTATTGCTTCTTCCTGCCCGATCTTCCATCCCTTGCGGAAATCTTCATAATAGAAGGCTACGGAATAGCGTTTAGAAACGCTTTCGGCAATCTCCTTGATAAGCTCGTGTTTTTGCCTTCTGCTGTATAGGAGAGTCGTGGTAAAGGCGTCGAACCCGCTTTTTTTCGCTGTTCTAGCCGTGGCTTCTAACCTGATTGTGTAGCAGTAAATGCACCGGTTTTCTTCTCGAAATGCCGTATTTCTTAAGAATTCCTCCAGAGGATAATCTCCTCTTATTATCAGGTAAAAGAGTTTATCATTACCAGTTTCTGCTTTGGCAACTTCCTGGAGTGCTTCAAGTCTTCTCTGCCATTCCTGATAGGGATGAATATTGGGATTGTAGTAGAAACCGAAAACTTCGAACCCTTTCTCGTGAAGACTTCTCAAAGGGAAAATCGTGCAGGGACCACAGCAAGTGTGAAGCAGAATTCTCATTTTAATTGTTTCTCCTCATTTATAGTTTAATAAATCATGGAAGCAAGCGTTCATCTAAAGCGACTTTTATCGTTTGCGGGATATTGTCCATAGAACCGTTACTCATAAAAACTACAACGTCTCCAGGATGAATCGTTCTGAGGAGACATTTAACCAGTTCTTCAGTGTCGAAGAAAGCCAGAGCTTCCTTTACCTGCCCCGTTTTTTTACGACTTCGGCAATTTTCTCAATGTCAATTCTTTCTTCCCTAGGTATAATTTCATAGTCTGCCGAGGCTTTTAAAAACACCAGATCTGATTCGATAAAGGTCGAGGGATAAATATCCTGGAAGAATCTTCGTTTGCTGGTGTTTGTTCTTGGCTCGAATACGGCCACTATACGACGGCCATTATAATGACTTTTTATGGCGTGGATGGTTTCTCTAACCGCCGTAGGATGGTGGGCAAAATCATCAATCAAAGTGATATTTTCTGCTCCAAGCCTCCATTCTCCAATGATTTCCTGACGCCGCCTTACTCCAGGAAATTTTTCAAAAAGCCTGGGAAAACTGGATGGTTCTATTCCTAATGTATCCAGAACGGCTGCGACGGCGAGGGCATTCAAGGCATTGTGTTTTCCAATTAGAGGAATATCAAGAGATACAGGCTGACCACCTTCCCTCTGATATGTCACAAGAGAAGTTTTTCCTTGAGGTTTCACAGAAAGCAGTCTGAAAGTGGCGTAATCTACCGTGCCGTAGGTGATAACCTTTGCTTTGCACATTTTCGCGAGTTCTTCTCTGTAAGGATCTTCATGTCTTATTACGAGAAATCCTTCGGCAGGAATGAGACTAACGAAGGTTTTAAAGGCATTTACGATGGCTTCCATATTAGGATAGATGTCCCCATGGTCGAATTCTACGCTGGTTACAATGGCTCCGTAGGGACGATAGTGCCAAAACTTAGGGGTTTTATCAAAGAAAGCAGTATCGTACTCATCTCCTTCAAGCACTACCCATGCGCCTTTACCCAATCTATAACCGCAGTCCCACTCTTTTATGAACCCCCCAACCAATGCGGAGGGATCACAACCTGCTTCGGTTAGAGTCCAAGCAAGGAGAGCTGTTGTGGTAGTTTTTCCATGAGTTCCTGCGACTACGAGACTTTTATGCCGTGACAGGAAAACTTTGTCTATTAGGTCGGTGATGCTCATGTGCGGTATCTTATGCTCGAGCACCCACTGAGCTTCCGGATTGGCGGTTCTAATTACGTTTCCGATGATTATTTCGTCTGGGTTTGTCCGTAAAATGTTTTCTGCATTGTAGGGAATTAATACGGGGATACCGAGTTTTTCTATGAGAGTGCTCATAGGAGGATATAATCCGGCGTCGGAGCCCGTTACGTTATAACCCAGTTCTTTGCAGACGCCAGCCATGTTTCCCATTGCTACGCCGCCGATTCCCATGAAGTATAACTTAGTCCTTTCCATACTCCAGTCTCGCTAGATCATGAATTTCCATCCTGAAAAGTTTCATTCTTTCCTTCGTGCCTGGATAATAAACCCTGTTTGTAAAAAGGACAACGGAGAATCCATCGGTCAGATCAAGCCAGAACGATGTGCCTGTAAAACCAAGATGTCCAACACTGGTTTGGGAAAAAAACCGTCCCGATGTGGAATTTTGAGATGATGGCGTATCGAAGCCAAGGGCCCAGGTTGAATTGGGAATTTCTTTTTGTCTTTCCCAGAATTGGCGTATTACCTGCTTACTTATGGGCAACGTGGAAGCTTCGCCACGCCATATTCTGAAAAGCTCTATAAGCCAGCCCGCCACGGCCTGTGCCGTGCCAAATAGACCCGCATGACTGGCAATACCGCCCATGGCGAAGCAGTTTTCGTCATGAACTTCGCCCTTGAGTTGCCTCTTTCTCCAGTGACACCATCCGGTAGAAACTACTGGGATATTAACTGAGCGTTGCTGAACACTGACTTTGGCTGGGTATATAAGTTCCTGGCCTAGGTAGAAGCTTGCGGAAAGATGGCTCCATATAACATCAAGCGTTGCTCCTTTGATTTCTTCCAGGATAAATCCCAGTAACATATAACCAAGATCGCTGTAACAGGATTGCTTGAGAGGCGTAAATGACGGAGGCGTTTCAAGAAGAGTTTTTAGAATGTGTTCTCTGGCTTTTTCTCTGTTTGGAGGCAAGGGAAGTTCTAGATAGAAGGGCATGTGGTCTTTCCATCCACCCGCATGGGCAAGAATTGCCCATAGCGGTACATTTCGGAGGACAGGGTGTATCCACCTGGAAGGGAAGAAGTGATGAAGCTGTTCATCAAGCGTTAAAATTTCTTCAGAGCATAATTCCATAAAGGCGGTTGCTATAACAATAGGTTTTGTGAGTGAAGCAAGATCGAAGAAATGACCGGGAGTGATAAAAGCACCGTTTTCTTCTTCACAACCTACGTGAGCTTTGTAAAGAATCTTGTCCTCTCGGGAAATTACTATTGAAGCGGCAGTAAATAACCTGTCTTTAAAGCCTTTTTGTAGTCGGCTGAGGATTTTTGGTTCATTCATGAAAGCTATGTTTTGGAAATTTTGTTCTATTAAGGGAAGACTTTTTACCTTGCTGGGTATACTCTGTATAGTGCAACGATAAGAGTCAGCAGCGAAAAACCAATTCCTATAAACCACTGTATAAAGGTCAGCCTTTTCTCCATAGCTTCAAATCTTTTGTCCATAGCCTCAAATCTTTTCTCCATGGCTTCAAATCTTTTGTCCATAGCTTCAAATCTTTCGCCCATAACTTCAAATCTTTTGTCTACCGCTTCGAATCTTGCGCTCATTTCCTTTTGAATAGTTTCAAATCTGGTGTTCATTTCCTTTTGAATAGCTTCAAACCTGGTGTTCATCTCTTTTTGGAGAACTTCAAACCTTGCGTTCATTTCTTTTTGAAGAGCTTCGAATCTATTATTCATTGTTTCAAATCTTGCATTCATTTCTCTCTGAAGAGATTCGAATTTTGCATTCATTTCTCTTTGGAGAGATTCGAATCTCTTCTCTGCCGCTTCAAATCTTGCTATTTCTATTTCCCGAAGCGCTTTGAGTTCTTCCTCTACTCGAACTATCCTTTCGATAAGGGATAGTTCTTTTGCTCTTTGATCGTTTCTTCTGATAAACTCTTCTACTGCCTCATGTATTTTACTGTAAACTATGCTCGCTACAAGCTGCTCTATTTCTTCCCTTGAGAGTGCTGACTCATTCATAACGTGACCTCTTTTTACCATTATCGCAACGTTGCTTCCTAGTAATCTGAACCGAACTAAAACGGCATGTCAATAATCCAAAGCTATGAATGATTATTCATTATTCGGGTAGTGGCGAAATCCTGCAAGCAAGTCCTTTTATGTCGCATGTTCCAAAAGCCTGACTTGGGTTTGAAGCAGAAGTAAGTATGTTGAAGTTTGATTTTGTCCATTCATAATGCTTGTGTGCTCCTTCTTCTGGAAACCACCAACCGTAGGCGGCTACAACTACAAGCGGATGCACAGAATCGGTGATTTTCGCTTTTTGAACAATCTTCCCGTATCTAGTTTCAATAATCACATTAGATCCATCCTTTATGCCGTAGCGTTTGGCTGTTTCGGGATGAATTTCTGCGTGAGGATGATCACTTATCTTACGGAGACTTCCAATCCACCTGTAAGATGAATGTAGATAAACTTTGTCTTTAGCACTGGTGAGAATAAGGGGAAAATTATCATCCGTATCATCTGATAGAACTTTTCCGTCCGGAAGGGGGTCGGCTCCCCATCGAGAAGCCTGAGGCAAGATAAGTTCCACTTTGCCGCTTGGAGTTTTGAACCCGCCGGTTCGATACTTGAAGAATTTTTCTTCTCCCGCCAGAAATCCCTTCTCTGTAAACTCTTTGTATGTCAGACCTGCCGGAGCCAGGACTTCATCTAGGAACCCTTCGTACGTATCATACCATTCGGAAGGATCGGTGATGCATTTTCCGAGTTCGTTCAAAATTTGCATATCCGGCATGCACTCAGGAGGAGGATCTACTATTTTGGGACGTGCCAAAATGTAGCCATGACCTAAGCCGTAATGCCCAATGTCGTTAAGTTCAAACTGAGTTGCAGCGGGAAGAACAATATCGGCGTAAAGAGCTGTTGGAGTCATAAAAACATCTGAAACCACAAGGAAGTCGAGGCTCTTCAATGTTTTTTCAGTTAGATAAGAGTCTGCCCAGGTTAACAGAGGATTTGTGCACTGCATGTAGGCAGCTCGAACTTGGTAGGGAACCCCTTCAAGCACAGCTTTCCTGAAGAAAGCCGGTGGAACAGTCATGAGGCGTGGTATGGTGCCAAAGAAAGCGTGAATCATTTCTTTGGGTTTTTCTGGGATCTTCGATGCTCGGACGAATTTTCCCAGCGGGGCTATCGGAGGATCGAGAGGCTGAATGTTTCCACCAGGGCTATCAAGGTTGCCGCAAATAGCCATCAGAGCGATGAGTGCTCTCGCAGCATCGAAGTTTTTGCGGGTCTGTTCTATAGGGTTTCCCCAGTGAATTGCCGCCGGCTTAGATGATGCATAAAGCCGCGCTGCCTGTATAATATGTTCTTTGGAAACCCATGTGATTCTGGATACTTCGTCGGGTGTGTATTCCTTTACATGGTTGGCCAGCTCATTAAAGCCATTAGTCCAGTTTTCGACAAAATATTCATCGTAGAGTTTTTCCTCAATGATGACGTTAAGAAATCCCAAAGCTAAAGTCGTGTCAGAGCCAGGGCGAAGCTGAAGGTGGAGTTCAGACCGTGCGGCAAGGTCTGTTTTGCGAGGGTCAACTGTTATTAATCGGGTGCCGCCCTTGATTTGGTCAAGCAGAAGTTTTCCGATGATTCCTTCCTCATTTGTGGCTGTTGGATGGCTTCCCCACAGCACTATAAGGCTACTTTTATGACGAAGATCCACAACGGGGTAGAACCCACACACATGGAGTCCTGTAATTTCTCTGGGAGCATGGCAAACATCCTGAGTAGCCACAACGTTTGGAGAACCAAAGAGGTTGGCAAGACGGATAAGAACAAAATGTTCAAGTCCTTTGGGCATTCCCTGACAAAAGGCTACAGCTCGAGCACCATAACGTTCTTTGATCTCAATAAATTTCTCCGAAATTATTCTAAAAGCTTCTTCCCAGCTTATTCGCTCCCACTGATTAGCTCCCCGTTCTCCAACTCTTTTTAACGGAAAGCGAAGTCTCTGTGGATGACGAAGTTTTTCAATAGATGCAATCCCTTTTGCACAAATATACCCTCTACTCAAGGGAGCATTAGGATTACCTTTTATGCTGATAATTTCTCCATTTTTGACTCTGACAATTAATCCGCATCCGCCGTGATCCATCCGACCACAACTGGTTTTTACTTCGTGATAATCTGTGGAATCGTTTTTATGCATGACTTTTCTCCCTAAGTATTTTGTCCAGAGACCACGAAACTACTACTTGTCTTTTGACACCACTTTTATCGACATAATACAACTTCTTTTCCGTAAGTCCTTTGTAAAAAAGTTTTCTTGTAAGCATAACATCCTGACGGCAGTAATCGATCAGCTTATTCCATTTGCCTTCCCTAAACCATTTCACTGCCTGGACACCGTCAGCAGTTTTGAATTCCCTTAAATTGACAGCTGCGAGATGATCTAAGCTGACTCGGCGACCAATTACACGGTAAAGATCCTTGAGAATATCAAATGTTGGGAGATGTTCCCTAAGATTAAATCCAGCATAGGGAAAGAGAACTTTGTAATCAAAGTCGAGAATGTTAAAGCCAACAATGAGATCATAACTTGCAAGTCTTTCGAGAAGTTTGTCTATCTCTTCTTCGTGATAGGTGAAGTAATCGCCATAGAGTTCATCGTAAAGGACGGCTACAGAAATCCGCATCAGATGGGCATTATTCCAGCCCCCTACTTCATGCGCGAGAAACTGGGTTTCAAGATCTAAGAAAGCAATATTATGATGTTCTGCACGAACTCCGCTTAGTATTAATAGATCTCCTGCGGTATCCCGATGTTTATTTAAGAGTTCACTATTGTCGCGTATCTTTTCGTTCTGGTTTTCTATTTTGGTTTCGTCGCATTCAAAAAGAGCCCAGGCGATCAACTTTGCCGCCTCTTTATCAAGTGGTTTGTTACCTGAACCACAGCGTGGAGAATGAATGCATAGAGGACAGCCAGTATCACAATCGCATGAATTAAGAAGATGTATGACTTTGTCAAATAAAGATTCTATCATATCAAACGCTTTTTCGCAAATACCGATTCCACCTTCGTGTCCATCGTAAATAAAGACAGCACTTTTTCGAATTTGCGGATGAAATGGGTAAGCGATGCCGCCAATGTCACCACGGTCGCAAAGAATGAGCAAGGGAAACATACTTATGAGAGCATGTTCTAAGGCGTGAATCCCGCCCATGAAATGAAGACCCTGCTTTTTTACAAGTTCCTGAATCCATGGGTCAATCTCGATCCAGATTCCTACAGTTTCATAACATTGGGGAGGAAGATCCAGAATTTCCCGACCTATGATTTCCAAAGTTTTCACCGACTTTTTTTCGTATCCTACAACCTGCTCCGTTATTTTTAGTCGTCCCAGGTTCAAAGTAAAGTTGCGGGATTTTCTGCTTTTTATGGTCTCAAGAATCTCTGTTTCCTTAGTGGTTAAGGCCGTGGTGAAGTATGTGCCAGAGAAGGGACGGACTGTAATGCGGTGGAAAGACAGATCAAGCTCTGTCACTTCATAGGTTTCCCCAAGATGTAGATAAACAGCCCCGGGGTGACACTCTTTAAAAGCTCTTATGCCGTCTATAGACCCAAATATAAGAGGCTTTTCGCTCTCGGTTTTTAGCAGTATTGTGAATCCGTTACCCGTTTGGCGTATGTCAACCAGTCTGTGCGGGTAAGAAGAAACGGTGCTCCATGAGCCATTTTCTTCGTTTTGAATGATTTTGCCCGTGGCCTTGAGAAACCTGAGCGGTTCTACCCAGTGGGGGCGACTTTCTAGCTCGTGAGCCTGAACTGGATATTCTGCGGCGGCGCAAAGAATATGATCGGAAATGATGCGAAAATTTCTGGTGTCGGCAACGGCTATTTCTGCCTTTCCCGATAAGATATGTTCCGGGTGGGAGATGATGTATTGGTCCAGAGCGTCTGCCTGAGGGAGTAAGATTATTACCGACTCCTGCCCACTTCTGCCAACTCGTCCTGCTCTTTGCCATGTGTTCATTATTGTTCCTGGATAGCCCGCTAGCACGCAAACATCAAGGTCTCCTATGTCAACACCAAGCTCCATGGCACTGGTGCTGATGATCCCTAAAAGCCCATTTTTCTTGGATAGCTTTTTTTCAATTTCCCGCCGGTCTGATGGTAAAAGTCCCGCTCGGTAAGAACTCACGTATTTGGCCAGCTTGGGAAAACGCTGACGAAAGGTGAGAAATATAAGTTCAGTCATGCGCCTTGATCTGGTGAAAATGATCGTTTTGAGTTGTTCGTTAATAGCTTCGGCAAGAATCCATGAAGCGGTGAGAGCCATCGGATAGTCGCTTTTTAAAAATATAAAATGCCTTGGTGGAAGTGGAGCAGAGGAATGATCGACCAAAACGATATCTTCTTCGGGAACGCCTGTAAGTTGGGAAGAAAGTTCCTGAGGATTACCTATTGTCGCCGAAAGAAGTACAAATTGAAGTTGATTAGGAGTTTTTTTATAAAGATCGTGCACACGCTTAAGTCGCCTTAGAATTTGCGCCACGTGGCTTCCGAAAACTCCCCGATAAGTGTGGATTTCATCTAAAACCACCAGCCGCAAATGTTCCCAGAGAGTCTGCCATTTGGCGTGATAGGGAAGAAAGGCATAGTGGAGCATGTCCGGGTTTGTGATGATAATGGATGGAACGGCATCTCTAATAAACATTCGTTCTCTGTATGATGTATCCCCGTCGTAAACTGCTATTAGAGAATTATTTTTATTTGTCTTAAGTTCAGGGAAAAGAGCCGAGAAAAAGGATGATGCTGCATCGAGCTGGTCGCGGCTCAAAGCCTTTATGGGAAAGATGAAGAG
>Ga0197142_1001211_pt1 | contig 23837 bp, 26 predicted proteins | sample GBS60_MetaG_FD_148614 | JGI IMG/M metagenome (GOLD analysis project Ga0197142, IMG submission 148614) | Sediment microbial communities from Great Boiling Springs, Gerlach, Nevada, United States - GBS 60_MetaG | ecosystem: Environmental > Aquatic > Thermal springs > Hot (42-90C) > Sediment... | reverse complement strand
TGAGCGCTGCGGCACCGCCTGCGAGCCGGAGGAGCTCCGGGAACGGGGCGGCCGGCAGCTCTGCGAGGACTGCTTCATTGAGGCGGCCAGCGAGGTCAGGACCTGCGACCCCTGGGCGGTGCACCTAGCCAAGAGCGACAAAGGCCGGGGCCGGATGAGCCTCACCCCCCTGCAGGAGCGCCTCTATGAGCTGGTGAAGGCCGCGGGGGAGATCTCCATCCCCGAGGCCTGCCAGCGCCTGGGGCTGAAGGAGGAGGACCTGCGCCGGGAGTTTGCCACCCTGCGGCATCTGGAGCTCCTGAGGGCCTGCAAGCGGGGGACGGCGGTGCACCTGACGCTCTTCTGAGGGGCGGGGTTGGGGATGCCTTTGGCTCCGAGCCTTTCCTGACCCCAGGTCCGCCCTCAGGGGTGGGGCGTTTTGGGGGAGGGGGCCACGGCACGCCCTCTCCCTCCCACTACTCCATGACTGACTCCGCCGATCTGGATTATGCCCTGCTGCGGCGGGTGGCCAAAAGGGAGGAGGCGGCGCTGGAGGAACTCTTCCGGCGCCACCGGTCCCGCCTCTATACCCTGGCCTATCGGCTCCTCAGGGATCACCAGGAGGCGGAGGACGCCCTGCAGGAGGTGTTTCTCAAGGTCTATCAGCATGCCGCCTCCTTTACGCCGGTGGCCACGGTGGCGGCCTGGCTCCACCGCATCACCGCCAACCACTGCCTCAACCGTCTCCGGGGCCGCCAGCCGGTGGAGTCCCTGGAGGAAGAATCCGCCGCCCCGCCGGCCGATCCCGGCCCTAGCCCCCTGGAGGTCCTGCAGCAGGCGGATCTGGCCCGGCGCCTGGAGGCCCTCCTCAACGCCCTGCCGGAGAACCAGCGCCGGGCTCTGGTCCTGAAGCAGTTCGGCGGCCTGACCTATGCCGAGATCGGCGAGGTCCTGGGGGTGAGCGCCCAGGCGGTGGACGGCCTCATCAAACGGGCCCGCCAGAGTCTGCGCCAGGCCTTGGCGGCGGATCTGAAGGACTGAGTTTTCCCATGCCCATCCCGTTGTCCTACAGCTACCGCAATCTTTTGGCCCGGCGCCTCACCAGCTTCCTCACCGCCGCGGGCATGGCCCTGGTGGTCTTCGTCTTTGCCGCCGCCCTGATGCTCACCGAGGGGCTGAAAAAGACCCTGGTGGCCACCGGCTCCCGGGACAATGCCGTCATCCTGCGGGCCGGAAGCGAAACCGAGGTGCAAAGCATCCTCGACCGCACCCAGACGGGCATCATCCTGGCGAGCCCGGAGATCGCCATGGGGACCGCGGGACGCCTGGGGGCGGCGGAGGCCATCGTGCTCATCAATCTGCCCAAGCGGGGCACCGGCCGGCCGGCCAACCTCATGGTCCGGGGCACCCAGATGCCCGCCTCCCTGGCGGTGCGCCGGGAGGTGAAACTGAAGGAAGGACGCTGGTTCCGGCCGGGCAGCAACGAGCTGGTGGCCGGCCAGCAGGCGGCGGCCCGCTTTCAGAACGCCGAACTGGGGGGGGTGCTGCGCTTCGCCATGCGGGAGTGGCGGGTGGTGGGGGTGTTCGACGCCGGCAATACCGGCTTCGCCTCCGAGATCTGGGGGGATGGGGAGCAGCTCCTGCAGGCCTTCCGGCGCAGCGCCTTCTCCAGCGTCATTGTGCGCCTCCGCCAGCCCGGGGACTTTGCCACCCTCCAGGCCCGGCTGGAGAACGACCCCCGCCTGCCGGTGCAGGTGAAGCGGGAGGTGGAGTTTTACGAGGCCCAGTCCCGGCGGCTGGCGGACTTCATCCGCCTCCTGGGGCTGGTCCTCACCGCCATCTTCGGGCTGGGCGCGGTGCTGGGGGCCATGGTCACCATGTACGCCCAGGTGGGCACCCGCATCAGTGAGATCGGCACGCTGCGGGCCCTGGGATTTTTACGCCGGGACATCCTGGTGGCCTTCCTGGTGGAATCCGCCCTTCTGGGGCTCACGGGCTGGCTTCTGGGCCTGCTCCCCGCCTCCCTCCTCAACTTCTACACCCTCTCCACCGTGAACTGGGCCAGCTTTGCCGAGCTCACCTTCCGCTTCACCCTCACCCCGGGAATCATCCTGAAGAGCCTGGCCTTCGGGGTGGGCATGGGCCTTTTGGGGGGTCTGCTGCCCGCGGTGAAGGCCGCCCGTCTGCCCCTCATCGAGACCCTGCGGGCCCAGTGAGCCCGGGTAGGGGCCAGGGGATGCCCGTGCGGGGCGATACCGTTGCCTGACGCCGGGCTGTGCCGCAAGGCGCCAGCAGTCCCGGGGCCAGGGGCTTTCAGCCCCCGCCTTTCCGTTACGGGGCGGGCATTTTCCTGAAGCCGGGCGGGATCTCAAAGAGGCGGTCCGGCAGGCTCTCCTCCCGGATGTGGAGGTATTCCACCGCGATCTGCTTCTCCGGGCAGGTCATCTTCAGGGGCACCCCCAGTTTGGGGGACACCCAGTAGAACTGCTTCAGGGTGCCCCGCTCGCCGCCAGGGAGCAGGACCTCATATTTCTCCGTTTCAAAGCCGGCCACCGTTTCCTGGCCGGTCTTGCGCCGGGACAGGGCTTCGGGGGGGATGTGCAGGAACTGGCCGGGAAGTCGGGTGCTGAGCCGAAGGGGGATTTCCGTGTAGGTGCGCTCCTGAGGCAGGAGAACCCACAGGAGGCGCTTGTCCCGGCGCACGATGGTCACGGTGTGCCCTTCGGCGTCCAAAAACTCGTGGCGCATTTTGTCGCCCTTGATGAAGATGCGGCCCCGGGTGGCGGCGCCGCCGTCCTTGAAGAGCATCTGGGCGGAAAATTCGGTGGCCCGGGACCCCTCCGGCCACAGGGAGAGCCCGGCCCCCAGCACGATGAGGGCGATGGCCTGTAAAAACCGCATGACCGTCTCCTGATGTCGGGGGAAAGAATCTCATGGACCCTGCCCCGGCCTCATTCCCCTGGCAACCGTGTCCCCCCTGCCTTGCCGCTTCCCCCCGTTTTCGTCTCCCTGCTGACCCCTGACCCGGGAAAAGGATTATCCCCCGCAGATGATCCCCTGGCCGGTCAGCATATTTACCGGGCGGCCGGCGCAGGTGAGGCAGGTGGGGCGGCCGTCCACCTCCACGCTCCGGGGCGCCATGACGCCTTCGCCGCAGCGGTGGCAGACCACCGTGGCAAAGATACGGGCGTATTCCGGCGCCTCACAGGTGAGGGGGGTCATGGTCATCTGGCTCTCCAGAGGGGCGCGCAGCTCCCGCCGGGCCATGGCCTCCCAGACATGCTGGAAGCGGTGCTCCTCCTCCGGGGTGGACTGGCGCTTCACCACCACCTTGTCAAACAGGGGGCCGGCGGCGGGATATTTGTCAAAAAGGTGCTCCCGGTAGTCCGGCCGCACCACCAGACGCAGGGCCCGGCCGTCCCGGCGCCGGATGACGGTCACCGCGGTCTTCCCCAGGTCCTTGAAGATGAGGGCGTTGTTCCCGAAGGTGCAGCCGGTGACCGCCTGAATGCCGTCGGTGAAGCAGTTGTTGCACTCCACCACCGCCACGATCTCCTCCATGCCGGTGTTGGGATCCTCCAGATATTTCATGGCCTGATGGCCGGCCTTGACCCCCAGGGTGACCATGGGACAGAGGTGGCCGTGCAGCGCCTGGGCGTGGTTGAGGAGGCCCTCCAGGTTGTCGCTTCGGATCATGGCCTCGATGGCCTTGCGGGCCTGGCCGAATTCGTGCATGGCGTGCCCTCCTCCCTCCAGCGGGGACGGATTTTCCCCAAGCATTTATCTTATTTTGCCGTTTTTGTCGAATATTCTTGTCAGCCAGGGGGCCCTTGGGTTATTGTGGTCAGAAAGAAGCAAAAAGGGGGCCACCGGGGGGCAGCTTCCCCGGCCCTGCGGGGGAGACTCCCGTGGTGCGCAGTCCAGGTCTGCATCTGAGAGGTGGACCCGGAGTCCTGGTGCCCTCCCAGCCTTCTGAGGGGCCGATGGCGGTGAACCTCAAAGCCCAATCCCGGCCGGTTTTCGTGGCCCTGGACTTTGAGACCGCGGAGTACCGCCGGGACAGCGCCTGCGCCCTGGCTCTGGTGCGGGTGGAGGGGGAGGAGGTGACCGCCCGGCGCTTTTACCTCATCCGGCCGCCCCGCCGCCGCTTCGTCTTCTCCTACCTCCACGGCATCACCTGGGAGGATGTGGCCGGCCAGCCCCACTTCGGGGAGCTCTGGCCCGAGATCGTCCCCCTGCTGGAGGGGGCCCAGTTCCTGGCGGCCCACAACGCCCACTTCGACCGGGGGGTGCTCCTGGCCTGCTGCCAGCGCTACGGCCTCATTCCGCCGCCCCACCCCTTTGTCTGCACCGTGGAGCTGGCCCGGCGCACCTGGAACCTCTATCCCACCCGACTGCCTCATGTGTGCCGCTTTTTAGGGATCCCCCTTCAGCACCATGACGCCGCCTCGGATGCGGAGGCCTGTGCCCGCATCGTCCTGGCCGCCCGCCGCAGCCGGTGAGGCTGGTCCGAATTGGGCCTGCGGCCCCGGATCGAGGCCCCCTCCCCCGGGTGCTCCGGGGGCGCCCTTCAGCCTTTGGGATGCCAGCGCCACCCCAGAAAGGGCGCCCACTCCCCGTTGAGGCGCCGGCGCCGCATGGGCCAGTCCGGCAGGATGTCCGTCACCCGGGCCCAGAACCGGGGCGGATGCCCCGGCACCTCCAGGTGCGCAAGCTCGTGCACCACCACATAGTCCACCAGCTCCAGGGGGAGGAGAATGAGGCGCCAGTGCAGGCGCACCAGTCCCTCCGCCGGCCGGCATTCCCCCCAGCGCCTCTTCCAGTCCCGAAGCTCCATTCCCGCCACCCTCACCCCCAGGCGGGGGGCATAGTGGCGGATCCGGGAGGCCAGCTCAGCCGCCGCCTCCCTTCGGTACCAGGCCACCAGGAGGGGCCAGGGGTCGGGTTCAGGGGAGGGCTGGCAGACGATGAGGCTCTCCCCCCTCCGTGCCACCCCCCGGGACGCCCCTGAGGTCACCTCCACTGCCAGGGGCTGCCCCAGGTAATAGGCGCAGCCCGGTTGGAGAGCCGCCAGGGCCCGGCGGCGCTCCGCCGTTGTGCGGGCCAGCCAGTCCCGGTGGCGGGCTAGGGCCTGGCGGATGGCCGCCTCGGGGGTTCCTGCCGGCGCGTGCACCACCACCTCCCCGGTGAGGGTGACGGCCAGGGCGAGGGTGCGCCGCCTGGTGCTGAAGCGCACCGTAAAGGAAAGCCCGGGGGGAAGAGAGGGGCAATCCCCAGAGATTTTCTGTTTAAAAGCCATATATTACAAATCCAAGTGGTTTTGGTTGAAATTTTTCCCCAACCTGAAGATAATGACGCAGCCCGCCTTGCTCCTCCCCGCAAACGGCGGATTCCAGCACCAGGAGGAACCTATGCGCAAGGTATGTTGTTTGGCGGTGATGATGGCCCTGCTGGGAATTCTTGGCGGCGTTGCGGGAGCCGCGCCGGCCAAAACCGTGGTCATCGGCTTCACCGCCTCCCAGACCGGGAAGCTGAATGTGGAGGCCATCCGGCAGATCAACGGCCTCAACCTCTGGATCGAACAGGTGAACGCTGCCGGCGGGGTGAAGCTCCCGGACGGCACCGTGCTCAAGTTCCAGGCCAAGTTTTACGACGACGAGAGCAAAAAGGAGCGCGTCCAGGAACTCTACACCAAACTCATCAACCAGGACAAGGCGGACTTTCTCATCAGTCCCTATTCCAGCGGCCTGGCGGACGCCGCTGCGGTCATCGCCCAGCAGTACAACAAGATCCTCATCTCCGCCGGGGCCGCCTCGGATTCCACCTACAAGAAGGGCTACACCCTCATTTTCCAGGTGTACACACCGGCCAGCCGCTACCTCACCGGGGCCCTGGACCTTCTGGCCAAGATGGATCCGGCGGCCAAAAAGCTGGCCATCATCCATGAGAAGGACAAATTCTCCACCGACGTGGTGGAAGCCCTGAAGAAGTATGCCGAGGCCAAGGGCTATCAGGTGGTCCTGCATGAAGGCTATGAGCCCGGCACCACTGATTTCGCCCCCTTCATCAACAAGATTCCCCCGGGCACCGATGCCATCATGGGGGGCGGCCACTTCGCCGACACCAGCACTTTTGCCAAGCAGCTCCACGAGAAAGGGGTGAAGGCCAAGATGGTGGCCCTGCTGGTGGCGCCGCCGGAGCCCAGGTTCGCCGAGCTGGGGGAGGCGGCAGTGGGGGTCATCGGACCCAGCCAGTGGGAGCCCCTGGCCACCACCTACAACCAGGAGACGGCCCGGAAACTGAACCTCCCCTTTGTGGGGCCCTCGGTCCCCGAGTTCACCCAGGCCTATCAGGCCAAGTACAAGGAAGTGCCCTCCTATCACAGCGCCGGCGGCTATGTGGCCGGGCTGCTCTTGGGGGAGGCCATCAAACGGGCCGGGTCCACGGACACCGCCAAGGTGAAGGAGGCCCTGGATCAGATGGATCTCCTCACCTTCTATGGCCGCATCAAGTTCGATACCGGCAAGGAGCACGGCCTGCAGATCGGCCACGAGATGATCTACACCCAGTGGCAGAAGGACGCCCAGGGCAAGCTGACCAACCAGCTCGTGTGGCCCGAAGCCTTCAAAACCGCCGACGTCCAGCCGTACCGGGTGAAATAATTTCTCTGGGGCCGGCCGTCCGCTGTACTCCCGGGGCGGCCGGCCCGGTTGAGGTTTCTCGTGTTCGGGCAACTCCTCTCCTCCCTTGCTGACGGCCTGCTGTTGGGCTTTGTCTATGGCCTGGCCGCCATGGGCCTCTCCCTCATCTGGGGGGTGATGACGGTCATCAATCTGGCCCACGGGCCGGTGATCGCCCTGGGGATGTTTACCGCCTACCTGCTCTTCACCCAGGCCGGGGTCAATCCGTATCTGGCCCTCTTTGCCGTGGCGGCCCTGGGGCTGGGGCTGGGGCTGGTGATCTATGGGGTGGCGGTGCACCGGGTCATCGACGCCCCCCACCTCTCCACCCTGCTGGCCACCTTCGCGGTGAACATGATCATCATCGGGGTGGGCACGGCGGTGTTCACCACCTCCCCCCACAATATCGATTACTCCCTGGGATCCTTGGCCCTGGGCCCCATTACCGTGCCCTTCACCCGGGTGGTGGCGGCGTTTGCCGCCTTGGCGGCCACCGCGCTGTTGTATCTCTTCCTCTACTTCACCCGGCCGGGGAAGGCCATCCGGGCGGTGGCCAACAACCGCATGGCCGCGGAGCTCATGGGCATCTCCTCCACCACCATGCTGGCCCTGAGCTTCGGCCTGGGGACCCTTTTGGCCTGTGTGGCGGGGGGCCTCATCGCCACCTTTTTCCCCTTTACCATCTTAAGCGGCGGCCCCTATGAGCTGAAAAGCTTCGTCATCTGCGTGCTGGGCGGCCTGGGGAACCCCCTGGGGGCGCTGTTGGGGGGCCTCCTTCTGGGGGGCCTGGAGGGGCTGGTGCCGGCTTTTATGCCGGTGAGCTGGGTGCCGGTGGTGGAGTTCGGACTCTTCGTCCTGGTGCTGCTCCTCCGGCCCCAGGGACTGTTGGGGGCCAGGTGATGCGTCCCTGGTCCCGCCCCGGGTTCTGGCTGCCCCTGGGGGCGGTCTTTGTCTGGGGGCTGGTGGTCCTCCTGCTCCGGGAGGACACCCTCCGGGAGACCACCTTCACCGTGATGATGTTTGTGGGCATGGCCTCCAGCCTCAACATCCTGTTGGGCTACACCGGCTATGTCAGCTTCGGCCACATCGTCTTCTTCGGGCTGGGGGGGTATTTCGGCTTCTATCTCTTAAGCCAGCAGGGACTGTGGCTCCTGCCCGCGGCGGTGGCTGGGGGCCTGCTCTCCGGTCTTCTGGCCGGATTGCTGGGCTTGGCGGTACTGCGCCTGAGGGGGGCCTACTTCGCCCTGGCCACCATCGGCATCAATGAGGCGGCCCGGGCCTTTGTCAGCAATTTCGGCCCCTTCGGCGGCGCCACCGGGCTGTTTGTCAATTTCCAGGCCTATCAGGCCTATGGCGGCGCCGGCGCAGCCCTGTGGACCACTTTCATTTATCTCTGGCTGGTGACCCTGGCGGTCCTCCTGGTGAGCGCCTTGGTCCAGGGCTCCCGTTTCGGGTTGGGACTCATGGCCATCCGGGAGGATGAGGACGCGGCCATGGTCATGGGGGTGGCCGCCCCCCGGGCCAAGACCATCGCCTTCATGCTCTCCGCCTTCTTCCCGGGCATCATCGGCACCCTGTATTTCTTCAAGAACGGCAATGTGGAGCCGGGGGACGCCTTCCAGCTGCACATGTCCATCGAGGCGCTGGTGATGATCATGCTGGGGGGCCAAGGCACGGTGGTGGGCCCGGCCCTGGGTGCGGTGGTCTATCAGGGGCTGCGGGGCTATCTCCTCACCAGCCCCCTCTTCAAGAGCCTGCACCTGGCCATGGCCGGCATCTTTCTCCTGCTCATCGTGCTCTTTGTGCCCGCGGGGGCGGTGGGGTGGCTGAGGCATCGCTTCCCCCGCCTGCGGAAGGTGCTCACATGATCCTCCAGGTGCGGAATATCACCAAGCGGTTCGGCGGCCTGCAAGCCCTCACGGATGTCACTTTCGATCTGAAGGAGGGGGAGATCCTGGGGCTCATCGGGCCCAACGGCGCCGGCAAGACCACCCTGTTCAATGTGCTCAACGGCGTCTTTCCCCCCAACCGGGGGCAGGTGATCTTCCGGGGGGAGGACATCACCGGCCTGCCCCCCTATGAGGTGGCCCGCCGGGGCATCGCCCGGGCCTATCAGGTGGTGCGGCCCTTAAATGAGCTCACCGTGCGGGAGAATGTCATGGTGGGGGCCTGCTATGGCCGGGAGGCCCTGTCCTTGGCCCAGGCGGCCCGGGTGGCGGACGAGGTCCTGGCCACCGTGGGGCTGGCGGGCCGGGCCGAGCAGCTGGCCGGCAGCCTCAATGTGGCCCAGAAAAAGCGGCTGGAAATGGCCCGGGCTTTAGGCTCCCGGCCCTATCTCCTCCTTCTGGACGAGGTGCTGGCGGGCCTCAACCCCTCGGAAATCGCCGCCATGCTGGACACCATCCGGGCCATCCGGGAAAGCGGCGTCACCATTCTCATGATCGAGCACGTCATGCAGGCGGTGATGAGCGTCTCGGACCGGGTCATCGTGCTGGATTATGGCCAGCTCATCGCCGAAGGCTCTCCTGAGGAGGTGGTGAACAACCCCCAGGTCATTGAGGCCTACCTGGGCGACCCCCAAATGACCGCCCGGCTGCTGGCGGAATGAGAGAAGGCGGCGGGCCGGGGGGCCGCGGCCTGTGCCTTAAGGGATGACGATGGCTTTGCTGGAAATCACCGACCTGGCCTCGGGATACGGGGAGGTACAGATCCTCTGGGGGGCCTCCCTGAAGCTCACTGAGGGGCAGCTCACCACCCTGGTGGGGAGCAACGGCGTGGGGAAGACCACCCTCCTGAAGACGGTCATGGGGCTCTTGCGGCCCTGGCAGGGGAGCGTGGTCTTTGCCGGCCAGGACTTCACCCGGGCCCCGGCCCATGCCCGGGCCAAGGCCGGGCTGGTCCTGGTGCCCGAGGGCCGGCAGCTGTTCACCGAGATGACGGTCTTGGAAAACCTGGAGATGGGGGCCTTCTCACCCCGGGCCCGGCCCCACTTCCAGGAGAACCTGGACAAGGTCTTCGCCCTCTTCCCCCGGCTGGCGGAGCGGCGCTCCCAGAAGGCCGGCTCCATGAGCGGTGGCGAGCAGCAGATGCTGGCCGTGGCCCGGGGGCTCATGGCCCAGCCCGAGCTCCTCATCATTGACGAGCTCTCCCTGGGGCTGTCGCCCCTGTTGGCCCTCACCCTCTTTGAGTCCCTCACCCAGCTGAAGAAATCCGGCCTCACCATGCTCCTGGTGGAGCAGAATGTCCATTTGGCCCTGGCGGTGAGCGACTATGCCTATGTCATGGCGGAGGGCCGGGTGGTGATGGAGGGGGAGGCCCGGGCCCTGCTCAAAAATGATGAGATCCGCCGGACCTACCTGGGAGTGGCCCACTGAGGCGGAGCCGGGACCGGAAACCGGGCGGAAGGAGGGGGGCGGCGGGGAGGGCAGCCCGGGCCCGGACGGAGCCGCGGCGCAGAGGGAGTCTCCCGACGAAATTCCGGGCCGGCTGCCGTTTTTTGGTATAATGACGGCCAAGGCTGGGGAACCCCGCCCCGGCCTTTTTCTGTCCCGGGGCGGGTGGAGCTGCAGGAGCCGCCGCCCCCGGCCACTGCGTGAGGTGGGATCATGTCGGACACGGAAAGGGGCGCCCCGCCCGCCGTCCAGACCTTCCGGCCCTGCGCCCGGGCCTTTTATCTCTATTACCTGGCCATGTTCATCTGCTTTGTGGGGCCGGTGATCAACCCCCAGGTGGGCCTGCCGGTGTGGCTGGGGTGGCTTCTGGGAGGGGTGCTTCTGGCGGCGGTGCTCTATCAGATGAATCAGGAGTACCAGATCACCCCCACCGGGGTGCGCAAGATCGTCAAGTGGCCGGCCGCGGTCCAGGAGATCCCCTGGGCTGATCTGGGGGAGGTGAAGGTGGTCCGGGGCTTCACCCAGACCATGTTGCGGGTGGGAAATCTGCGCCTGGAGAACAAAAGCGGCGGCCCGCCCCTCTTCTGGTTCGGGCTGAGCCATCCCAAGGAGGTGCGGGAGGCGGTGGAGGCGCGGCGGCCGTGAGTCTTCCTTCCCTGGAGGCCCCCCTGCCGGCGGGTCTCCCGGCGGATCTGCCCTGGGAGGACCCGGATCAGGCCCCGGTGCCGGCTTTGCTGCGCACCGTGGGGGCCTTCCTGCGCCGCCCGGGGCGGAGCTTCCGGGCCATGCAGGCGGAGGGGGTGGGGCCGGCCCTGAGCTTCGGGGTCATCACCGGCACCTTCGGCATGGAGGGGGCCCTCTACAACCAGCTGCTGGCCGCCGCCGCGATGGGCCTGCCTTTGCTCCGGTGGTCGGATCCCGCCACCGCCCATCTCCTCCTGCTGCTCTTTATTCTTCTCACCCCGGTTCTGGTCCTGGTGGGGCTGGTGGTGGGAAGCCTGGCCTTGGCCGTGGTGCTCTGGCCCTGGCGGCGGCCGGGCCTCGGGGCCGCTTTCCGGGTGACCGGCTATGCCCAGGCGGGGATGGTGGCGGCCCTCCTCCCCCTGGTGGGGAGCTTCCTGGGTTTGAGCCTCAGCCTCTATCTTCGGGTGCGGGGGGTGCAGGAGATCTTCGGCCTCTCCGTCGGCCGGGCCTCCCTGGCGGTGCTGGGGGCCCTGATCCTGGAGGCCCTCCTGCTGGTGGTGGGGCTGATGGTGCTGGCCGCGCCGCTCACCCTTTATTTTCTGCTCTGACCCGGAGTCTTTGCCGGCAGCCCCGGGGGTGGTGAGGCCGGGAGGCAGCCCGGAGGGCAGGGGATCCGGGGCCTTAATCCTTGAGGTAGCGTTTCACGGTGGCCCGGAGGTCCTCCAGGTCGGAGGATTTCACCAGATATTCATCGGAGGCCCAGGTGGCGAAATCCTGCTTGTATTCGCCGTAGGCGGTGCTCAGGACCACGGGCAGGTGGGGGTAGCGCTCCTTGATCTGGCGCAGGGCCTCGATCCCGTCCATCACCGGCATCTTGATGTCCAGGATCACCAGGTCCAGGGGCACCTTTTCCACGATCTCCAGGGCCTCTTTGCCGTTGCTGGCGGTATAGACTTCATAGCCCTCCTCTTTGAGCTCCTCGCTGTACAGGAGCCGGATGGCCATTTCGTCATCGGCTACCAGGATTTTTTTCATCACCTACCTCCCGTGGGAACATGGAGCGCCCCGGCCGGCGCCGCCCCTCGGCCGGCATCCTTCACCAGACAGTATTTGGCGATGGGCAGGGTGACGATGAAGGTCACCCCCTTGCCCAATTCGTTTTTCACCTCGATCTGGCCATAGTGGCGGGAGACGATGCGCTGGGCGATGGACAGACCCAGCCCGGTGCCGTAGTCCTTGGTGGAGAAGAAGGGGTTGAAGATGTTGTGCAGGACCTCCAGAGGGATGCCCCCGCCGGTGTCGCTCACCTCGGCGGCGGCATAGAGGCCGTCCTCCCTCTCCACCGTGTAGGTCCGGACGGTGAGGGTGCCTCCCTGACTCATGGCCTGGCGGGCGTTGGTGAACAGATTGTAAAACACCTGCTTGAGCTGGCGGTCGTCGCAGTGGAGCCGGGGCAGGGGCGCCAGTTCCTTCACCACCTTGATATTGTGGGCGTCCAGATCCCGCTGCACCAGAATCAGGGTGTCCTCGAGGATCTGGTCCAGGTCGTGGTCCCCGAAGTAACTGAGATTCTCGCCGGTGAAATCCAGAATCTCCTTGAGGAGCTTCTCCAGCCGGGAGACCTCTTCCTGGATGACCTCCACATAGCCCCGCAAGGGGGAGTCCTTGTCCACCAGCTTGCCGATGCGCCGGGCAAAACCGCCGATGGAAACCAGGGGGTTGCGGATTTCGTGGGCCATGCCGGAGGCCAGGCTGCTTAAGGCCGCCAGGCGGTCCGACTCCAGCATGCGCTCCCGGATGAGCATGAGCTCCCGGTTGTTGGCCTCAATGGTGGAATAGAGGCGGGCGTTTTCCAGCACCAGGGCCGCCTGGGTGGCCAGCATCTGCAGGACATGGAGGGGTTCGGGCTCCAGGGGCCGCCCCGAGGCCTGGTTGTCCACCAGGATGACCCCGGTGGCCCGGTCCTTTACCACCATGGGGGCGATGAAGAACTCCTGGGCGGTGAAATGCTGGGAGAGGGGGGCCAGGGTGCCCGGCTCCCGGTGATGCACATGGAAGGAGCGTTGCTGGAGCACGGCCAGGGCCAGGGAGCCGCAGTCGGGCCGCAAGGGGATCTGCCAGTCGCTCACCGCCAGGGAGTGCACCGGGGGCTGGGTCAGGGCCTCGCTGAGGGGCGGGAACTGGTCCTCCGGCAGCCGCTGGGCCCCCTTGACGCCCTGGAGGGTCTGGGAAGGCTCGTCCACCATCAGGACCACGGCCCGGTCGAAGCCCAGGCCCTGGGGATGGATGAGGCCCTGGAGGAGGATCTCCAGGAGGCGCTCCCGCTGCACCGTGGTGAGGAGGGCCCGGGAGATCTCCTGGAGGGCGGTGAGGTTGTGCACCATGCGCTCGTTGCGCTCCGCCAGGGATTCCACCTGCTGGTAGGTGAGGGCGTTCTCCAGGGCGTTGACAATGAGGCCCGCCATGGTGAAGAGGAGCTGGCGGTTTTCCGGATCGAAGGGCTGGAACTCCCCTTCCGGGGAGATCTTGTCGAAGACGCACAGGCTCCCCTCCAACTGTCCCTTGAAGGTGAGGGGCACGATGAGATAGTAGTGGGTGCGGCCCTCGGCGTCCCGGGTCTGCCCCTGGAGGAAGGGGGGTTCCATGGGGGCCGCAGCCACCGGGGCCGCCGGCATGATGGGGCAGATCTGGGGCGGCACCTGGCCGTACTGGGAGGACACCTTGGTCTGGCCGGTAACCCGGTCCACGATGTGCAGGGCCGCGCCCCGGGCGGTGATCACCTTGGCGGTGGTGGAGACCACCCGCTCCAGGAGCTCGTCCAGCTCCATGGTGGCGCTTAAGGCCTTGCCCACCTCGAAGAGCACCGAGAGCTCGGCGATGCGCTTCTTGGAGTCCTCCTGGAGAAGGGCCTGGCGCACCGTGCTGGCCAGCATCAGGGTGACCAGGTGGATGGTCTGACGCTCGGCGACGCTGAAGGTGCGCTCCCGATGATCCGCCAGGAGCAGCACTCCGTAGAGGAAATTGTCATCCGCCACCGGAAAGGCGGCCAGGGTCTGGTATTCCGGCAGCAGTTTCTCCAGCCCGGCGTTGGCGGCCAGCACCCCTTCCTGATAGCGGTAGGCCAGCCGGATCTGGCGGGTGGCCGCGGCCTCCCCCACCACCCCCTGCCCCAGCCGGAACTCCAGGCGGCCGCTCACCGGCACCGGACCCTGGCTGCTCACCTGCAGGGTGAGGACCTCTTTGCTTTTGTCCAGGCCGAAGTAAAGGGCCAGGTCAATGCGGAGATGGCGGGCCAGGAGGTGGACCAGGTTGCCCAGCCGTTCCCCGAAGCTGATGGTGGAGGTGCTGATCTCCACCATCTGGGTGAGGAATGCCGTGCGGTCGCTGCCCATGTCCATTACCCGCCCAGGGCCTGGCGCCGTTTTTCCTGCGCCAGGCGGTAGAGATGCTCATATTCCGGGGCCACCCGGTCCCAGGAGAAGTCCAGGGCCATGTTGCGGCGCATCAGCTCCTGCCAGGCCTGCTGGTTGCCATAAAGGGCCAGGGCCTGGCGGATGGCCGCCAGAAAGGCCTCCGGGGTGTAGTCCTGAAACTTGAAGCCGCTGCCCTCCCCGCTGTGGGGGTTATAGGCGGTGATGGTCTCATCCAGGCCGCCGGTGGCCCGGACCACCGGGATGGTACCGTAGCGCAGGCAATAGAGCTGATCCAGGCCGCAGGGCTCATAGCGGGAGGGCATGAGGAAGATGTCGGCACCGGCGATGATCTGGTGCGCCAGGGCCTCGCTGAATCCCAGGGAGAGGCCGAAGCGGTCGGGATATTTCAGGGCCTTTTCCTGGAGGAGATACTGGTGGCGCTCCTCGCCGGTCCCCTGGAGGACCAGGCCCACCTCTAGGCTGAAGAGCTCATCCAGGATGGCCTCCACCAGGTCAATGCCCTTGCGCTCATAGAGGCGGGTGGTCATACCCAAAAGGGGGGCCCCGGCCGGGAGGTTAAGTCCGAACTGCCTGAGGAGCGCCTCCTTGCAGCGGCCTTTGCCGCTCAAATCCTCGGGGGTGTAGCCCGCGGGCAGGAAGGGATCCCGGGCCGGGTCCCATTTCTCGTAATCCACCCCCACCACAATGCCGAAAAGATCCTGGGCCCGCTCCTGAAAGACGCCCTCCAGCCCGAAGCCCTGCTCCGGGGTGAGGATTTCCTCCCGGTATTTATGGCTCACGGTGCTGAGGAGGTCGGCGAAGACCAGCCCGCCTTTCATGAGATTGATGCGGCCGAAGAACTCCAGGGCCTTGGGGGAGAGGAGTTCCCAGCCCAGGCCGGTGAGGGGCAGGTCGAAGGCGGAGAAGATGCCCTGAAAGCCCACATTGTGCACCGTATAGACCACCGGCAGGCGCTGCAGGCGGGGGCGGTCCCGGTAGAGGGTGCGGCAGTACACCGGCACCAGGCCGCTTTGCCATTCGTGGCAATGGCAGACCTCCGCCTCCAGGGCCAACGCCTCCACCATTTCCACCACCGCCCGGCTGAAGAAGATGAAGCGCTCGGCGTTGTCCTCAAAGTCCCCGTAGGCGGTGCCGTAGAGGCCGTCCCGGTTGTAGAGGACATCCTGGCCGATGAAATAGAAGTGCAGGCCGGGGGCGAGCTCGGTCTCGAAGATCTCGGCGGTCAGGGTCTTGAAGGACAGGGGGATGGTGAGGGTCTTGCCGGTGAAGGTCAGGGGCAACCCCGCCTCCCTGACCTGGCGGTAGAGGGGCAGGACCACCATGACCTGATGCCCCCTTTTCACGAGGGCCCGGGAGAGGGCGGAGATGACTTCCGCCAGGCCGCCGCTGCGGGCGAAGGGGTTGGCCTCGGGGGTGACCATCAGGATGCGCATGCGGGCCGTCCTTTCGGGGTTACCATTGCACTTCCCGGAGATAGCTGGCGGCATCCTCCGGCGGGGTGGGGTTGATGAAGAAGCCGGAGCCCCACTCAAAGCCGGCCATGAGGGTGAGCTTGGGCATGATTTCAAAATGCCAGTGGTAATGGGGGATGTCCGGCTCCCGCACCGGCGCGGTGTGCAGGATGAAGTTGTAAGGCGCCCCCCGGAGCGCCGTGTTCAGCCGCTTCAGGGTGGTGGAGAAGATGGCCGCCAGGCGGGCCAGGGCATCCTCCTGGAGCTCCACATAAGAGGAGTGATGCGTCTTGGGAAGGATCCAGACCTCGAAGGGGGAGCGGGGGGCAAAGGGACAGAGGGCGACAAAGTCCTCGTTTTCCTCCACCACCCGCACCTGCTGCTGCAGCTCCTGGCGGATCATGTCGCAGAAGACGCAGCGCTCCTTCCAGTTGTAGTAGAACTTGCTGCCGTTCAGCTCCTCCATCACCAGCTCCGGAACGATGGGCAGACTGATGAGCTGGCTGTGGCTGTGTTCCAGGGAGGCCCCGGCGGCCCGCCCCTGGTTTTTGAAGACCAGCACGTAGCGCATGCGGGGGTCCTCTCCCAGGCGGCGGATGCGCTCCCGGTAGGCCTCCAGCACCAGGATGAAGTGGTCCAGGGGCAGGGTGGCCAGATTGAGACGGTGGTCCGGGCACTCGATGATGACTTCGTGGGTGCCGATGCCGTTCATCTTGTCGAACATGCCCTCGCCCTGGCGGTCCGGTTCCCCCTGGAGGATGAGGGCCGGGAACTTGTTGTTCACCACCCTGAGCTTCCAGCCCGGGGTGTTGGGCTGGGTGCCGGGCTCCCGAAAGGCGAAGATTTCCGGCGGCGTGGTATGTTCATTGCCGGGGCAGAAAGGGCAGAAGCCCCCCCTCACCACCTCCTCCTCCACCACAAAGTCATGAGGCCGCTTGCCCCGCTCGGTGGCGATGATCACCCAGCGGCCGATGATGGGGTCTTTGCGCAGTTCCGGCATGACGCCGCCTCACTTCCGATGCAGGTTAGGGAGTGGTCCCGGCGGGGTCTCACGGGTCCAGTATATCCTCTGAAGGGAAACTTGCAAGGGTTCCCGCCCCTTGGCCTCCGACGCCCCCCTCCGTCCCGGCCCGCCGGGTCTCTCAGCGCCGCAGCACATACAACAGCAGGGTCAGCAGCACGCTCAGGAGGATGCTGGTGCCCAGGGGGAAGTAAAAGGTGAAGTTCCCCCGCCGCCAGACGATATCGCCGGGGAGCTTCCCCAGCCAGGGGATTTTGGGGGCCACCAGGAGCACCGCCCCCACCAGGGCCAGCACCACTCCGGTGAGTATGAGAAAACGGCCCAGTTCCGTCAGCATCTCTGATCACCTCTCGGCCGGCGGCCCCCAATTCTTGAGGGCTGGACGGCCCTTTTTCGGAGCCCGCCGCGCCTTGCTCCCCGGTCAGCGGCCCCGTCTCAGGCCCCTTCCCGGGCCAGGGCCTCCCGGAGCCTTTGCCCCACCTTTTCCATGTCCCCCGGGAGATAACGCCCCTGGGGGAAGAAGTGGAGGCCGTCACTGAGAAACCGGGGGATGACGTGCAGGTGGGCATGGAAGACCACCTGGCCGGCGGCCTCGAAATTGTTCATGCCGATATTGAAGCCCCGGGCGAGGAGGGCCTCCCTGAGGGCCCAGGCCACCCGGCGGCAGACCTGCCCCATCTCCAGCCACAGGTCATCCGGCAGGTCCAGGAGGGTCTCGTGATGCGCCTTGGGGATCACCAGGGTGTGGCCGTAGTGCACCGGCGCGATGTCCAGGAAGGCCAGCACCCGGTCCGTCTCCCAGACCCGGACACTGGGCTCCCGGCCGGCGGCAATGCGGCAGAAGATGCAGTCCCGCATGCAGGCCCCCCTCAGGCCGGGAGGTAGGAGGCGCAGGCGGTGTCGGACTCCCAGACGCTCACCCGGCTCACCCGTATCCCTTCCCGGTTCAGCACGGCCCCCAGGCGTTCCGCCAGAAAGCGGGCCAGGTTTTCCGAGGAGGGGTTCTGGTTCCGGAAGGCGGGATGCTCATTGAGGTAGGTGTGGTCCAGTTCCTCCAGGACCTCCCGGGTCTTGGCCTTGAGCACCCCGAAGTCCAGCACCAGCCCCGCCTCATCCAGCCGCTCGCCGGTGATCTCCACTTCCACCTTCCAGTTATGGCCGTGCAGGGCCTCGCATTTGCCATAAAAATTCTCCAGCCGGTGGGCGGCGGAGAAATGGGTCAGGATCTTCAGTTGATACATAGAATTACGGACGGCCTCCTTTCAGGTGGCGCAACCGGTTCTCCATGCGGCTGATGAGGTTTTTCAGGTCGGCCTGCAGGCCGGCCAGATCCCGGGGCCGCTTGGCGTCGATCTTTTTCAGCTCCTCCAGCCAGTATTCCAGCAGGGCCCTCTCCCGTTTCTGCAACTCCTCTTCCACTTTCTGCTGCAGCTGCCTGATGAGGGCCTGGTCCATGCGCGCCTCCCGCAGTGACGGGCCGGTTTTCAGTATTTCTTTACCATATCCCGGACGGGCTCACCAGAGGAGGTCGGCTCAGAAGCGCTGGATGGGCCAGCGGCGCTGCCGGGCCAGCTGGCGCAGGCGGCGGCCGGGATTCACCGCCACCGGGTGGCCCACCAGTTCCAGGAGGGGCAGATCGGTGAGGTGGTCGCCGTAGGCGAAGGAGCGGGCCAGATCCAGGTTGTGGCGGCGGGCCAGCTCCTCCACCAGGATGGCCTTGTTTTTGCCCCGGGGATGCAGCCCCCGGATCTCCCCGGTGAAGCGGCCGCCGTTTTCCACCAGCTCGGTGGCGATGAGCCAGTCCGCGCCGGAAAGCTCCTTTAAGGGCTTTAGGAGAAAGATGAGGGAGCCGGTGAGCAGCACCACCGCATGCCCGGCGGCCCGGTGCTCCTTCAGGCGGGCCAGCCCCACGGGGCTCACCCGGGGGAGGATGAGGTCCCGGAAGCATTCCGCGGCCAAAGACAGGACCCCCTCCACCCGCTGCCCGGCCAGGTAGGATTTATTGCGATGGCGCTCCCTGGGGGAGACCGCCAGGCGGGCCAGGAAGCCCAGGGCGGCCCCCGGGGAGAGGAGGCCGCAGCTCACCAGGTGCTGGAAGAACAGGCGCTCGGTGTGCCCCTGCACCAGGGTCCGGTCCACATCGAAGATGGCTGCCACCCGGCTCATCGGTTGTCACCCGCGGCTCAGCAGGAGGATACCGCCGGAAGGATCACCCCGGCGGCAGGACTAGTCGCCTTGGGAGCGGAAATATAGCCGCCCGTCCAGCAGGACCGGCACGCCCCGCAGAACACACAGGGCTGTGCTTATGAGAATAAGTCCCAAATTGACGGGCTGCAAGGCCAAAGCGGCGGCCGGATCCCGGAAAGTCAGGGCATGGGTGAGCCACAGGAAGGAGAAGGTCACCCCTTTGGCCAGGCCATAGAGGGCCCGCATGAAGCGGGAGGCCACCAGGAAGCGCCCCAGGGGGGAGTGCATCATGGCGAAGCCGGGTTTGCCCTTGGCCAGGGCCACCCCCCGGATGCCGTCCACCACAAAGGAGCGGATGAGGAAGATCACCGGCACCGCCAGGGGCACCATCCCCAGGGCGAGGAAGGCCACCCAGAGAATGTTTTCCACCGCCCGGTCCAGGGCCACGTCCAGGACGGCGCCCAGTTCCGTGACCTCCCGGCGCCGGCGGGCCACATAACCGTCGGCCCAGTCCAGGAGAAACAGGAGAATGAGGAGTCCCAGGCCCACCAGCTGCCAGCCCCAGGAGGGGACGGTGAAGAGCAGGGCCAGAAGCAGGATGAGCAAGGGCAGCCGAGCTAGAGTGATGAGATTGGCCACTGACATGGGGCGGCAACGGCACCATCGGGGGTCAGGCCCCGGTATGGGGGAAGGGGATCTCCCCCCGGGGGCCCGGTCCTTCCAGGATGCTGGCAGCACCTTATCAGAATTGGGGCCGGCTGGCCAGTGACAAAAGCGGCCCCCGGCGCTTTTCCCGCCCCGGGATTTATGCTAAGGTGAAGCGGAAGGAATTCTGGCCGGAAGGTTCTCCCCCGGCCTCAGGTTGAGGCTTCATGAACTCGCAGGGAAATCATCCCGCCCCCCACAATCTCGGGCCGCGCTATGCCATGCTCCAGCTCCTCAGGCATGAGCCCTGGGGGGATGTCTGGCTAGCCCAGGACCGCTTTCTCCATGTGGAGGTGGCCATCAAGGTCGTGTCCCGGGAGGCCCCGGAGTTTGAGATGGCCCGGGACTTTCTCATGGAGGAGGCCCGGCTGGCCTTCCGCCTGCGCCATCCCCGGATTCTGGCGGGTTTTTATGCCAGCGAGATCGAGGAGGGGGTCTTTCTGGTCCTGGAGCCCTTCGCCGGGGAGAGCCTCCTGGCCCGCCTGGGCCGCCTGCCCCGCTTCGGCCTCAGCCAGGCCCTGCACCTCCTGGAGCAGCTGGGCCAGGCTCTGGCCGCCGCCCATGCCCAGGACATCGTGCATCAGGGGCTCACGCCCTTGAATGTGCTGGTGGAGGGCGAGCGCCTGAAGGTGGCCAATTTCGCCTTCCCTGTGCGGCAGGAGGCGGACCTGAGCCACCTGGAGCTCAAGGCCTACGTGGCGCCGGAGGTTCTGCGGGGGGAGGAGGTGACCCCGGCGGCCAATGTCTTTTCCCTGGGGGTGCTGGGGTTCCGCCTCTGCGCCGGCAGCCTCCCCTATCCCCTCACCTTTGACGAGCCTTTCCCCTACCGGCTTAAGACCCCCCCGGCGGACCTGGAGGAGATCCCGGTGCCGCTGCAGAACCTCTTCCTCCGCTGTCTGGCGCCCCAGCCTGCCGACCGGCTGCCGGACGCCGGGGCCTTTCTGGAGGCCCTGGCCCAGGCCCGGGAGCTCTGGCGGACCGCGCCCCGGGAGGAGCGCTCCGGCTGGCTGGCCGCGGAAAGCCGGGCGGCCGCGGCCCGGCGGCTGTGGGAGGAAGGCAGAACCTGGGGCAGCCGTCTGGGGGAAGGCCTGCGCCCCTGGGCCGCCAGGGCCCGCCAGGCCCCCCGGCGCCTGTGGTATGGGGTGGGAGCGGGGTTTTTGGCCCTCCTTCTCCTTTGGGGAGGCTCCCGTCTGGTGTGGAGCCGACGGCCCGCGGCCCCGCCGCCCCCGGAGGTGACCGCCACCCCCCCGAAACTGCCGGACATGGGCGGCCCTCCGGGGGTGCAGGCCCCAACTCCCCGCCTGCCTGAGGTGGGGGCGCCGCCTGCCCCTCCCGCCCCGCCGCCCCCCACCGCCGTCCGGGAGGAGAGATTCATCCTTCTGGTGGCCAGCTATGGCAAATACGAGCAGGCCCAGGCCTTGGCCCAGAAGCTCAAGGCCCGGCAGCTGCCCGCCGGGGTGGTGCGCACCGCCCCTGGCGGCAAACCGATGTATCAGGTGCGCCTGGGCCCGTACCTGAAAAGGGCCGCCGCGGAGGAGGCCGCCCGGAAGCTCAGGGCCGAGGGGTTGAGCCCCAAACTGGCCCGGCTGAAGGCCGATGCCCCCTCCTCACCAAATTCCGGGAGAACGAGACGGTGACCGTAGTCTTTGCCACGGATTTTGCGGACCTGGGCCCCCGGCGCCAGGGCAAGGTCCGGGACCTCTATGATTTGGGCGACTATCTCCTGCTGGTGGCCACTGACCGCATCTCCGCCTTTGATGTGGTGATGAACGATCCCATTCCGGACAAGGGCCGCATCCTCACCCGGCTCTCCGCCTTCTGGTTCCGGCATCTGGCGGAGGTGGTGGGGAACCATCTCGTCAGCCTGGCGGTGGAGGATTTTCCCCCCGCCTGCCAGCCCTACCGGGAGATCCTGGCCGGTCGCAGCATGCTGGTGAAGAAATGCCGCCCCCTGCCCATTGAATGCATCGTCCGGGGGTATCTGGCCGGTTCGGGCTGGGCCGAATACCGGAAAAAGGGGACGGTCTGCGGCCTGCCCCTGCCCCCGGGACTTCGCGAGTCCGACCGCCTGCCGGAGCCCATCTTCACCCCCTCCACCAAGGCGGAGACCGGCCATGATGAGAACATCACCTTTGACCAGGCGGTGGAGCTCATCGGCCGGGAGCTGGCCGAGGAGGTGCGCCGCCTCAGCCTCACCCTATACACCCGGGCCAGCGCCTGGGCTGAGCCCCGGGGCATCATCCTGGCGGACACCAAGTTCGAGTTCGGCCTTCTGGATGGCCGCCTTCTCCTCATTGACGAGGTGCTCACTCCCGATTCGTCCCGGTTCTGGCCCAGGGACGACTATGAGCCGGGGCGGCCCCAGAAGAGCTATGACAAGCAGTATCTGCGGGACTACCTGGAGTCCCTGGGCTGGAACAAACAGCCCCCGCCCCCGCCTCTGCCGCCGGAGGTCATCGCCAACACCCGGGCCAAGTACCTCCAGGCCCTGAAGGCCCTCACCGGGGAGGAGCTGGAGTGAGGGCGGCGGCACCGCCGGCCCCTGGAGGCCGCCGTCCTCCGGGGGCCTTCAGGGCCAGAGCCGTATCCGGCCACAGGGGCCGCGCCGGCCGGGGGGATCTCCCGGCCGGAGGGTCCCCGAGGTGAGACCCCATCCCGGCGGAGACCGCTGCCCCCCGGTTCTCCGGCATTTCACTCCGGCCCGCGGCGGGGAGGCGGCGACGGGACAGGGACAGGCAGGTCGGGCGCTCCCCCTGGGGTGGCCTGCAGATCCGGGTGGGGCCCAGACCTGCGGATTTTTCGACCCCCCTTGCAGCCCTGATTTTCCCCTGCCCTCGGGTGCCTCGGCCGCATCTCCGGTCTGCCGGAGCGCCTGTCCCCCTTCCGCCCGGACCCGGGCGCGGCGGCAATCGGGCGGAAGATGACCCGGACTGGCGCAAGGGGTAGGGGAAGATATCGGGAACTCCCGGGGGGGTGTCCTCCCGGGGCGCAGGCGGGGCCGGGTCCCCGAGGCCGGGATTTAGCCATGATCAATCATCCCCGCATCGTCCGTCTGGAAGATTATGAGCCCTATATCGGCGCCGAAGCCGTGGACCGGATTCTCGCCAAGGCCGAGAAGCTGAGGGACCTGCATGTGGTCAACGTCAACTCCACCTACTACGGCGGCGGCGTGGCGGAGCTCCTGGGCTCCATGACCATCCTGATGAACCAGGTGGGCATCAAGACCGGCTGGCGGGTGATCCAAGGCTCCCCGGACTTCTTCAGCATCACCAAAAAGATGCACAACGCCCTCCAGGGCGGGGAGATCAACCTCACGGAGCGCAAAAAGAAAATCTACGAAGAGGTGGTCTATGAAAACGCCCTGCGCACCCATCTGACCCACGATGTGGTCATCATCCATGACCCCCAGCCTCTGCCCCTCATCACCCACTACCGCAAGCGGGGCCCCTGGATCTGGCGCTGCCATGTGGACCTGACCCGGCCCCACCCGGGCCTGTGGGACTACCTGCGGCCGTTCATCGAAAAGTATGACGCGGTGATCCTGAGCATCCCGGAATACGCCCAGGACCTTAGGACCCCCCAGGTCTTCTTCATGCCGGGGATCGATCCCTTTTCCATCAAGAACGCCCCCCTGCCGGAGGCCGAAATCGAGGAGCGGCTGGCGCACTACCGCATCCCCACGGACCTGCCCCTGGTGGTGCAGGTGTCCCGCTTCGACCGCTTTAAAGACCCCAAGGGGGTGGTGGAGGCCTTCCGCCTCGCCCGGCGGCAGGTACCCTGCACGCTGGTGCTTCTGGGCAATGTGGCCACCGATGACCCGGAGGGCCCGGAAATCTATGAATCCCTCCTGGAGTGTCAGGAGGAGCGGATCATTATCCTGTCGGTGCAGGACACCGCCCTGGTGAACGCCCTGCAGACCCGGGCGGCGGTGGTGCTGCAGAAATCCCTCCGGGAGGGCTTCGGGCTTACCGTGGCCGAGGCCATGTGGAAGGGCACCCCGGTCATCGGGGGCAATGTGGGGGGCATCCGCTACCAGATTGAGGACGGGGTAAACGGCTTTCTGGTGAACACCGTGGAGGAGGCGGCCCAGCGGATCGTGCAGCTGCTGCAGGACGAGGACCTGCGCCGGCGGCTGGGGGCGGCGGCCCGGGAGACGGTGCGCCGGAAATTTCTCCTAAGCCGCAACCTGGAGCAGTATCTGAATCTCTTCGCCGCCTTTGAGGCCCACTTCACCCTGAGGGGCCTCCCGGGATGAGCGGCCCAGAGGCGGCCGCCAGACTTATTTGGGGGGGGGGGGCCAGGGG
>Ga0197142_1001210_pt1 | contig 23839 bp, 24 predicted proteins | sample GBS60_MetaG_FD_148614 | JGI IMG/M metagenome (GOLD analysis project Ga0197142, IMG submission 148614) | Sediment microbial communities from Great Boiling Springs, Gerlach, Nevada, United States - GBS 60_MetaG | ecosystem: Environmental > Aquatic > Thermal springs > Hot (42-90C) > Sediment... | reverse complement strand
CCCCCAGGGCCTCAGTCTGTCCCTGAAACTCCTGTTCCTCCTCACCGCCCTCTCCCTGGCGCCGGCCTTCCTCATCATGGTGACCTCCTTCACCCGCCTGGTGGTGGTCTTCGCCTTTCTGCGCCATGCCCTGGGAACCCAGCAGCTGCCCCCCAACCAGATCCTCATCGCCCTGGCCCTCTTCCTCACGGTCTTCATCATGGCCCCGGTGTGGCAGGAAATCCATGAGCAGGCGGTGACGCCCTATATCAATGAACAGATCGGTCCCGAGGAGGCCGTCACCCGGGGTCTGGAGCCCCTGCGCCGCTTCATGTACCGGCAGACCCGGGAGAAGGACCTGGCCCTGTTTGTCAGCCTGCTGAACCGGCCCAAGCCCCAGAATTTCCAGGAGGTGCCCACCAGCGCGGTCATTCCCGCCTTCATGATCAGCGAGCTGCGCACCGCCTTTGAAATCGGTTTTCTCGTGTTTCTGCCTTTCCTCATCATCGACATGGTGGTGGCCTCGGTGCTCCTCTCCATGGGCATGATGATGCTGCCGCCGGTTCTGGTGTCCCTGGTCTTCAAGATTCTCCTTTTTGTTCTGGTGGATGGCTGGAATCTGGTGGTGGGCTCCCTGGTGCGGAGCTTCCACTGACTCAGGGGAGGGAGGGTGATGAGCCCGGAGGTGGTGTTGGAGCTGTGCCGCCAGGCGGTGAAGGTGACCCTGATGGTGAGCCTGCCGGTATTGGGCATCGGGCTGGCGGTGGGGATTCTGGTGAGCCTCTTTCAGGCGGCCACCCAGATCCAGGAGATGACCCTCACCTTTGTTCCCAAGATCGTCAGCATCCTGGTGGGGCTTTTGCTCCTGCTGCCCTGGATCATGAACCAGCTCATGGGCTTCACCCTTGAGCTGCTGGGGAATCTCCCCCGCTATATCCGTTAGGAGGCTTCCATGGAGGGGCTGCTGGTCCACTGGCAAAACTTTCTTCTGGTGACCCTGCGGACCTCCTGTGTCCTCATCTTCTGGCCGGTGTGGGATCACCGCCTGGTGCCCCTGCCGGTGCGGATCGGCTCCCTTTTGGTCCTGGCATGCTGCCTGACCCCGGCGGTCTCCTCCCATCTCCCGGGGTGGCCGGCCTCCTTAGGGGAACTGGTGATCCTGGTGGTACGGGAGCTCTTTTTGGGATTCTCCCTGGGGCTGGCCCTCCGCTTTCTTCTGAGCGGCCTGCAGATGGCCGGCAACCTCATCTCCCTGCAGATGGGCTTCGGCATGATCACCCTTATCGACCCCCAGAGTCCGGCCCAGAACACGGTCCTGGGGGACCTCCTGGTGAAAATCGCCGTCCTGGTCTTTCTTTTGGGCGACGGCCACCATTTCCTCCTGGGCCTCCTGGTGCGGAGTTTCAGCGAGGTTCCCATGGGGCCGGGCCTCAGCCTCTCCCCCGCCCTCCTGACCTGGCTGGCGGGGCTGGGGCGCTGGATGTGGCAGGTGGCGGTGAAGGTGGCGGCGCCCTTGCTGGCCCTCTTCTTCCTCCTCCAGGTGGCCCTGGGGCTGGTCTCCCGGGCTGTGCCCCAGGTGCAGGTGATGCTTCTGAGCTTCCCCCTTACCATTGCGGTGGGCCTGCTGGCCCTGTCCCTGCTCCTGACCCTGTTGGGCGCGGTGCTGGCGGAGCACTTCCGGACTTTGGAGCAGCCTGTGCTGCAGGGAATGCTTTTCATGACGGGATGAGCCATGGCGGAGGATTCCTACCAGGACCGGACCGAGCAGCCCACTCCCAAACGGCGCCGGGAGGCCCGCCGCCAGGGCCGGATCGCCCGGAGCCGGGACCTGGGCACCGCCCTGGTGCTCTTCACCGGGCTGTGGCTGGTGGCGGTCTGGGCCCCTTGGGCGGCCCGGCACCAGGAAGCCTGGCTCCGACTCTGGCTCACCCAGCTGCGTCCGGGACTTCTGAGCCCGGGGGAGATGGGGCCGCTGTTTCAGGGGGTGGCTGCCACCCTGGCCTGGCTGTTGGCCCCGGTCTTCCTGGGATTGGCCGGAGCTTCCCTGGCTGCCGCCTGCCTCCAGGGGGGCTGGCTTTTTGCCCCCCAGCGCCTGGCCCCGGATCTTTCCCGGCTGCGCCTGTTCAGCGGCCTGAAGCGGCTCTTCTCCGGCCAGTCCGTGGTGGAGCTGGCCAAAGCCCTGGTCAAGGTGGTCCTCATCGGCGGCCTTGCCTACCTCACCGTCACCCCCTTGCTGCCCCGGCTGCCGGACCTGATCTTCTCCGATCCGGCGGGGCTGCCGGAATTTCTCCGGTCCAGTGGCCTCAGCATTGCCCGGCGCATCATCCTGGGCCTCCTTTTGGTGGGCCTCCTGGACTATCTCCTGCAGCGCTACCGCTTCGAAAAGAACCTCCGGATGACCAAACAGGAAGTGAAGGAGGAGATGCGGCAGACCGAGGGCGATCCCCGGGTCAAGGCGCGGATCCGGAGCCTCATGCGCCAGCTGGCCACCCGGCGGATGATGGCCGCAGTGCCCCAGGCCGATGTGGTGATCACCAACCCCACCCACGTGGCGGTGGCGTTGAAATACGACGGCGCCACCATGGTGGCGCCCCAGGTGGTGGCCAAGGGCCAGGGCTTTGTGGCCCTAAAGATCATGGCCCTGGCCCGGGAGGCCGGGGTCACCCTGGTGGAGAATGCCCCTTTGGCCCGGGCCCTTTATAAAAATGTGGAGGTGGGGGGCTTCATCCCCACCTCCCTCTACCGGGCGGTGGCGGAGGTCCTGGCCTATGTGTATAGCCTCCGGGCCCGGACGGGAGGCGCCCGATGACGCCCCTGACCCAGACCTCCTCCCAGACCCTGCCCCGGATGGGCCTCCACAAGGGCGAGCTCTTCGTGGCCCTGGGGGTTATCGTCACCCTTCTGGTGATGATCTTTCCTTTGCCCCGCACCCTCCTGGATCTACTGCTGAGTTTCAATCTCACCTTTTCCCTGATGGTGCTCCTCCTCTCCCTCTATACCATCAAGCCCATTGAGTTTTTCATCTTCCCCTCCCTTCTGTTGGTCACCACCCTGTTCCGCCTGTCTTTGGGGGTGGCCTCCACCCGCCTCATCCTTCTGCATGGCGGGGAAGGGCTGGATGCCGCCGGGGTGGTCATCCGCTCCTTCGGCAGTTTCGTGGTGGGGGGGAACTATGTGGTGGGGGGGATCATCTTCATCATCCTGGTCATCATCAATTTCATTGTCATCATCAAGGGGTCCACCCGCATTGCCGAAGTGGCGGCCCGCTTCACCCTGGATGCCATGCCCGGCAAGCAGATGAGCATTGATGCGGACCTGAACGCCGGCTACATCGACGATCAGGAGGCCCGGCGCCGGCGGGCCAATCTGGCCCGGGAGGGCGAATTTTACGGGGCCATGGACGGGGCCTCCAAGTTTGTCCGGGGCGAGGCCATGGCCGCCCTGCTCATCATGGTCATCAATATCGTGGGCGGCCTCATCATCGGGGTGGCGCAACACGGCCTCACCCTCTCCGAGGCAGCCCAGACCTACACCCTCCTCACCATTGGGGAAGGCCTGGTGAGCCAGATCCCCGCCCTCTTCGTCTCCACCGCCGCCGGCCTGGTGGTGAGCAAGGCGGCCTCCGAGGCCAGCCTGGGGGAGGAATATGCCGCCCAGTTTGTCATGAAACCCCAGGCCATGAGTGTGGCCGCGGGCATCATCTTTCTGGTGGGCCTAATCCCCGGCCTGCCCCATCTGCCTTTTCTCATCCTGGCGGCGGTGACCGGCGGCCTCTCCTATGTGGCCTGGAAGGTCCGGGAGAAGGAGGCCCAGGACCAGGCCCGGGAGAAGGCCGCCCCCCGGCCGCCCACCGGCGATCCCCTGGAGCAGCTCCCGGCCCTGGACCTCCTGGAGCTGGAAATCGGCTACGGCCTCATCCCCCTGGTGGATGAGAGTCAGGACGGCGAGCTTCTGGAGCGGGTGCGGGCCCTGCGCCGCCAGTTCGCCCAGGAGATGGGGGTGCTGATCCCGCCCATCCACATCCGGGACAACCTCCAGTTCAAACCCGGGGGCTATGCCATCCTCCTCAAGGGGGTGGAGGTGGCCCGGGGGGAGATCATGGTGGGCTACTGCCTGGCTCTCAGTCCGGGGGAGACTGTCCGCCCCATCGAGGGCATTCCCACCCGGGAGCCCACCTTCCAGCTGCCGGCCTGGTGGATTCTGCCCTCCCGCAAGGAGGAGGCCCAGCACCTGGGCTACACCGTGGTGAACGGGGCCAGCGTCATCATCACCCATCTGGGGGAGGTCATCCGGCGCCATTGCGATGAGCTGTTGGGCCGCCAGGAAGTCCAGCGCCTCCTGGACCGGCTGGCCGCCACCCACCCCAAGGTGGTGGAGGAGCTGGTACCGGGGGTCCTGCCCTTGGGGATTATCCAAAAAGTCCTGCAGAACCTGGTGCGGGAGCGGGTCTCCATCCGGGATCTCCTCACCATCATGGAGGCCCTGGCGGATTACGGCGGCTACACCAAGGACCCCGAGGTGCTCACGGAGTATGTCCGCCAGCGTCTGGGCCGGGCCCTGACCAAGGCCCTGGAGACTCCGGACCGCCGCTTGGCGGTCTACACCCTGGACCCCTTTGTGGAGGATCTCCTCAAAAACAGCCTGAAGCGGACGGAATTCGGCGTCTATTTGTCCCTGGCCCCGGAGACGGCGGATGAGATCATCGCGGCCTGCCGGGAGGCGGCGGAGCGCTGTGCCCTCCACAACCTGCCGGCGGTGGTGGTCTGCTCCCCCACGGTGCGCCGGCACCTGGCCCGGTTGCTGGAGCGGCCCCTGCCGCATCTCCGGGTGCTGTCCCACCAGGAGTTGATTACCGACCTGCCCATCCAGTCCCTGGGCGTGGTGAGTTTGGGCCATGGAGCTTAGAACCTTTGTGGGCACCGACTTGCAGGAAACCCTGGCCCAGGTAAAGCGGGAATTGGGCCCGGAGGCCGTTATCCTTTCCACCCAGTCCCGGCGCCTGGGCCCAGGCGACAACGGCCGGGGTCGCCGGGAGGTGAAGATCGTCGCGGCCCTCACCGGGCCGGGCGCATCCCCGGGTTCGGCCAGGGAAGATTCCCGGACGGCCGCGCCTCCCCTCCTGGTGGCGCTGCACCAGGAGATGCGGGAGTTGAAGAACCTGGTGTGCCGGCGGCTGGGGGGGGAGGGGATCCCCGAGTGGCTGCAGGCCTACCCGGAGATCCTGGCCTTCCATCAGCATCTGGCCGGGCGGGGGCTGAGCGCCCCGGTCCTGGAGAGGTGGCTGGAGAGGGTGCGTCTTCTTCTGGCCGAGAACCGGGAGGGGCAGGAGGAGGTGGGGATGCGGGCCCTTCAAAGCCTCTTTTGCATCACCTCGTGGAGAGCGCCCGGATCCCGTCGGCCCCTCTGCCGGGTGCTGGTGGGCACCAGCGGCGTGGGCAAGACCACCACCCTGGCCAAGCTGGCGGTAAAGGCCGCCTTGGTGGAAGGCCGCCCGGTGGGCCTCATCTCCCTGGACCATGCCCGCCTGGGGGCCCTGGAACAGTTGGCCGCCTTTGCCCGCCTGGCGGATCTGCCTCTGTATGCCGCCACCAGCCGGGCGGAACTTGCCCGGATTCTGGAGACCTTCCGGGACTGCGAGGAGGTCTTCATCGACACCCCGGGCCTCAATCCCTGCCGGCCGGAGCTGGGGTCAGAGCTTCAGCGCCTCCTGGGCGGTTTGCCGGTGGAGTGCCATCTCCTGGTGAGCGCCGGGGCTTCAGAACCCCACCTTTCGGCCACCTTCAGGGCCCTCCGGTTCCTTCCCCTGGCCTCCCTCATGATCACCAAGGTGGATGAAACCCGGGACCTGACCGGCTGTCTCCATCAGGTCCTGCACCGCGGCCTTTCCCTGTCCTACCTCACCACCGGTCCCCGGGTCCCGGAGGATCTGGAGCCGGCCACCCCTGCCCGTCTGGCCGCCCTTCTGGTGGGGCCTTGGCGGGAAGGGCCGCTTTTTCCCTCTGCTCCTCAGCTTGCGCTGCAGGAGGCCGGCCATGCAGGCGTGTAAGAAGGCCCGCCCGACTCCCTCTCCGGGCCCGTGGTCGCCGTCGGCCCCTCGGGTGATTGCGGTGACCTCCGGCAAGGGCGGGGTGGGCAAATCCAATCTGGTGGTCAATCTTGGTCTGGCCCTGGCCCGCCAGGGTCTGAAAGTCCTCCTCATCGACGCCGACCTGGGGCTGGGCAATCTGGACATCCTTTTGGGGCTCACCCCCAGCTTCACCATCCATGACGTGTTGGCCCATCGCAAAACCATCGCCGAGGTGGTGGTGCCCGGGCCGGAAGGCCTCAAGATCCTGCCCGCCTCTTCGGGCATTCCGGAGATGGCCGAGCTGGAGCCGGAGCAGAAGCTGTTTCTGCTGAATGAACTGGACCAGTTGGCGGATCACCTGGACGCGGTGCTCATCGACACCGGGGCCGGCATCTCCCGGAATGTCCTTTTTTTCAATCTCGCGGCCCAGGAGATTCTGGTGGTGGCCACCGGCGAGCCCACCTCCATCACCGACGCCTATGCCCTGATGAAGGTTTTGGCCCTTCAGCACGGGGAGCGCCGCTTTCGCCTGGTGGTCAACGGGGTTGCCCACCCCGAAGATGGCCAGGTGGTTTACCGGACCCTGCTCCGGGTCACGGAGCGTTTCCTGGGGCAGGAGATCTCCTTGGATTACCTGGGGGTGGTGCCCCACGATGAGGCCCTGGGCCGGGCCGTTTTGAAACAGCAGCCGGTCCTGCAGATCTACCCCAAAGCCAAGGTGAGCCGCTGGATCACCGAGTTGGCCGACCGCCTGTGGGCCTCGGCGCCCCCCGCTCCAACGGCGGGCAATGTGAAATTTTTCTGGCAGCGGCTGGCACAGTCGCCGATGTGAGGGTCAGGGAGGATGAAAAAGCAACAGTTGGCGCAGGTTCAGGCTAATATCGGGCCGGAGCAGTGGCCGGAGGTGGTGGACGCCGCTTGGCAGGAACAGATGATCATCCAGTACGCGCCCCTCATCAAATACATTGCCGGCCGTCTGGCCCTCCGGCTGCCCTCCCACATTTCCATGGACGACCTCATCAGCTCGGGGATCATCGGACTCATCGATGCCATCCACAAATTTGACCCCAGCAAAAACATCAGCTTCAAGACCTACGCGGAATTCCGCATCAAGGGGGCCATCCTGGATGAGTTGCGCAGTCTGGATTGGATTCCCCGCTCGGTGCGGAAAAAATCCCACCTGCTGGAGAAGGCCTGTGCCGAACTGGAACGCCATCTGGGCCGGCCGGCGGAGCCCGAGGAGATCTCCGCCGCCCTGGGTCTGGAGCTGGAGGAGTTTTACCAGCTTTTGGATGAAACCAAGGCGGTGTCTCTGGTGGAGTTGGAGGGACTGTGGCGGGCCAGCCGGGGGGGGCCGGACCTCTCCGAGTCCGAGATCACCGAAATCCTCCAGGACGACAACGCCCGGGATCCCTTCCTGGCCCTCCATTTTTCCGAACTGCAGGAAATCATGGTGGCGGCCATCGACTCCCTCCCGGACAAGGAAAAGCTCCTGATCTCCCTTTATTATTACGAAGAGCTCACCATGAAGGAAATCGGGGAGATCATGGGCTACACCGAGTCCCGGATCTCCCAGCTGCATACCCAGGCCATGCTGAGACTGCGGGCCCGGCTGCGGGAGGCCCTGCAGCAGGGGGGGAAATGAGGTCCGGTTCAGCCCGATGCTGCTGGTTGGTGGCCCTTCTGCTCCTTGTCTGGGTGGCAGCCGCGTTCGGGGAGCCGAAAACGGGGCCGGAGCCTGGCCCGGGGGCCTGGGAGGCTCACCGGGAGGGGAGCCCGGTGTGGCACACCGCCCCATTTTACATCTTCCGGGAACGCCGCCGGCAGGTATGGGTGGAGAGGATTTATCTCACCGTCCGGGGCCCGGAGGGGGAAGCCCTCCTGCGGGAACTGGAGCAACCCCGGCTGCGGGCTGCCCTGTATGACCTCCTGCGTCAGGAGACGGAGGATCCGGAAGGCGGCCTCCGCCGGGAGCTCAGCCGGCTTTTGGGGCCGGAGGCGGAGCGCCGGGTGACCCTCAGCCGCGCCTTTCTTCTGGGGCCCTGAAGGAGGACGACATGGATGCCGGTGAGGTGCCAAAGGTTTCCGATCCCCTGACCCTGGAACGCCTGGAGGATGGCCAAGGCGGCCAGGGTCGTCTGCAGTACCGCCCGCGGCCGGCGACCCCGAGGCCCCGGCCGTCCGGGACGACAGAGTCCGGGGACCCCGGGGAACACGCAGAAGGACGCCGGGTGGACATTTTGGCCTGAAAGCGCAGGAATCCGCGCCCCTGGTCCCGGGAGGAAAGTTTCTGGCCGGGAGCAATCTGAGATAGGGGAGGGTGCGGCCCAAGGGCCGGCTGCAAAGACCGTTGCGATGGGCTCACGCCCTCAGGGCGTGAGCGCGGGATTCCCGGAGGGGGGCCGGAGACCAAGCGGCCTGCCGGGCTGATCGGCAGGAAGGCCCGGCCCTCCGGCCCCGAAAGAGCGGGCCTTCGTGGCCTCGAGGGGGGATGCCCCGGCATTCGGTTGGCGTGGGGGTGGCTCGGCTTTCGGTTTCGGAAAGAAAAGTCCGGCCCGTTACCGGAACGGGGCCGGACGGGGCTTTAGGCTTCCCCTCTCCGGGGACAGGAAGGAGGGCACCATGACACATCCGGAATACTTGCTTTGGGGCCAGGTGGGCTTGGAGGCGCTCCTTTTGGGGGTGTTGGGGTGGTATCTGGTGCGAACCCGGCATCTCTCCCGGAGCCTGAGCACCCTCACCGCCCCGGATTCTCCCCTTGCGTCCCGGAAGGCGCTTCTGGAGCAGCGTCTGGCGGATCTGGAAAAACGCCTGCGCCTTCTGGAGGAAGCCCTGCAGCCGGTCCGGGAGAGGTGGGCGGGGCCTCCGGGAGTGCGGGGGAGTCCGGTCTCAGATCAGCGCCGCACCGGAGCCAGCCTCCGGAGCCAGGTGGAGGGGCTTTCCCGGCAGGGACTGGCGCCGGAGGAGATTGCCCGGCACCTGGGCCTGCAGGTGGCGGAAGTGAAGGTGGCTCTGGATCTGGCCCGCTGCCGCCCCGCCTGAGACGGTCAGGCGGTCCCCGGCAGGGAGAGGGTGGCGCCTCTCCGGGTGGTGGGCGATTCCGGGGGACCGGCCCAGGGGAGGACAGGCGGCAGGCGGGGGGCAGGCGGGGAGGGCAGGGCTGAATCCCGACCCTGGGAAAGGGACAGAAGAGATCCGGACGGCGGTTCCGGCGCCTGCCCCCGCAGGTCCGTCTTCCCTGAAGGGGGCTGGAATCCGGGAAAGGCCAGAGAAAATGACACCTTCCCGGCCCTCCCGCCTGCAGTTCCCGGAGGAAAGGGCGGGACAGACAGGGGCAGAGAGGGTGTGGACTACCGGTACACCAGGCCGGACTCATAGCCCCTGTCTTGCCCACGAAATGGGACCCCGCCCGGTGAAAGATGCACCCTTCGGAGAAGCCGTCCCGCCCGTGACGGGAATCCGGGCTGCCGCTAAAGTTTGATGCTCCCAGGGGAGGGGGACAGCGGCGGAAGGTGCGGCCGCCGCTCTCCGCCGGCTGCCTTGCGAGGCGGCTTCGTCCAGAGCAGGCGGGGCCGCCGGAGTCCCTTTCAGAGACCGGGGGACCGGTTTTTATGCGGGAGGGATCCTATCCGCCGCTCCGGCACCTCCCTTGCCGGGCTTTTGAACCTGGTGCAAAGGATGCCCCTTTCCCGGGCTTGCCTGCGGTCTTCCCGGGCGCGACACTGCCGGAAAACCAGGATGGCGACCGGAGGGGAAGCCGGCATGGAGCTGGAGCGCTGGCGGCGGCGGCTGGCGGTGGCCAAGGGCGAGGCGGAGGCGGACCTGGTTCTGACCGGGGGGGTGGTCGCCAACGTCTTCACCGGGGAGTGGCTGAACGGGGAGGTGGCCCTCTATGACGGCGTGGTGGCCGGGGTGGGGCAGGGCTACGCCGGGCCCCGCCTGGACCTGGGCGGCCGTTACCTCCTACCCGGTTTCATCGACGGGCACCTGCACCTGGAAAGCAGCCTCCTCACCCCCCGGGAGCTGGCCCGGGCGCTTTTGCCCTGGGGCACCACCGCGGTGGTGGCCGATCCCCATGAAATCGTCAATGTCCGGGGCCTCGCGGGCCTGGAGTATCTCCTGGCCGCCAGCGAGGGACTCCCCCTGGATTTCTTCTTCATGCTGCCTTCCTGTGTCCCGGCCTCCCCCCTGGAGACGGCGGGAGCCCGGGTGGAGGCGGCGGACCTGGCGCCGTGGCGGGGTCATCCCCGGGTTCTGGGGTTGGCGGAAATGATGAACTTCCCCGGGGTGATCGCCGGGGATGCCGGTCTGTGGGCCAAGCTGGCCCTGTTCCCCGACGGCCCGGTGGACGGCCACGCCCCGGGCCTCTCCGGCAAGGCCCTGCAGGCCTACCGCTTATCCGGCATCGCCTCGGATCATGAATGTACTACCGCCGCCGAGGCCCGGGAGAAGCTCCGCCTGGGGTTTTACCTCATGGCCCGGGAGGGAAGCCTGGCCAAAAACCTGGCGGACCTGCTCCCCGGAGTGCCAGACGCCGCCTGGCGCCGGGTGATGGTGGTCACCGACGACTGCCACCCCCTGGACCTGGAGGGAGGCCACCTCAACCGGCGGCTGGCCCGGCTGGTGGAGCTGGGGATGGATCCCCTCCGGGCCGTCACCCTGGTGACCCTGAACCCGGCGGAGTATTTCCGCCTGCGGGACCGGGGGGCCATCGCCCCCGGATACCGGGCCGATCTGGTGGCGGTGGCGGATCTCAGGGATTTCCGGGTGGAGCTGGTCTTCAAGGACGGCCGGCTGGCCGCCGGGCAGGGGGAAGTGCGGGGTGAGCTCCCCCCGGCACCCCCGCCGCCGGGCCCCCCGGGCTTTCAGGTGAAAGGGCTCACCCCGGAGGCCTTCTCGCCGCCGGTGGAAGGGGAGAGGGTGAAGGTCATCGGCCTCATCCCCGGCCAGCTCCTCACCGCCAAGCTGGTGTTGCCTACCCCGGTCCGGGATGGCCGCCTGGCCGCCGACCCGGACCGGGATCTCCTGAAGCTGGCGGTCATCGAGCGCCATCACGGCAGCGGCCGGATAGGGGTGGGCCTGGTCCAGGGATTCGGCCTGAGGCAGGGGGCCCTGGCCTCCTCGGTGGCCCACGACTCCCATAACCTGGTGGTGGCGGGGGCGACGGCGGAGGATATGCTCCTGGCGGCGGAGCATCTCATCCGGCTGGGCGGGGGCCTGGCGGTGGCGGCCGGGGGCCGGGTGCTGGCCGACCTGCCCCTGCCGGTGGCCGGCCTCCTCAGCCCCGCACCCCTCACCGAGGTGGCCGCGGCCTTAAGGCGCCTTCACACCGCCTACCGGGAGCTGGGGGGCACCCTGCCGGACCCCTTCATGGCCCTGTCGTTTTTGGCTTTGCCCGTCATCCCCGCCCTGAAGCTCACCGACCTGGGTCAGGTGGACGTGGCCCGCTTCCAGGTGGTTCCCCTGTTCGGGGAGGAATAAAGACTTGCTGTTCCCGCCCCCTTCCTGCTCCTATAATGGGGGGAGGTTACGCCCTGCCCCGGGCCTCTTTGCCTGAGGGAGTGCGCCACCCGTTCCCGGCGCCGGAGCCGGAACGCCTGGCGATGGTGCGTTCCCCCGCCCCCGGAGGCGGTGGGCCGGCCGGCGCGCGGGCGGCCCGCAGGCATGACGGACAGGATTCCCCGCCTGCCGCAAGGTTTACGCCACCCGCCCCGGGAGACGGGGCCAAGGAGGTGCCGGCGTCACTCGTCCCAGGAAGACCCGGAGCGGCTGAAGGTCCTGAAGTGAGGCGCACACATGGCCCCCAAAAGGAGGTGTGTATAACCACCCGACCACCCTGCTCTGCTTCCTGGCCGTTCCCGTCCTGGCCCTGGCGCAGGCCAGGCCCGAGGACGCCCAGGCCTGGGTGAAAAGGGCCTCGATTTTTACCGGGCCAACGGCAAGGACAAGGCCCTGGCCGCCTTCAGTGACCCCCAAGGCGGGTTCGTCAAAGGCGACCTCCACATCCACGTCCTGGACCTGAACGGCAAGATGCTGGCCCACCCCAAGGCGGATCTGGTGGGGAAGGACTTTATGGTGGTCAAGGACGCGGACGGCCAGACCTTTGCGGTGGACATCGTCAAAACCGCCCAGGAGCAGGGGAGCGGCTGGGTGGACTACAAGTGGGAAAATCCCGCGACCTGATCATCTGCAGCGGCGCCTACAGGAAATAAGCCCCTGCCGCCCCGAGAACCGGCCAATCGGGCCCCCGCCCGGTTGGCCTTTTTATGGTCCCGGCACTTCATGGGGATCCCGTCGGCTTTGACGCCTTGGGGGGACATGATAAAATGGTGCGGGGAGGAAGGTATTGATGCTCTATTCACGACTGCTTATCCCCACGCTCAAGGAAAACCCCACCGAGGCGGAGGCGGTCTCCCACCGGCTGCTCCTGAGGGCCGGGATGATCCGCAAGCTGGCCTCAGGCATCTATAACTATCTGCCCCTGGGTCTCCGGGTGCTGCGCAAGGTGGAGGCCATCGTCCGGGAGGAGATGAACCGGGCCGGGGCCCAGGAGGTCCTCCTGCCCGCGGTGCAGCCCGCGGAGCTCTGGCATGAATCGGGCCGCTGGAATGTGTATGGCAAGGAGCTGCTGCGCTTCAAGGACCGGCACCAGCGGGACTGCTGCTTCGGGCCCACCCACGAGGAGGTCATCACCGACCTGGTGCGGCGGGAGGTGCACTCCTACCGGCAGCTCCCCTTGAACCTCTACCAGATTCAGGTGAAGTTCCGGGATGAGATCCGCCCCCGCTTCGGCCTCATCCGGGGCCGGGAATTCATCATGAAGGACGGCTACAGTTTCGATGTGGATGAGGCCCACGCCGAGGTCACCTATCAGGCCATGTATGAGGCCTACAGCCGCATCTTCCGGCGCTGCGGCCTGGAGTTCAAGGTGGTGGAGGCGGACACCGGTCCCATCGGCGGCAGCTTTTCCCACGAATTCATGGTCCTGGCGGACACCGGGGAGGACACCCTGGCCTCCTGCACCGTCTGTGAGTATGCCGCCAACCTGGAGAAGGCGGAGGTGGTGGCCCCCAACCCCCAGCCGGCTCCGGTTTCCGGGCCGGAACCGTACCGGGAGGTGGCCACCCCGGGGGTGCGCACCGTGGAAGAAGTGGCCGCCTTTTTCCGGACCACTCCGGCGGAGATCATCAAGACCCTCCTCTATGAGACCGAGCAAGGGCCGGTGGCGGTGCTCCTGCGGGGCGACCATGAGGTGAACGAGGTCAAGGTGAAAAATCTTTTGGGCGTCACCGACCTCTTTTTGGCCGGGCCGGCCCGGGTGGAGGAACTCACCGGCGCCGAGGTGGGGTACAGCGGCCCGGTGGGGCTCACCCTGCCGCTCTTGGCCGACCAGGCGGTGATGGCCCTTCCGGCCGGCATCACCGGGGCCAACCGGAGCGGCTACCACCTGGCGGGAGTGGTGCCCGGCCGGGATTTTCAGCCCACCCGGGTGGCGGACCTGCGCACCGTCACCGAGCAGGACCCCTGCCCCCGCTGCGGCGGGCGGATCACATTGCTCAAGGGCATTGAGGTGGGCCACATCTTCAAGCTGGGGACCAAGTATTCCCAGGCCCTGAAGGCCACCTTCCTGGACGCCGCCGGCACGGAGCGCTATTTTTATATGGGATGCTATGGCATCGGGGTCTCCCGCATTGTGGCCGCGGCCATCGAGCAGGGACACGACGCCGACGGCATCATCTGGCCCATGGCCCTGGCCCCCTTCCAGGTGATGCTCATTCCCATCACCCCGGAGGAGGAGGCCACCCGCACGGCCACCTGGAGGCTGTATGAAGAGCTCACCGCCGCGGGCGTCGAGGTGCTTCTGGATGACCGGGACGAGCGTCCCGGGGTGAAGTTCAAGGACTGCGACCTGCTGGGCATTCCCCTCCGGGTGGTGGTGGGTCCCAAGACCCTGGCCCGCCATCAGGCCGAGGTGCGCCATCGCCGCACCCGGGAGACCACCTTTGTGGAGCTGGACAAACTGAAAGACGTGCTCGTCAGCCGTATCGCGCAGGAACTCCATGGGTAGGATCATCCGCCTCCAGGATATCGAAGAGGAAGTTCTGAAGCACCATCCGGAGGCGGATCTCTCCCTCATCCGGAAGGCCTACATCTTCTCCGCCAAGGCCCATGAGGGCCAGACCCGCCTCAGCGGCGAGCCTTATCTTTCCCATCCTCTGGAAGTGGCCTACATCCTGGCCCAGATGGGTCTGGGGCCCGTCACCGTGTCCTGCGGCCTGCTGCACGACACCGTGGAGGATACCGCCGCCACCCTGGACGAGCTGGATGAATACTTCGGGGAGGAAGTCACCGACATCGTCAACGGGGTGACCAAGATCGGCCAGCTCACCTTCGGGGACAAGCGCACCCAGGAGGCGGAGTACCTGCGCAAGATGGTCCTCTCCATGGCCAAGGACATCCGGGTGCTCCTGGTGAAGCTGGCCGACCGGGTGCATAACATGCGCACCCTGGGCTACATGGAGCCCATAAAGCAGAAGCGCATCGCCCAGGAGACTCTGGATATCTACGCGCCTTTGGCCGGCCGTCTGGGCATGTTCCGCCTCAAGGCCGAACTGGAGGATCTGTCCTTCTTTTACCTGGAGCCCGAGGCCTACCAGCAGATTCAGGAAGGCCTCATGCGCAAGAAGGGGGAGCGGGAGAAATACATCCAGGAGGTCTGCGAGCTGTTGCGCTCCCGGCTGAAGGAACACGGCCTGGAAGGGGAGGTCAGCGGCCGCCTGAAACACTTTTACAGCATCTACCGCAAGATGCAGGCCCAGCAGCTCTCCCTGGACGAGCTGCACGACATCCTGGCCTTCCGCATCATTCTCAACACCGTGGGCGAATGCTATGAGGCCCTGGGGATCATCCACCACTATTTCCGGCCGGTGCCCGGCAGGCTCAAGGACTATATCGGCATGCCCAAGGCCAACCTCTACCAGTCCATCCACACCACGGTCATCGGCCCTTACGGGGAGCGCATGGAGGTGCAGATCCGCACCCAGGAGATGCACAAGGTGGCGGAAGAGGGCATTGCCGCCCACTGGGGCTACAAGGAGAAGCGCCAGCTTTTGGAGAAGGACGCCCAGCGCTTTGCCTGGCTCCGGCAGATGGTGGACCTGCAGCGGGATCTCACCAGCCCGGAGGAGCTCCTGGAAGGGGTGCGCCTGGAGCTCTACCCCGACGAGGTCTATGTCTTCACGCCCAAGGGGGAGGTGAAGGAACTGCCCCGGGGCTCCACCCCGGTGGATTTCGCCTACGCCATCCACACCGAGGTGGGGAACACCTGTGTGGGGGCCAAGGTCAACGGCCGCATGGTGCCCCTGCGCTATGTGCTGCGAAACGGCGACACGGTGGAGATCCTCACCTCCCCCAATCAGCACCCCAACCGGGACTGGCTGCAGTTCGTCAAGACCTCCCGGGCCCGCACCAAGATCCGCCAGTGGCTCAAGGCCTCAGAGCGGGAGCAGAGCATCGCCCTGGGGAAGGAACTCCTGGAGCGGGAGCTGCGGAAGCACAACCTGCAGAAGCTCCTCAAGGACGGCGAGGAGCTGCGCAAGGTGGCCCAGGAGCTCTCCCTGGTGCGCCTGGATGATCTGTTTGAGGCCATCGGGCACGGCAAGTATTCCGCCGGCCAGGTGGTGGGACGGGTGCTGAAAAGCCTCACCCCGGAACCCCAGCCCCCCATGGAACTGGAGGTCAAGCCTCCCAAGGACCTGGGGCCCATCCGCATCAAGGGCCTGCAGGATCTCCTCATCCGGCTGGCCAACTGCTGCCAGCCCATCCCCGGGGATGACATCGTGGGCTATATCACCCGGGGCAAGGGGATTACCATTCACCGGGCCGACTGCCCCTATCTGGCCCGCACCGAGTCCTTCCGCCAGATCCCGGCGGAGTGGGACGGCCAGCAGCAGAAGCTCTATCCCGCCAACATCCAGGTGATCACCCAGGACAAGCCCGGGATGCTGGCGGATATCACCGGGGCCCTCAAAGCCGCGGACGTCAATGTCACCAAGGCCTCGGTGGAAACCACCCCGGATCGCCGGGGGATCGCCAACTTCACCGTGCAAGTGGCGGATCAGCAGCACCTGGAGCGGGTCCTGGCCGCCATCAAGCGCCTGAAGGAAGTGATCTCGGTGCGGCGGGTGATGGGATAGATCATACGGCAACCGGCGCCTGAAGGGTCGCCTCTGAACCGCCCGGGGGGCGGCCGGGTCTTTCGGCCGGGCTCAGGGGAGGCAGGGCATGGAGGCCCGCCCGGGAGGCGCTCAGGCCGGCTTCACCACCGCGCCGGAACGCAGGCAGCGGGTGCAGACCCGGATATAGCGGACGGTGCCGGACTGCAGGGCCCGGACCCGGCGCAGATTGGGCTTCCAGCGCCTTTTGGTGCGGTTGTTGGCGTGGCTGACGTTGTTCCCCACCTGGGGGCGTTTGCCGCAGATCTCACAGGTATAGGCCATGACTCCTCTCTCCTTCCCGAACGCGGTTAATGTATCCCAAAAAGGCAAAATGGCAAGGGGCCGGCCGTGAATTTTCTTCGGGTTCTGTCCCTGCTCGTCCTGGCCCTCCTGATGCCGGCGGCGGTTCCGGCCTCAGAGGAGGCGGCCTCCACCCCCGAGGAGGCCGTCCTGTACGATCTGCGCCATCTGGGACCGGTGGACGAGAGCGTCAAACCGGTGCAGCTGGAGGTCTACCTGCCGCCCCTGGAGGAGGTCCAGCCCTTTGTCCGCCTCTTTCCCCGGATCTGGGAGGAGGTGGCCTCCTTTTACCGCCGCATGGGGGTGAAGCTGGTGCAGCTGCCCGCCGGCGCCCGGCCCGGCCCCGTAGCCCCGGCGGAGCGCCTGCGTCTGGAGGTCCTCCCCCATCAGGAGTGGCTGCACCGCACCTATCAGGCCTTTCAGGTGGAGCCGCCCTTCCGCCTCAGCTTTCTGGCCGTCTGCAAAAACAAGTATGCCTTCGCCCACCTGCCCCTGTCGGTGATCCATTTTTCCTACCGCCGCTTCGAGGAGCAGGTGCTGCGGCCGGAGGCGGAGTCCGAAGGGCTCCGGGCGCACTTTCTGGCCAACCTGATCATCCATGAGCTGGGGCACCTCCTGGGTCTTTACCACTCCCATGAGTTTATCAATGACCCGGTGGAGGATTTCCTGCCCGACCGCATCACCCCCAATTTCATGAGCCACCACCTCACCTACCCGGGGGAGCTGGGCTTTGTCCCCTTCCAGCGGCGGATGGTGCACAGCTATCTCTCCAAAGGCAAGGTCTACGAGCAGTACCGGCGGGTGGACTTCGATCTTTTGCACTATCTGGAGCGGGTAAAGCGTCACAGCGGCTATCGGGAGCCCGAAAAACGCGGCCGGGCCGCCCCGGGGGAATGACCCGGTTACTGGGTGCCGATGAAGAAGGGGCGGAAGGTGTCTTCGGGGCGGGCCAGGGCCGCGTCAATCTCCCTCAGCAGCCGCTCCCGGTCCTCGGGCAGCCGGCCGTGGAGATCCAAATAGTTGGTGTAATGATCGCTCACCAGCTGGGTGGGCACCTCGATGGCCCTGATAAGCGTCCGGGCCTCGAGGAGAATCTCGTGGGGCCCGCACAGCCGGAAGCGGCCGGAGAGCACCTCCTCCAGAAGGGGGGTGTTGATCTTGGGAACCAGGGTGCGCAGGCGCACAAAGGCGGGGCGGGCGGCATTCACCACCCGGGCGGAGGCGAGGGCGTGGCGCCGGCTTCCCTCCGGCCCCGCCAGCCCCAGGATGAGGTAGGCGGAAAGCTCAATCCCGGCCTCCCGCAGCCACTTGCCCGCCTGGAGGTGCTGGGCCGCGGTGGCCCCTTTTTTTACCCGGGCCAGAACCTCGTCATCCCCGCTCTCGAACCCCGCGTGGATGCGGCTCAGGCCCGCGGCGGCCAGCTCCTTCAGGCCCTCCCGCCCGTGGCGCAGGATGTATTGGGAGGAGCCATACACGGTGAGGCGCTGAAGCCGGGGGAAGAGCTCCCGGGCGTGGCGGCACAGGGCCGCCAGATCCCGGGTGGGCATGGCGATGGTGTTCCCCGCCGGGAAAAAGAGGGTGCGCACCCGGTCGCCGAACTGCCGGCGGGCCTCCTCCAGGTCTTCGATGATCTCCGCCAGCGGCCGGATGCGGAAGCGGGTCTGCTTGTAGACCATGCAGAAGGTGCAGCGGTTGTGGGGACAGCCCACCGTGGCCTGGATGAGGAGGCTGTCCGCTTCGCTGGGCGGCCGGTAGATGGGGCCTTCATACCGCATGGCTCAACGGCTGCGCAGGAAATGGGGCGGCGGTCATTAGTGAAGCGACCCTGGGGGCGGTCAGGTCAGCCATGATCCGATGGCACCGGCGTTATGCTCCCCCGGCCCCGGAGGACGGGCCCGGTTTCCGGAGGCCCGGGTCTGGCCCCGGGGGTGAGCCGGGAGGCGGCAGCCCCCTGCGGCCGGCTCCGGGAGCCGGCCCCGTCTGAGGCGCGGCGGCGGTTTGCCCGTGATCCGGCCCGAGGGCCAGAGTTCCGGGAGCGCTCCCCCCGGGAGCCGGGGACCGCGGTGTCCCAGAAACTGGTGCAGGGCTTGGCCCGCCGGGCCTGAGGAGGCCCCGTGACCCTGGGGTGTGCGGCCCGGGACGCGGACGGAAAGCACGCCCGGGTGCTTCAGGAGCCCCTGGACATGCCGGCAGACCCCTGATGGATAGTCGAAAGGGTTAAGGGCCGGGGCCCCCCAAGGGTGAGGGGCCGTTCCCTCACTCCTCCCAGGAGATGGCCGACACCGGACAGGCCTCGATGGCCTCGTTGATGCAGGCCTCATCCCCCCCTTCCGGCCTCTTCACCCGGGATTTCCCCAGGACTTCATCCAGCTCAAAGATGTCAGGACACAGGGAGGCACAGGTGCCGCAACCCAGGCAGGCCTCCTGATCCACCACCACTTTTCTGGACATATCCTCTCCCGAACCCGGACCGGGGCCGCCCCGGGCCACCGGGGCTAAGGTTCGGCCGAAAAGGCCGGACCAGGGCTGTCAGCCGCCCGGGCTTGAGCGATTCCGGTTCAGCATTTCAGGAACGCATCCATTCCATCCAGCCGCGGGCCCCGGCCCTGCGTCCCGACTGGCAGGGGACCTCAGATGGGGGGCGCGATGGTGATCAGCAGGCGGAGATCGGTGAGGGCCCTGAGCCCATGGGGCTCAGCGATGTCGCACACCAGCACATCCCCGGGGGCGGCCGGCAGACGGGCGCCGTCTTTCCCCAAAAACTCCCCTTGCCCCTCCAGGACCACCAGGCTCAGCTGTCCCTCCACATTATGGGAGTGGACGGGCAGCTCCTGGCCGGTCCGGAAATTGAAATTGATGATCTTGAAATAGGGGGAGTCGTGCACCAAAAACCGCTTGAAGGCGGTTTCGCTGAAATCATTGGCTTCATACAGATTGATCTTTTTCATGACAGCCCTCCGGTTCCGGCATGAGGGAGGGAAGGGGGGGCGGCGCCCCCGTTCGGTTTAATGCTTGAAGGCCCGCTGGCCGGTGAAGACCATGGCCACCGGAGGGTCGGCTTCGTTGCAGGCCTCAATCACCTCCCAATCCCGCACCGAGCCGCCGGGATGGCAGACGGCGCTGATGCCCTGGCGGATGCCCACATCCACCCCGTCCCGGAAGGGGAAGAAGGCGTCGGAGATCATGACCGCACCGATGAGGCCGCCCTTGGCCGCCTCGGTCTCCTGGTCGATCTCCACCTTGTCGGAGACCGGCCGCCTGCCCTTGAGGATTTCCAGTTCCAGGTTCTTGTAAGGAAGGCCGAAGCGCTGGAAGCAGAGCTTGTCCGCATATTTGGTGTAGGCCTTGAAGACCGCAATCTCCGCCACCCCCACCCGATCCTGCTCGCCGGTGCCGATGCCCATGGTGACCCCGTCCTTGACGAAGAGGATGGAGTTGGAGGTCACCCCCTGCTCCACCCACCAGCCGAAGAGGAGGTCCTCATATTCCCGGTCGGTGGGCTCCCGCCGGGGCCGGTATTCCTTGCCCTGATGCACCGCCACCGCGGGTTTGAAGTCTTCCTTCTTCAGGATGGCGCACAGGGGTGATTGCTGCACGATGAGGCCCCCGTCGATCAGGCTCTTGAAGTCCACGAAGCGCGTGGTGAGGAGCTGGGTCAGGCGGTCGAAGCGGGGCACCTTGATGATGCGCAGGTCCTTGGATTTCTTCAGGATCTCCAGGGTACCCTCTTCATAATCCGGTGCGGCCACCACTTCCAGGTAGTTGCGACTCACCAGTTCGGCGGTGTCCTTGTCCAGGGCCCGGTTGAAGACGGCGCAGCCCCCGAAGGCGGCGATGCGGTCCGCCATGTTGGCCTTGTCGTAGGCCTCCGCCAGGCTGGCCCCCCAGGCGGCGCCGCAGGGGTTGTTGTGCTTGAGGATGACCGCCGCGGGTTTGGCATGGAGGAACTTGATGATGTTGAGGCCGTTGTCCAGGTCTGTGAGGTTGATCTTTCCGGGATGCTTGCCCGCCTGGAGCATGGCGGCCTCATCGATGGCGCTGGTGAGACCGTTTCCCGGCTCGATGAAGCGGCAGTCCCCCAAAACCAGGTTGCCGTTCACCAGCTCGTAGAGGGCGGCCTCCTGATCCGGATTTTCGCCGTAGCGCAGGCCGCTTTCGATGAGCTCCCCTTTTTCGTTGGGGATTTTCCAGGTGCGCTTGCGGTAGATGAGTTTTTGGTCGCCGAAGCTGATGGTGAGCTCCGGGGGGAAATGGTCGGTGAGGATGGTGCGGTACATGGCCTTGAGGTCGCCCATGGTCCTCTCCTTCTGGGAAAATCCTCAGCTCATTGTGCCACGGCGGGGCCGCTCTGGCAAGCGCCGACCGGAGGGCGCCATTGACGCCCGGGGAGCGAAGGATATAATATTTTTATCAATCTAGCCTGGAGGCGGCCGGGGAAATGGATATCAGGCTTGTGGATCTGCTCCTGGGGTTGGTTCTGGGTGTGCTCCTGGGAGTGGGTCTCACCCTGGCGGCCGCCCGGCTCCGGCGTCTTCTGGGCCGCTCCGAGGAAGCCCGGCTGGCGGCGGAGGTGCGGGAGCTGAAACGGCGGCTGAAGGAAAAGGACCGGCACATCGGCCGCATGCTGGCGGAAACGGAAAAACTGGCGGAGAAACTGGCCCAAAGCAAGCCCCGCCTGAAGACCCCGGAGGCCCTGTCCAGGCTCTCCGGGGAGGGCGGATAGGCCGAGGGAGGAGAATATGGCTGCCACCCAGCTCTCTCTCAAAGGTGCCGCGGTGGGGGCCCTGGCCGGACTGGCCGCGGAGCTCACCATCCAGGAACTCACCGGGCATCACATCACCCATGGCCTTCTGGAACTGGTGGGCGCCGCGGTGGGCCTCTGGCGTCTGGACCGGCGCCTGATGGAGGCTCTCACGGACACCCTGGCCCAGGCCCGGGAGCACGACGAGCAGGACTACCGGGAGATCAAGCGGCGCATCCACGAACTCACCGACGATTTGCCGGAACTCCGGGAGATCCTGGACAACCTCCTGGACGCCGGCATCTCGGCCCAGAAGGCGTAAAAAGTGGGGGAAACGACCCGGCTCAGGGGTCTTCCTCTTTTCCTGGGAGAAGGGCCCTTATTCCCCGGGGCCGGGGAACCCTGGGCCTCCCTGAAGGCGGACCGGGCTGAGGCGGGGGCCTCGGCTCATTTTGCTCCGACATTTTGATATTGGAAAAGGGGCGGAGACGGGGACGTGGGATCCGTCCCCTTTCCCCGGAAGGGCATCACATGTTCGGTGTGGGGATCCTGGTGGGGTTGGGAAGGCGGCTGGCAGCCGCGGTGGCGGCGGACTCCGGCCTCCTGCCCGCCTCGTATTACCGCCATCTGGTGCTGGCCGCCCTGGAGGAGGAGGATTTTGAGGCGGCCCTGCGCTATCTTCCGTGGGCTGAAGACCCCGTCCTCACCCAGATTGTGGTGCTCCGTCTCCGGCTGCTCAAGGCCCGGCATGCCCGGCGCCTGGAGGTCTGCCGGGAGACCCTGGCCGCCGACACCCGCCCCGTGCCCCAGGAGAGGCTCCAGGAGGTGCTGGCGGCGGAAGAGCGGGCAGTGGCCCTGCTGTCCGGGTATGAACGGCAGGCCACAGCCCTGCTGACGGCCGCCCCGCCCGGCTGATGGGCGGCGCCGTGGGGGGCCGTCCGGGTGCGCGATGAGGAATACATGGGCGAGGCCCTGGCCCAGGCCCGGCTGGCCCTGAGCGCCGGAGAGGTGCCGGTGGGCGCGGTGCTGGTGGCGGCGGACGGCGCCATTCTGGCCCGGGCCCACAACCTGCCCATTTCCCTGAACGATCCCACCGCCCACGCCGAGGTCCTGGCCCTGCGCCAGGGGGCGGAGCGCCAGGGGAATTACCGGTTGCCGGGTACCACCCTTTATGTTACCATAGAACCTTGCCTGATGTGCACCGGCGCCCTTATCCTGGCCCGGGTGGCCCGGGTGGTCTTCGGGGCCGCCGACCCCAAGGCCGGGGCCTGTGTCTCCCTCTACCGCCTGCCGGAAGACCGCCGGCTCAATCACCGCTTTGCGATGGCGGCAGGCGTGCGGGAGGCGGAATGCCGGGAGCTGATGCAGGAGTTTTTCCGCCTGCGGCGGAGCCGGGCGTAAGCCCTGCAGGGGCGGGTGTCCCGGGCTTCGCGGCCGGGAGGGGAATCCGCCCGGGACAGGTCGGGAGGGGCGGAAAGCTGCCCACGCCCTTCCCCGGCTTCCACCGGCGGGCCGTCAGAGTTGATCTGGGGAGGGGTACCGAAGAGGCCGTAACGGGGTCGACTCGAAATCGACTTGGGGGCTCATCACCCTCACGTGGGTTCGAATCCCACCCCCTCCGCCATCACCCGCCGGCCACCTCCGCCGGGAGGTGCCGGACGGCGGCGCGGGAATTTTTCCCGGCCGCGCCCGGGCCCGGATCTCCAGGGACCCATGACCCGGGAGGGCGGTTGGACGATTTGGGCGCAATCACAACGACAAGCCACCCTGATGCGGAGAGATGCCCGAGCGGCTGAAGGGGCACGACTGGAAATCGTGTGTAGGTCCACAAGACTTACCGAGGGTTCGAATCCCTCTCTCTCCGCCAGTTCTCCCATAATGCGAGGCAGACCGGCTGCCGGCCACCGCCTGCCCAGGTGAGGCTGGGGCCGGCGAGGGGAAGGGGTCCTGCGGCCTTTTTCCTCCCACACCCTTATGACCTACCAAGTCCTGGCCCGGAAATGGCGGCCCCAGACCTTTGAAGAGGTGATGGGGCAGGAGCCCGTCACCCGCACCCTGAAAAACGCCCTGGCCCAGGGCCGGGTGGCCCACGCCTTTCTCTTTTCCGGGCCCCGGGGGGTGGGGAAGACCACCGTGGCCCGCATCCTGGCCAAGGCGCTGAACTGTCAGACCGGCCCCACCCCCACGCCCTGCAACGTCTGCCCCCAGTGCCAGGAGATCATCAGCGGTACCAGCCTGGATGTCCTGGAAATTGACGGCGCCAGCAACCGGGGCATCGACGAGGTGCGGGACCTGCGGGAGAAGATCAAGTACGCACCGGCGGCGGGCACCTACAAGGTCTATATCATCGACGAAGTGCACATGCTCACCAAGGAGGCCTTCAACGCCCTGTTGAAGACCCTGGAGGAGCCGCCGCCCCATGCGGTCTTTGTCCTGGCCACCACCGAGCCCCACAAGGTGCCCGCCACCATCATGTCCCGCTGCCAGCGCTATGATTTCCGGCGCCTGCCCACCGGGGCCATAAAGGAGCATCTG
>Ga0197142_1001209_pt1 | contig 23858 bp, 15 predicted proteins | sample GBS60_MetaG_FD_148614 | JGI IMG/M metagenome (GOLD analysis project Ga0197142, IMG submission 148614) | Sediment microbial communities from Great Boiling Springs, Gerlach, Nevada, United States - GBS 60_MetaG | ecosystem: Environmental > Aquatic > Thermal springs > Hot (42-90C) > Sediment... | reverse complement strand
AATTTGTATTGGCTTTCTGGTAGTTGTGCCTAATAAAGTAACAGGCTGGGCTGTTACTCTAACGCCAGGGATTGTGTTTATTTTTTCTTTCATCATTTGTCCGAATTCATCAGTCGAAATATTTCTTTGGTTTTTATCAACCAAAATTGCTGTAATCTGGGCTGTATTGTTTTGGAATTGACCTAACAAGCCTTCGCTCGAAAATCCGACATTAGTGAAAACTTTAACCACCTCGGGCTGTTTTCTCAAAAGTTCTTCTATCCTTTGGGTAATTTCGTTTGTTTTCTCAATTGTAGCACCTGGTGATGTTTCCAAGGAGAAAATAATTTCTCCACGGTCGACCTGTGGCAGGAATTCAGTTCCAACAAATCCCAAACCTGGTAACATTAAAGCTAAAATCAGCAATGCACCAGCGAATAGCATAACCTTACCTCCATTGTTCAAAGCCCATCCGAGAATCGAAACATAATAGTTTTCGAGTTTTCGATAGAACTTCTCGGTGAGCTCACTAAATCTCTTCATTAGACCTTTCGATTCTTTTATTTCTGCTTTGGAAAGGCGAGAAGCCAACCAGGGAGTAACAGTGAAGGAAACAAAGAGGCTCATCAAGGTCGAAAAGGCAACCACAAGGGCATATTCTCGCAAGAAATTCCCAATCATTCCTGTAATCAAGGCAAGTGGAACGAAAACCACAACGTCGACAAGTGTTATCGAAAGTGCGGCGAAGCCAATTTCGTTTCGCCCTCGAATTGCTGCCGTTATACGGTCTTCGCCCATTTCAAGATGACGCGTAATGTTTTCGATAACCACTATTGAGTCGTCGACAAGAATTCCTATCACCAAAGACATAGCCAACAAAGAAATTGTATTTAGTGTAAAACCAAATAGATACATTAGAAAGAAGGTCGAAATTAGCGAAGTTGGTATCGAAACCATTACAATTAAAGAGTTGCGAATGCTGTGGAGAAACAAAAACATAACGAAAGCTACGATTAGAACGGCAATAGCGAGGTCTTTTTTAACAGCATTTGCTGCATCCATTATGAAAATAGAGTTGTCTTGGGCAATGTCGAATTTTAAGTCTATATTGCTGTATTCTTGTTCTAGCTTAGCAAGTTGTTTTCGAACAAGTTTGCTCACTTCGACGGTGTTTGCATCGCTTTGCTTTTGTATCAAAATTCCTAATGAAGGGATATTGTTAAGTCGATTGATATTTGTAATTTCTTTAATACCATCGCGAACATTTGCAATGTCTTTAAGTCGAATTTCACCGCCCGTGCGTGTTCGGGCCACCACGTGGTTTTCGAGCTCTTCCAAGGAATTAAATTTGCCAGCTATTCTAAGCACATACTGGTTTTCGGGTTCTTTTATGCTTCCAGTAGGGAAATCAATATTCGAAGCTACAATAGATTGAACAATTGTATTCAAGGGCAAGCCAATAGCTTTGACTTTCTGCATATCAATATTGACCTGAATTTCGCGTTCTTCTCCGCCAAGAAGTTGCACCAAGCCAACACCTTCGATTTTAGAGATAAGAGGCTGGATATTATCTTTTACAAATTGGTATAATGCTTTAGATTGCAATTTGCTATAAACATTAACCCGAAGTACGGGAACTTCGTCGAAAGCCAATTTCGAAACCACAGGCTTCCTTGCATCTTTTGGAAGAAGATCAGAGATTTGGTTGATTCTTCGTTGAACGTCTTGCAAAGACTTATCTACGTCGGCGGTCATTTCTAACTCGATAAAGATAAACGAGACCCCTTCGCGTGAAGTTGAGCGAATATTTGATAGTAGCTCCATTCCGGTAATTGCATCTTCTAACGGCTTGGTTACATTGTTCATTACCTCGTAGGGCGAAGCTCCAGGATATATGGTTTGCACTGTAACGACTGGTGCTGTTAGTTTTGGTAAAAGTTCATAGTTTAATTGGGCAAAGCCGTAGATTCCCAAGATGCCCAATATTGAGAATACTACAACAACCAGAGTAGGTCTTTTTATAGCTAATTCTGTAATTGTCATTTTAACCTCCAAATTTTTCAACTATTTGGACAGGGGTTCCATCTTTAAGATTTATCAAACCTTCGACCACGACAAGTTCTCCTTCGCGGAGACCTTGCAAAATCTCGAGTTTTTTCCCGATTTCGCTTCCGATCACGATTGGGCGAAGTTTTGCTACGTTATTTTCTACAACATAAACTTTCGGGTCTAGATAACTTCCTACAAGTGCCTCGCGAGGAATAAGCAATGTTTTTCCACGAATTGCCGAGGGAATCTTTACTCGAACGAACATACCTGCTTTTAATAAGTTGTTTTTATTACGAACGAAAATCTCCACAGGGTATGTTTTTCCTTCGTCAGCTTTGTATCCGATGCTTTGAATTGTGCCAAACATTTTCTCGCCCGGGAGTATGTCGGATGTGATTTCTACTATATCACCTTTCTTGATTTTCATTATGTCCTTTTCGGGGACCTGTATTCTTACCTTAACCGTAGAAATATCGACAAGATTCATAAGTGGCGTGCCGGGAGATATAACGGCTCCAACTTCAACTGTTTTCGATGTTACAAACCCCGAAAATGGAGCTCGAATCTTTGTATCTTCGAGCTGTTTTTTGGCAATTTTATATTGGGCTTCTGCTGTTTCATATAAAAATCTAAACTGATCGAGTTGAGATTCAGCAGCGGATTTTTCTGCGTAAAGTTTTTCGTAACGTTCTAAATCTCGTTTGGCTTTTTGTAAATTTGCTTCAGCAGTTTGAAGATTTGCAAGTTTCAACTCATCATCAAGTTTCACCAATACTGCTCCTTCCAGCACAAAGTCGCCGAGATTTGCGTTAACAGAAACTACTTTCCCGCTCATTTCCGATGCAATACTTACTTCGGCGTTTGGAAATACATTGCCACTATACTCTAATGTAATATTGATTTCTTCGAAAGAAACAGGAGCGACATTGACAGGAAATGTTGTCAATATAACGTTTTTCTTTGCTTTTGCTTGGAACTTGCTTCGATTGTTTAGCAAAAGACCAACAGAAGCAACAAGAATTAAAATGGCAATTGCAATTGTAGTTATTTTGTTAGTTCTTTTCATCTTTTACCCTTTCTTTATTTGCTATAATTATTAATTGATTTTTCCAATTTGATTTTTGTTATTTCATATTCGAGAATTGAGTTGTTGTAGGCAAATTTAGAATTTAGCAAAGCGACCTCAGCATCTAAAAGTTCGGAGCTGGAAACCAGACCATTTTTGAACTTTTCATATGTAACACGATAGTTTTCTTCGGCTTGTAGAGCGGATTGCTTTGCTACATTTATTTTTTCTTTTGCCTTGATAAAAGCGAAGTAATTTTGGGAAACTTCCAGATTGATAGCATCCTTCAATTGTTGGTAGGAAATTTCGGTTTGTCGATAACTTTCCTCTGCTTGTTGTGTTTGATATTTGGTAGTCATCCAGTTCCAGATATCGTAGGAAATTGTGAATCCAATGTCCCAGGTGCCATAGAATTTATCTTGTGCAGGCATCAACCTTTGATTCGGACGATTGTATTGATAATTTGCCGAGAAAATTACCTGGGGCAACCATCCACTTTTTGCCATCGATATTGCTCTTTTCGAAGCCTCTTTCCGAAAGGTTAAGGATAAAAGTTCAGGCCTTCTTTGGTACGCAGTCTCCAGTAATTTGTTCAAATCGGTGTATTCTTGTTCTCGAAATTCGGGTTGCGAAACGAGTGATAATTCTGTTTGTGTTGGCAACCCCAGAAGAATGCACAAGTTTATCTTGCCAATCCGAATAGCGTTTTCCAAATCGATTTTAGCTAACTCCAAATTCGAAAGTTGAACTTTAACTTTTAGTACTTCATTTTCTGTTGCCAATCCATTTTTAAAGAAATTTTCAATATCTTGGAGATGGGCTTGAACCTGGCGAATATTTTCCTGAAGGCTTTGCAAAGAAAGTTCCAAATTCTTAATTGACCAATAAGCGTTTTTAGCATCAAAAATAACTTTTGCGCGTTCGGATTCATAGTCCGCGTAACTTGCTTTGGCATTTAATTCCATCATTTTGGCATTGTTTTCGAGACGGAATCCTGTAAAAATTGGGTATTGAAAACCGAAACGTATCTGATAATTATTCAAAATAGTTGGCGAAATTTCGAAATCTCTTCCTTGAAAATTAATTTTGAATGGTTCGACCTCGCTTAGGCGAGTATATCCCGAGAGGAGACGCAAAGTGGGATAAAGTTGGGCATTTGCTTCGTGTGTTCGTGCTTCGGCAAAGGTGATTTTCGACTCGGCAAGCTTCAAGCTTTTTGCGTTCTTCAAAGCCAAATCCACTGCATTTTCAATTGTCAGCGGATAATTGCTTTGAGCAGTTAAATTCAGTGGTAACAAAATAATTAGAATTAAAAGCAGAATCCTTTTCATTTTTCTTCTCCTTGATTATTTTGTTCAATCAACTTTTTAATTCCGATTATTCCTTCCAGCATTAATGTTGAGATAGTTTTTGCGTAAAGTTCGTAATATTCGTTGTCTAACTCTATGGACCAGACTTTTTTAATTAATGGACCGAAGAGAAAGTGGGAAAAGACAAGCGAAATCATAGCAGGGGTAATTATCGAGCCATATTTTGGATCATCGACGAAAAGTTCAATTAGCTTCAACCCTTGTTTAATATAATCAATATGTAGGCGAATTACATCGGCTTTAAAATCGCTAAATTCGGGAAGATTGAAAGGCATCTCCGTTATTGCAACCTTACAAAAGATGGCTTTGTTTTTCATTAGATTTACAAGTTCGTGAACAACGTTTCTTAAAGCATCTTCTGGGGGTAAATTCTTTGCAAGTATTTGATCATAGATTTGACGCACTTCTTGAAAGTAGCGGAGGATAATTTCCTTTAATATTCCGAATTTCCCGTTAAAGTAATAGGAAATCATCGAAACATTAACCTGAGCAAGGTCTGCAATTTCGCGTACGCCTACGGCTGCATAGCCTTTCGAAGCAAAAAGACTTGCAGCTGCATTCAAAATCCTTTCTTTTGGCTCTTTTTCTTCAACTTTGTTATTTTCCATTTCCCCTCGAAAAAGTCAAACAATCGTTTGTTTAAAAAACAAATTAATCAAACGTTCGTTTGATTTTTTTATTTTAGATTTTTAAGAATCTTTTCTTGTGTTTTTTTAAATTTAATTTTGTTCCTTGCAATAGCATATAAGCTTTACTATTTTAAATTCAAGATTTGCATAGTAATAAATGGGAATAAAAGCTTTATGAAGTAAAAATAAATAATACTTTGAAGGGACTAAGTAGGAAAGAAGACTAATAAAGTTGATAAGTCCTTTATTGGTAGATTCTTAAGAAATTTTATTTTTTATGTGAAGAACTGCTTCGATTCATTTCAGTTTAAAATTGTAATATGTGTGTTGTTAAAATTTGATATAAATCAATTTAACTACTCAACAGTTACGCTTTTGGCAAGGTTGCGTGGCTGATCGACGTTGCAACCAAGTTCGACAGCAATGTAATATGCAAGCAATTGTAAAGGGATAACAGTAAGAACTGGGGTAAGCATAGGCAGAGTATCGGGAATATAAATCACTCGTTCAGCATATTTGGTGATAACATCGTCGTTTTCAGTTGCGATGGCTATTACGCGACCTTTGCGAGACCGAACTTCTTCGATATTCGAAATTACTTTGTCATAGATTTCATCTTGAGGTGCGATGAAGACCACGGGCATATTCTCGTCTATAAGAGCAATTGGTCCGTGTTTCATCTCTGCGGAGGGATAACCTTCGGCATGGATGTAGGAAATTTCTTTTAGCTTCAAGGCACCTTCTAAAGCAACTGGGAAGTTGTATCCACGACCCAAATACAGAAAGTTTTTGGCATATGAAAATTCCCTTGCAATTTGCTTTATCTCATCAGCTTTTTCCAATATTTGTTCAACTTTTTCAGGCAATTCTTTTATCGCACGCGCAATTTGAATTCCTTCGATTTTCGAAAGATTTCTCATTCGTCCCAATAGGAGAGAAATTAAAGTTAGAACAACTAATTGTGAGGTAAATGCTTTGGTCGAGGCAACTCCAATTTCTGGACCTGCGTGAATGTAAACACCAGCGACGGTTTCGCGGGCAATGGAACTGCCAACGACATTTACAATTCCCAGCACGGTGGCATTTTTTTGTTTTGCTTCATGAACTGCAGCCAATGTATCGGCTGTCTCTCCACTTTGTGATATTGCTATAACAATATCGTTCTTCCGAATAATTGGGTTACGATATCGAAATTCAGAAGCATATTCAACTTCGACAGGTATCTCGCAAAGGTTTTCGATGAGATATTCCCCAACCAAGCCAGCATGCCACGAGGTTCCGCAACCAGTGATTATTATCCTATCAACCTCTCGAAGTTTATCGATAACGGGAAGTAAACCACCAAGGCGAGCAATTCCTTCTTCGACAATCAAACGGCCTCGAAAAGCATCGCGGATAGTCTGCGGCTGTTCAAAAATTTCCTTGAGCATAAAGTGGTCATATCCGCCTTTTTCAATCTTGCTCAAATCGAAATCGACCAGATGAATTATGTTGTTAGTGCGAATATTATCTATGGTTTTGGTGTAGTAATTCTCATTGTCCAAAGTTACCATCTCGTTATCCGAAAGGTAAATGACTTGTCGGGTGTATTGGATAATAGCGGATGCATCGGAAGCTACAATAAACTCGTCTTCGCCCAAACCAACTATCATAGGACTACCGCGGCGTGCAGCAATAATTTTGTTCGGTTCGTAGGTGGAAATCACAGCTAACCCAAATGTGCCTTGCACTTCTGTTAGCGCAGTTCGTACTGCTTCTTCTAAATCTTTAGCTTTTTCATAAAAATAACCAATGAGTACTGCAAGCACTTCTGTGTCGGTTGCAGATATGAACCTGTATCCTTTGGAAGTAAGCATTTGTTTCAAAGAGGAGTAATTTTCGATAATACCATTATGAACAATCGAAATGTTTCCCGAATTATCGTGATGTGGATGGGCATTAATGTCGCTGGGTTCGCCATGAGTTGCCCAACGAGTATGAGCAATTCCTACGGTTGCATTCAATACTTTTCCTTCCAGAATCTTCACAAGTTCTTTAACCTTGCCCTGCTTTTTAAAAGTCAAAAGCCGTCCATCTTCGATGATAGACAACCCAGCAGAATCGTATCCTCGATATTCTAATCTTTGCAGACCGTTCAACAAAACGGTTACGGCATTCCTTTTACCAATATAACCAACTATTCCACACATTTTCTTAATTTGGTATTTGGATTTTTAAAAAATGCAAATTAATCTAAATAGAATACTTAATCATAACCCAATAATAAAACTTTTAACTTTTGCTTCTATTGGAATATCACTCGGGGTGATACTGCCAAAAAAGTGTTTATTGATCCTTTTAGTTGTTCTAACCTTTCTGGGACTTATTTTCTTATTTTTTAGAAATAGGGTTTTAGCCTACATATTTATAACTGTTTCGACAGGTTTGATACTTGCCCCTGGGTTTGAGCAAATAAAACTCTTGCAAGTCACAAATAAGTTTCAAGAGGTGAAAGGTAAAATATTTGGGGAAATTAGTGAAATCTTTGTTTCCGAACCCGATTTTGCGTCAATTCGAATTGTAGGTACTATTTCGATTGGAAATCGTGAATTTAACGATATTCCCTTGCTTCTAAGGATTTATCCCAAAAAGGACAGATTGAGAAAACTAAAAGTTAAAGATAAAATTCTTGTAATCGCAAGCATTAGACCTCCAAGAAGAACAAATCTCCCGACAGATATTGCGGAAATTTCGTTGGCTTTGAGCCACGAAGTTTTGTTTTTTGCTCGCACCTCCGATGATATGATAATTAGATATTGGGAAGATACAACAGTCTCGAATGATTTCCTTTTAAACTTAAGAGAAAATCTTCAACTGAAATTGAAATTGTTGTTCACCGAGAAACATCATTCCTTTTTCGATGCTATGTTGCTTGGTAACAAAAAATTGCTGGAAAATGAACAGCGCGAGAAATTCGCAATAACTGGAATATCTCATCTTTTGGCAATAAGCGGTTTCCATTTTGGAGTAGTTTTTGCCATTGCTTTTGGATTTATTTCGCTTTTCCCCAACAAATGGTTTAGATTCTTTTTGCTATGTATTTTTATGTTATTATACCTATGCATTATCAACTTTCCTCCCTCTGGAATTAGAGCATTCATTATGATTGTTGCCTTTCTTTATGCTAATACTTTAGAAAGAAAAATTTCCCCCTATAATGTTCTTGCTCTAATTGTTCTGTTACTATTAACTTTCAAACCAAATTTGGTGTTTTCGGTCGGGTTTCAATTATCTTTTCTCGCTGTTTTGGGTATTGTTTTGTTTCAAAGAAAGTTACACCGTAGTCTGACAAAAATATTGCCTTTTAGGAATGCGGTGTTAAAGTTTTTTTTGATGTTGTTTTCTGTAACAATTTCAGCTCAATTATTAGTTTCCCCTGTTGTTGCCTATTATTTTGGATATTATACTTTTATTTCGTTTTTTTCAAATTTATTCCTTGTGCCTGTTTTTAGTATTTCTTTAACTTTTGGTTTTTTTGCTATGTTGTTTTCATTTTTTTCGATAGAAATTGGAAAAATTTTTGCATTTCCTGCCGAATTTTTGCTTTCATTAGGAATTAAATTTAATGAACATTTGGCTGAAAAGTTGAGTTCATTAGTAATAAATGACAACGGGGTTTTACTACTATCACTTTTAGTGTCAGCATTGATTATCTGGTTGGCTTTTTCAAGTAACTCAAAGTCTTTTGCATTTCGCTTTGCTGTGTTTATCATTCTGATTTTAAGTTTTATTCTAAATCTTAATATTAGAAATTACAACAAAATCGAGGTGTTTCCAAGAGCCAAGTATATAGCAGTAATTTGCCGTAACCTGGGGAAAAATTATTGCTTACTCTTTGATCGTAAGCCACATCTTTATCCATCAGGGGATGTCGCTATGGAGCGATATATTTCTCGTCTTGATGGCGATTTGATTATGGGAGTAAGTGGCAATGTGGGTATCGCTATTTGCGACCAGATAAAAAAACATCGCAAAATAAAGATCGTCGAAATCCCATCAAATGTCCAATTAGCAATTTCCAGTTTGATTGCAAAAAACCAAAGTATTTACGACCTTGGGCTCGACAATGAAAATTAATTTAATTGTACCCAAAATTTTTTCCCAAAACAAGATTTTGGCTGGGGTTACAGAGAAAAATACCCATCTTCATCCCGATGGATTATCTTTCGGGGTTACCGAACAATTTGATCGTTCAACAGTGATAAAACACCGCAAGTTACTCGCCGATTATCTGGGTGTAAATTTAAAGGACTTTGTATTTCTTCATCAGTTACATTCTGATATAGTTCATATTATTGATGAAGTAGGAAATAATGATTATGATAATTTTAGTAGTATCTCAAAGTTTGAAAATTCTTTATTAAACAATTTGGATGCCACTTGGAATGGAGATGCTTTGATTACTTCTGTCAAGGGAAAAGTACTCGGTGTGAAGATAGCAGATTGTGCCGGTATTCTTATTTACGACTTTAAAAAGGAGATAATTTCTGCAGTTCATTCAGGTTGGCGGGGTAGTGCGCAAAGAATACTTCCCAAAACAATTGCGAAAATGCAAGAGCATTTTGGTTCTAATCCGCAAGATATTCTTGTTTTTATTTCGCCCTTGCCAGATGCCCCAAAATATGAGGTTGGAAAAGAAGTTGCTGAACTTTTCCCTCGTTCAACTATAATCACCCCCGATGGAAAATATTATTTCGACAATCGAAAAGAGCTGCTTTTTCAGTTGCTCGAAAGCGGTGTTGAGCAAAGAAACATAGAAATTTCCACTCAATGTACAGTTTCGAATAACAATTTGCATTCGTATCGGCGCGATAAGGAAAAATCTGGGCGTATGCTGGCATTTATTGGAATGAAAACAAATTGAGTTAAGCTTGCCCCAAATCCTAATTTCGTTTAACTGCATATGTCAAGTGAAACTTATTTAACTTTTACATTTTGGAATTGTTAGGTTTGAAAAAATTGCTCAAAGTGTTTAATTAAGTTCTGCAAATTTTAGTGAATCGGTGCTATTCGTTAAGCAACAAACTGCAACGGGATTTCAAAATTTATCAATATATGTTAAGTTTTATTCAAAGGTTTGTTTCGCATTAACTATTGTAGTTGTCATTTTATTAGTTCTTAACTCGATTGAAATCTCCACGGATTTGGATATTATTGAATAGCATTTTCCCAGATGTAGAGTTAAATTCGAAAACTAAAAGGCAAAAGATTTTATTAAAATACCATTTGTAAATCAAATTTCACTTATTAAGGAAAGCCGTATTCTGGTTTCGGCTTTTCAAACATTCTTCAATTATAATCTGCTGTATTTTGAGCAAAGTGAAATAGGCTATTAACACAGTTAGGATTTAAACATAAAAAATGCGGGCGGGAATTTCTTCCCGCCCGTTCTCTTAAGGGGGTTGCCTTATGGGAGTAAGAGAAATTTTTCTAACACCAGATGATTGGGAGTCTGTATTCTGACGAAATAAAAGCCGGGCGATTGTGTTGAAATATCCCAGATGAAACTATTCGTTGGGATGTTGTGAACAAGTACATCTTTGCCAAGGAGATTGAAGATTTGAATCTTAAGAATATTTCCTTCGAACAAAATAGTCTGGGACCTGGGATCTTGAACAATCTTTATAGCACTTTCCTTTTGAGAATCTTCGGCGGTGTTGACTTTTGGAATGTAGAATGTTTTTGTATCGGACCAATCACTTTCGAGTTTGCCAGAAAAAGCTTTGACTCGCCAATAAAACCAGGTTTCTGTTGGTGCGGCATTCAAAATGAAAGAGTTTTGATTATAAAGGGTAGCTTGCTTTAATACAAACTCAAAATCAGGGTCGTAAGCAATCTGGAAACTGTAGAAAGCATCAGCGGTCGTCATTTCCCACGTAAATTCAAAGGGTAATTCAAGGATTGATTTATCTTTGGGTGTCAACAAAATTGGTGTACGAAGTGAGGTGGTAAATGAATGAATTTCACTCCAAAAGCTTATGGATGTTTTATTGATTGCTCGTACTCTCCAAAAGTATCTTGTGCCATATGTCAAAGAGTGAATTTGATAAGTTGTGTCCTCAGTTTCTTCATTGACGACAATATTTGCGAAGATTGGGTCGGTGGAGATTTGAATTTCGTAGGTTTCAGCTTTGTCCACATGCAACCAGCGGAGTTTATCGCCAATTTTTAAGTTGAGGAAGTTGTTGGTTGGATAAACTAAAATGGGGCTGGTTAAATAGTTTTCTGGTACAGTTCGAAACCAGGAGATTTCCGACCACGGGCTTTCCAGTTCATTATTTTGAGCCCGAACCCGCCAGTAATATTTTGTCGAATAAGCTAAATTGGAATAAACGAAATATGTCGAGCCAGTAATTTTATAAGTTTGAACACCGAAAATTAAATCGGCATCTTCGGAAATTTGTAATTCATAATTAGTAGCACCAGGAACTTCCTTCCACCTTAGCAATCCACTTATGGGTGCTAAGGTATCGGCAAAAGGTGGTACAATCAATTCGGGTTTGGCGAGTTGTGTTTGAAACTTAAAAATATTTGACCATTCGCTTTTCCCAGACTCTCCGGTTGCACGGACTTTCCAATAATATTCCTTTGCTGGTTCAAGATTGGTGTAATTAAAGTGGTTGTCTTTTAAATCGACGATTTCTATGTGGTTGTTAATGAATTGTGAATTTGGTGAAACAATCAAGTAATAATGTATTGCTCCAGAGACAGAACTCCATTTTAAAGTTCCAGATATTGGGATATTTTTGCTTCCATTTTCGGGGTAGAGCAGTAAAGGCGAAGCAAGCATTGTTTTAAATTTTCGTACTTCGGACCAGATGCCATATTGTTCACCGCGAGTCAACCTTACTCTCCAAAAATATTCGGTATAAAAATTTAGGTTGTATATTTCAACAATAGGGTTGTGAACAGTTGTATCTTTGACAATATTAAGAAAGTTATGGTCGGTTGATAATTGAAATTGATAAGCCCAGGCATTATCACTTGGCAGCCACAGAAATTGGACCTTTGTGGGCATATCGAGTGTGCTATCGAGAGGGGAAAGAAGAGAAATTTTCTCGTATATGGTTGTAAACCGTTGGGTTTCAGTCCAATTACTGGCGCAATTTTCGCGTTCTGCTCGCACTCGCCAGAAATAAGTTTTCCCAGGTAAAAGTTGGGAAGTATAAACAAAAAAAGTATCAACAATATTGGCTGTATCCTTCACCAAATATTGAAAGTTTTGGTCTGTTGCTATTTGAATATGGTATTTTTCTCCGGTAATATACTTTTGCCAAACAAATTTTGGAGATAATGAGACGTTTATTTCGTTGTTCAAAGGAGCCAATGGAACCGGAACTCCAATTCCGGTTGTTCCAATGCAATATTCCCCAACACCAGCGAATGAAGTTTCGAGCCGATTTTCTTGGCTGTTGTAAGAAGTACTTAATTCTCTAAAACCGCCGAATCCTTCGGCTGTGCGATAGTATACCTTTAATTCCGAAGGGTTGCTAAAACCGCTTAAACCTGAAAGATAAAAATGAAGATAGCCGCCAATGGAATTTATTCCTTGTTTCGTTATGACCCAACGAAATGGGATAACTGAACAGGGACCTCCCTGGTTTAAATTGTGTGGCAAATATTTATGCTTTTCTACGGTAATTTTTCCAGTTCCGTTTAGGCTGTTTACAATTAATGAAGCATTGGTATTATACATTGTGTTGCTAAAGTTATATTGACCGGTTGAGCTAACCGTAAGCGTTACTGCATCCATATTAAAAATATAACGAAAAGCTCTATATGTTCCAAGGTTTGAAAGAAATTCAAGAGTAATTTCGCCCGAGGGGGTTACTTCGGAGAGCAAATAATTGTGTCCACCTTCCGAAAATGAGCCACTCCAAGCAATTAAAGTGTTACCGTTGGGTAGGCGTTGGGCGCCCCCGCCGGCTATAGAAGTTATGCGACTTGGTCCTCGATATTCCCAAACTTTGGTAACTCTTCGATTTTCTTCATCAATACTATATTCCACTGCACGAGAAAAATGATTTTGACGAAGGTTACCGTTATCAAACAAAAGGATATTACCATTATCTAATTCACGTGGATCGTGTTGATGGGAGAAACCAAAAAAATTTTCTATAGTATCGTTAACAAAAGTGAACTGGTTGTTTCTACATTTGGTTCCGCCCATCCGCCAGATTATTTCCCCAGTCTGCTTGTTGATTTTTGTAATTTCATCCAAATGGCGGCAAGAAATCAACAGATTTCCATCGCTTAGAAGTTCAACAGAATTGATATGAAAAGGTCGGATATAGCTGCCTTGTAAATCGATATCTTCGGTTGCGTCGAGAATGGAAAAGTGATCCAGGGCGTTCCATTGCCAGACTACCTCTCTGGTTCTGGGATTAATTTCTTGTAGGATAAAACTATTTACTCTTGCATTTGGATGACCATTGGGCACGTATTGTCTCATATCGACATACACATCGGCTTCGGCAATAACCAAATAGTTTCCGTTGGGTAAAATCAAGAAATCGTGGAAATCTGTTGAGTAGCCAATAGCACCAACAGTATCTAAAACATTGAAATTCGAATCTAAAACAAAGAATCTCGAGCTCAAAACATCGAAAGCAGAAAGTTTACCGTTGGGGTGCATTTTAAAGTCGATAAACCCCTGGTTGATAAACCCGAAGGATTTTGAATAGACTTTGAAACCGGAATTATCGTAAATAGCAAGAGTATTGTCCATTGGAGCGAGAAAAAGGTAACCCGGAGCTGGATTATTCCAGACAGTCCTTTGAATAAATTGGCTGTCTGCATATGTTAGATTGACTCCGAGAAAAAAGAAAATGAAAATTGAAAATATATTTTTCATAAATTACCTCAATTTTTCAAGATTATAAAAGGCATTTTATGTATGCCATTATTTGTACGAAACGCCAGTAAGTATAGACCATCGGGCAAATAAGATAGGTTTAACCTGATGGTTGAATCGTAGTTTGTAAATAAGTGATGATAAACCCTAATTCCATAAAAATTGAAAACGTCGACTTGTTGAACTTCGAGACCATTTAGTTTTACATTTAGGTTCCCATCGCAAGGATTTGGAGAAATGACAATTGAATTGGATATATCTTCAACACTGCTTGGTTCACTAATCGAGAAGGTTTTACTTTCAGCAAAAATTCTTTTATTTTTTAAAGATGTTATTCGGATTTTATAGTCATTACCAGGAGGTACAAGGTTCGAAACATCCCAAATGTATTTCCCAAAAGTGCTATATATTGAATCGGCAATATTCATCAAAGGAGAGGATTCTTTAAAAAGCGTAATTTCGAAAGCAGGGTATATATTATGTTGCCAGACAATCCAGACTTTGGTTTCTTTTATCCAAGTGGCTCCGCTATCGGGATAAAAAATCGAAATAAATGGCTCGGAAATGTTGAAAGAATGAACTTCTGACCACTCGCTTACTCCTACCTCGTTAAAAGTTTGAACTTTCCAGAAATAATCTCCCGCAGGCAATTTCCCTGCGTTAAATTGATTCGTTTTGATGCTATCAATTTCGGTAATTTCGGTGAAATCGATATTTTTGGAAATTACAAGCTTAGAAAATTTTGTAATACCTTGCGGAGTCCATTGGAAGACGACGGGATCTTCAGTATTCAGCTTTGCGTTGTCTGGTGGAAAAGTTAGAATGGGTTTAGAAGGCGGCAATAACGAGGCTGGGGTACCGAAAATATACTCCCCATCGAGATTATCAACTATTGCTACAAGCAATTTATTTTCCGGGTCGTAACTGCATTGTAGAGGTTCAAAAGGAAAATTTTCGGAAAGCCTTCGCCAAACAATCAGGTCTTTTTTGTGTAGTGATAAAGGAAATTTTGAAATGTCGAAAATCAAATTTGCTTTGCATTTGGTTATATTTTGTGTTTTAATTAGAACTTTGTATTGATTGACAAGAGGCGCTGGGGAAGTAAAGCGTGGATAAAGCGGCGCGTACGGATATTTTTCTAAGGTTATTTTAGAGCCAGGCTGGTCGTTCAATTCGTTGAAGCTAATAATAATTCCTGTATCGGTTGTATCGTTTTTAAAAGATAAGCTGTCGCCTGGATTTTGAATCAATGAAGATATGTTTTCGAAAGTGACTATTGCTTCGGGAAGATTAGTTGGATAAGGATACCGATATGCACGATAAGAGGTAATCTGAAACGTTACACCTTTGGGAAAAGATAATTCAAACTCTATTTCGCCTGCCGGGTTAACTTCGGTAACAATTCTTATGTGTCCAGTTGTAACTCCACCCCAGCCAATTACGGTATTTCCGTTTGGTAGTCTTTGAGTGGAACCCATAGTTTCGCCGTAAACGTCGGGGTTATTTCGATATTCCCAAACAAGTTCGGCTGTTAAATTTTCTTCGTCGAGTTTATACTCCACTGCTCTTGAGTATTTAGGGTCGTGTTGAACACCATTATCGTAAAGGGTAATGTTACCATTAGGTAGTCGCCTTATATCGTGTTGATAAGAGAAATAAGTTGGTGCATTTTCGGGGTGTTCGTTAATAAAAGTAAATTGATTTTTTTTGCCCCCAAGCCGCCAAATTATTTCTCCCGTTTCACGGTTGATTTTTGTTATTTCAGAAGTATGACGGGACGATATTAAAAGATGACCATCATAATCTAATTCAACTGCATTGATATGAACGGGGTCGAGTGCAATACCATCGAGGGGAGCATATGTATCGGTAATTGGGATATGGTCCCAGCTTCGCCATTGAAAAACAACGTTTTTATCAATATCAAGTTCCTGTACGATGCTTCCCAGAACAATAGCATTTGGATTGCCATTCGGAATAATTTGGCTCATATCCACAGGTTGTGGGTCATAAGAAATTAGTAGGTAGTGACCATTTGGCAAAATTTTGAAGTCGTGGAAATCGGCAATGTATCCACCTTTGCATTGTACGGTATCGATCACCTTCAAATTCCCGTCCATCACTTCCATATATGCTTCTGCCCAGCCCCAACCCTGAGGTATATGTGAGGTAATAATGCGAGCATTGGTTATTAGACCGTTTGGTTGCATCTTGAAATCGAAACCTGGCAGTGGAACTTTGCGATATTTAACAGGGGTACCGTCGTTGTTTAAAATCATCAGATAACTTCTATCAACTCCTCCACCGAAGTTCGCCAAATATATATATCCCGGGGCTGGGTTTCTTACTGAATTAATAATGATTTTTGGGAAATCGGATGGTATTGAATCTAAAGGAATATCATTAATTTCTTTGGAAACAGTGCCAAAAATAGCATTAGAGATTTCGGGAAACGACTGCAGAAAGTGTTGAACGAATAATTTCTTTTGCTCTTGTGGTGAAATTTTACTTGTTCGGAAAGAAAAATTGTTTCCATTAACGTCAACATTTACATTTTCATCGAGAGCAAAAGGTTGATGTGTTTGAATCGAAACTGTTCGTCTGTCGCTGGATATCTGGAAGTCGAAGGAGTGTTTGCCCGACTTTTCTCCAATTATTTCAATGGAAATAGGGTGACCGTTGAGGTCAATTGCACGATCGTATCGCAAAATAATTGGTGTTTGGATGGAGTGCTTATCGGTATTCGGTTTAGGATAAATATAAGTTAGCGATTGTGAGAACGAGTGATAATAGCAAAAAATCAAAAACATTAAAAGAAGTCTTTGCATAGTTTCATACTTCGTTTGTTCAACCAAATAATAAAAACATTTTTTTGATGATTTAGTTACATTTATATTTGTTGCTGTGTCCAATGTGTTAATGTTAATAATTTACCCACCTACAAAATATTTAACTTTAGGAATCAAAAAAGTAGTTGAATAAATGAAAATTTTGTAAGAGTTTGCAATGTCTTTCTGTCCAAAAAAACACTACATTTTAATTTCGGGACTCTTATTGGGTTAGCAAATTTTTTGTAAAATTGCAAATTGTTTTTTGTAGGTTTGAAATGTATAGTTCGAAATTTTGGACAATAGCAAGCAACGAGTACCTGCGTTATATTCGTTCCAAAAGTTTTTTGATTTCTACATTTATTTTTCCTTTGTTTTGGCTTGGAATTATTATTCTTCCAAATGTTATAGCAGTTTTGTCTTTCGAAAAGACCGCAAAAAAGATTGCAATTGTTGACCAAACTGATGCGAATCTTGGTAAAGAAATCGTACGTCGTGATAGCAAAACCTTCTACCTTGAAAATCGAAAAATTGAGGACTTAAATCGGGAGATAGTCGAAGGAATATTAGACGGCTACATTTTGCTTCGTGCTCAAGACATAGACGACAATTCGGTGGAGTTATATACAAAAGGTGGAGGTGGTTTAGGTTTGATTAATGTTGTGGAAAAGACATTGACTGATGTGTTTCGACAATATAGATTGCTTGGTAAAGGCATCGACCCATCGGTAGTAAATTTCGTTTTAAGCGATGTTAAAGTTGAAACAAAGAAAGTAACCACCGAAGGTGTGCAGAAAGATTATGCGAGCTTCTATGGAATTGTTGGCTACATTATGGCATTTTTAATATATATACTTTTATTTATCTATGGAGCTATGGTAATGCGTGCGGTAATCGAAGAGAAAGCGAGTCGTATTATCGAGATTCTACTTTCCTCGGCACGCCCTTTCGATATAATGTTTGGGAAGATTCTTGGTATTGGCTCTGTTGGGCTTACCCAAATTGTTATCTGGTTTGTTCTTATTGGAATACTTAGTTTGTTTTCCACCCAAATCATAAGTCTTTTCGTTAATCCGACTAATTTGCCTTCGGAATTTGTATCGAGTTCACAAATGGAAGGATTTAAATCATTTGAAATTCCGCCTATACCTTTGTTTTCGGTTGTTGCTTTTGTAATTTATTTTCTTTTGGGATATTTCCTTTTTGCAACGTTATTTTCCGGGATAGGTGCAGCTGTCGACCAGGAACAAGATGCGCAAGCAATAAGTACTCCTGTTTATCTTTTCCTGATTATACCTATACTATTTGTGTCGGCAGTGATGGCAGACCCCGAGAGCACATTTTCAGTTATACTATCGCTGATACCCTTTTTTACACCAATTCTGATGGTTGTCAGAATTTTTGCAACATCGGTTCCCTTGTGGCAGATTATCCTTTCGTTTGTATTGTTAATCCTAACGATTTTGGGTTGTGTAATACTTTCCGCTAAAATTTACAGAATAGGAGTATTAATCTATGGAAAAAAACCAACTTTCAAAGAAATATATCGCTGGCTCCGAGAAGCATAGTCCATTATGAAATTCCATCGCTATAAAAAAAGTTTAAAAGTTGGAACGATATTACAAGATTTAATCGATGGTATTATCGATCGCAAAAGGAATCCTTTGCTCAGGATAGAATTTGTGTGGAACGAAGTTTTGCCCGAAACGATTTCCCGGAATTGTCAGCCCGCTCGATTTCGGAAAGGTGTTCTGACAGTGAAGTGCACCAACTCGCTCTGGAAAACTGAATTGTTGTTTTATAAGTACCAGATAATTGAAAGAATCAATAGTAAATTGAAAGAAGATTTAATTTTTGATATTGTTTTTAAATAAATTTTCATAATTTATTTTTTTTAAGATAGGAGGTTTTATGAAGAGTTTTTTCTCTCTTTTGCTTCTTTTTTCCTTTGCTTTGACAATTTCAGTTAACGGACAATATGTCCGCCGTGTCATTGTCGAAGAGGCAACTAATGCTTCTTGTGGACCTTGCGCTGCTCAGAATCCAACGTTTAAAAAATGGCTTAGCAATCACTTCGACAGAGTGATACCTGTTGTCTATCATGCCTGGTGGCCTGGTTCGAACGATCCGATGTTTCTTTATGATCAGGATATGAATCGCACTAGGATAAATTATTATGGTATTTCAGGAGTTCCAAGCGGAAGAGTAAATGGAAAAATCGCACCTACATCTGGTTCATATTATGCTGGTGCAGTTGCGGACACCATTGCTCTGAATAATCAATTAAATCAGGAAAGTTTCTATAGTTTGATTGGGATAAATTTCGTAATATTTGATGTAAATACAACCGATGGTTCAGGTACTGTAAAAATTGAAGTCGAAACCGATGTCCCAATTAACAACAAATACCTTCGCATCGTAATTTGCGAGGAGCATCACTATTACCCCAATGCTGGAACCAATGGCGAAAAAGATTTTCATTATGTTGCAAGAAAAATGTTACCTAATGCTACTGGAACTGTTTTGAATATGGAAGCTGGAGAAAAGCAAAGTTTCCTTTTCAATTTCACTGTCGACCCTTCTTTTGCCGACGACCTTTATGCTGTGGCTTTTATTCAGGATGATGCTACGAAAGAAATCCTACAAGGCAATTGGACAAAGACTTACCCAGTAAAAGTACCTGATTATTATTTGCTTATTGCAAATCCACAACTTGTCGAAGTTGGTAATTCAGGTGATACTTATCAACTTGAAACTTACGTGTTAAATAATACTTCCGAGTCTATTGCTTTCGATGTTAAGGCAGAAATCACTGGTCATATACCATCGGACTGGTCAACTGAAATCGTTAATGGCGTCAGGAGTATCACCGTTCAACCAAACTCCAAAGAAAAGGTTGCTTTGATGGTCAGCATTGGTTCTACTCCATATGCTGGCGAAGTTGGCTTAACTCTAACACATACTGGTAAAGGTATTACTTTGAAGTCGGGAGCCCTTAGGGTTTATCATTCTGGAATTGAACGATTGCATATTCTTGCGGGCGAGAAAGAACATTCCATTATGCCAATCATTCAAAAGACCCTTGGCGATAATTTTATTTTTGAGATTCCTTTGCAGGATTTTGTTGCAAATGAAAACAAATTTAATTCATTAAAGACTATTGTTTGGAATGGTAGCACAAATGGTGACTTTACTGTATCTTCTGCAAACATTATCACTGATGCTCTAAGTGAAAATAAAAATATCTTTATACTCGGTGGTAAATTCACCGCAGGGATGAACACTACTGGTATGTTTCCTTATTTCGGTATCTCTTTTATCGCCTATTGCCGAGAAGGATACGGTTCAGCTCCCTATCCAGTCAAGCTTGCGGGTGTTCCTGGAGACCCAATTACTGGTGATTTCGGAACTAACATTCAAGGCTACTTGATTAATTATTTGCTTCCACTTTACAGGATTGTCAACAAACAAACGACAACTCCAATTATGACTTTCGCCAAGTCCGCCGATTCAATTTGTGCGGTTAAGGTTCAATTTCCAAGCTCCCGTGCAATTGTTCTTGGAATGAATCCATACATTATTGCCGATCCTACATTAAGAGAGAAATTAATTTCACGATCTTTGCTATGGCTCGAAGGAACTTCCAATATTGACGAAGAAGTTCAATTCTGTCAGATATCTATTTCCCCGAATCCAGCAACATCTTTCGCATATTTGCATTTTACTTTGGATAAGTTTTTAGATGATGCTGTAATTCGTATTGTCGATAGCGATGGAAAGTTTTTGAAGACAGTTTATAAAGGGCAATTAAATATTGGACACAACACTGTTCCGCTCTTGTTAACGGGTTTGCCCAATCAGCAACTTTGGGTTGTGTTGGAAACCAACAATTCCATACAATCCCTACCGTTGATAAAAATACAATAAGCGATTTAGTTCGTGTTTCTTAGGGGCGAAAGTTTCGCCCCTTTTTCGTTTCAAATCTTATTTTCAAGATTTGCTTTCCTTTTTTAAGAATTTACCTTGCAATCTTCATTGCATATAGAAATGCAAATTTTTCTCATACAAGAATTACAATAGTCGATTAGGGCTTTGAACCATAAAATAGAGACAGAAGAACTAAAAAAATGGAACCTCCACATCACGGAAGTTCCATTAGATCAAAGTAGAGAGAATATTTTAAAGAGCTAAGTATTCAGAGTATTCATGCCTTTACAGGTTCTTTATAATTTATTGTGTTGTATCCGCGCATAAATGCTTCCTGATTTAAAGGGATCAACTTGTGATAACGTTCGGGAAGCATTGCAGCCAAACCTTTCCAAATGGATTCAATGCTAACGACATTGGTGATTTTCAAAAAGGCTCCGAGCATAATCATATTTAGCACTTTAGTGTTTTTAAGTTCAACAGCAATTTCCCCGGCAGGCAAGTAGTAAATATTAATATCGCTTCGAGTGGGATGTCTTAAAGTTGTGGATGTATCGTATAACAAATTACCGCCAGGTTTTACAGCGCGTTCGAACTTGTCGATTGATGGTTGATTTAGAGCCACAACAGTATCGAATTTCGAGATAATTGGCGAACTGATCATTTCGTCAGATATTATTGTAATACAATTGGCAGTACCTCCGCGCATTTCGGGACCATATGAAGGCATCCAGGTTACCTCTTTGCCCTCGAAAATTGCTGCATAGCCAAGTATCATTCCCATTGTGAGAACACCTTGACCCCCGAAACCCGAAAAAATAGCTTCATGTGTCATTTTTTCACCTCTGGAACTTTAATATCACCTAAAGGATAAAAAGGAATCAAGACGTTTTGAACATATTTGTTCGATTCGATTGGTGTCATTTTCCAGTTCGATGGGCAGTTGGTTACGATTTCTACCAAACAAAAGCCCAAGCCCTGCTTTTGATATTCCAAGGCTCTTTGCAAAGCCTTTTTTGCTCGCCGTACGTTTTGGACTGTGTGTACGGACTGACGAGTAACATAGGCTACACCCGGTAGTGGAGCGATAAGTTCACCAAATTTTAATGGATATCCCATAGTTTTAACGTCTCGTCCATAAGGTGAGGTTGTGGTGACCATACCCTCGATTGTTGTAGGGGCCATCTGACCACTTGTCATACCATATATCGCGTTATTGATAAAGATAACAAGAAAGTTTTCGCCGCGGTTTGCAGCATGGAGAGTTTCGTTCCCCCCAATTGCTGCAAGGTCTCCATCTCCTTGATAAGTAAATACAAACTTATCGGGCAACATTCTTTTGATGCCTGTTGCAACTGCACAAGCACGACCGTGTGGGGCCTGTTGCATATCAATATCCATATATTGGTAAGCGAAAACGGAACAGCCCACAGGCGCAACTCCAATTATTTCGTTTTGTATTCCCATCTCTTCAACCACTTCCATAAAAATTTTATGCACGGTACTATGCCCACACCCTGGACAATAATGCATTTCGGTGTCCACAAGTGTTGAAGGTCGCCGATAAACAAGGTTTTCTGGTTTAACAATATCTTCGATAGCGACATCTAAAATTTCGCTTGCCATTTTTATTCTCCTTTAATAAACATTTTTTCAAAGTTTTCTAAAATTTCTTCGGGTGTAGGTACCACCCCTCCCATACGGCCATAAAATTCTACGCGTGTTTTACCCTGCACAGAAAGCATAACATCTTCGACCATCTGACCAGCGTTCATTTCAATATCAAGGATTCCTTTAACCTTTGGCGCAATCTCGGCAAATACTTTTTTGGGGAAGGGATAAAGAGTGATTGGTCTTATCCAACCAATTTTGTAACCTTTCTGGCGTCCGAGGTCCATTGCTTTCAAAGCTATACGACTAACCAAACCAAAGGCTGTAAAAACATATTCAGCGTCTTCGAGATTCTTTGTTTGGTAGCGAACTTCTTCTTCTTCCATTTGTTTGTATTTTCTTTGCAAGCGGAGGTTTATTTCTTCCATTTTCTCGGGTTGTATGTGCAAAGATGTAATTATTCTTCGCTCACCATTTTTAGGTTTTCCTGTTGTTGCCCAAGGGTATTCTTTGTTTTCCCTTGGAAGTTGAGGCGGTAATTCGACTTTTTCCATCATCTGCCCCAGAGCTCCATCGGCCAGAATCATAACCGGATTACGATATTTGAAAGCTAAGTCGAAGCCGAGTTTTACAAAGTCTGCCATTTCTTGAACATTATATGGAGCGAGAACAAGGAGCCGGTAGTCGCCGTGGCCTCCGCCTTTGGTAGCTTGGAAATAATCGCCCTGTGCAGGTTGGATAGTTCCTAATCCTGGACCACCACGATTTATATTTGCAAGCAAACAAGGCAACTCCGCACTTGCAATGTACGACAAACCCTCTTGCATCAAGCTTATACCTGGGCTCGACGATGTTGTCATTGCTTTTTTGCCGCACCCAGCCGCACCATATATCATATTGATTGCCCCAATCTCGCTTTCGGCTTGGAGCACTACCATTCCAGTTCTCTTTGTAGCTTCCCGGGATAGATATTCAATTACTTCGCTCTGTGGAGTTATGGGATAACCAAAATAAGCATCTACGCCAGCGCGTATTGCCGCTTCGGCTAACGCCTCGTTACCTTTCATTAACTTTACTTCGCCCATTATCTTCTCCTCCTAAACTGTTACTTCTTGTTTTGCTTTTAATGACTTTCGATATACTGTTATCACAGCATCTGGACAAATTATGGCACAGTTTACACAACCTGTACAGTTATCATTTACTTTGATAACATACTGATATCCTTTATGGTTAATTGCTTTTCCCAACGCAAGAGTTTGCTCGGGGCAAGCTTGGATGCATAGTTCACATCCTTTGCACCTTTCAATATCGATAATTACTTCACCAACAACCTTTGCCATTGCTTTTCCTTAAATATTTTAAGAAAATGCAAATTAAAACATATTTTTCTATTTAAAACATAAATTAAAATTGTATATTTTCGAAATGTTGTTTTATGTTGCAAGTAATAGAAACTCTTAATCAATCAAATTCCCAGTTATCGTTTTGTATTGTTTTTTGTTA
>Ga0197142_1001208_pt1 | contig 23873 bp, 22 predicted proteins | sample GBS60_MetaG_FD_148614 | JGI IMG/M metagenome (GOLD analysis project Ga0197142, IMG submission 148614) | Sediment microbial communities from Great Boiling Springs, Gerlach, Nevada, United States - GBS 60_MetaG | ecosystem: Environmental > Aquatic > Thermal springs > Hot (42-90C) > Sediment... | reverse complement strand
CAACATTGATTCCGGACAGGCCTTTTCTAGCAACGGACCGTGTGAGATGTATTGCGGACCCCATCGCCTTGGTAGTTGCTGATGATCCATTATCAGCTGATCAGGGCGTGGAGGAGGTTGTTGTGGAGTATGAGCCTTTGAAAGCGGTGTTGGATGTTATGGAGGCCATAAGGGATGACGCACCGAGCATACATGAGGGCGGCAATATCTGCAGACATTATAAGGTTCGGAAGGGAGATATCAGCGGGGGATTCGCCGAGTCCGATATAATACTTGAAAGGACTTATAGAACACCGATTCAGGAGCCCGCTCCAATAGAGACGGAGGCCGCATATGCTATACCCAAGGCTGACGGCGGAATTGAGATAGTGGGCAGCATACAGAACCCCTTCTATGTGAGAAATGGTGTGGCCAAAATCCTAGGACTACAGCCTGAGAATGTTAATATCGTGGCAGCAGCCCTTGGCGGAACATTCGGAGGAAAGTCGGATGAGGCGCCATGGGATGTGAGCGCCATGGCCGGATTAGCGGCACTTACCACTGGCAGGCCTGCCGCATGTATTTACGACCGGGATGAGTCGGTAATAGCACATTCTAGGAGACATGCATCCCATATAAGATATCGTCTGGGTGCTTCCCGTGACGGCAGATTCAAAGCCGCTGAGATTGAGATTTTCTACGATACGGGAGCATATGCTTCTGTAGGTCCTCTAGTCTTGATGAGAGCGATAGTGCATGCGACAGGCCCCTATGATATCGAAAATGTTAAGACAGACGCATATCTGGTATACACCAATAATCCCACGGCCGGATCCTTCAGGGGATTTGGTAATCCTCAAGCCCATTTTGCGGCGGAATCCCATGTTGATCTCATGGCTAGGGAGCTTGGAATGGATCCAGTCGAGCTGAGGATGAAAAATATTCTGAGAAGAGGGGCTAGCACTGCTACCGGTGAGGTTCTTGATGAGGAGGTGTCCCTAGGGCATGCGCTACAACTTGTAACAGAGAAGATCGGATGGGATAGAAAGGATCATCATGTGTCGCCGGAGATTAAGAGGGGATACGGTGTGGCTCTTGTATATCATGGAAACAGCCTAGGACCTGAGGGCGAGGATATTGCTGAGGCGGAGGTCGTCACAACCCCCACCGGACACGTTATAGTCAAAACCAGCCTCACAGAGTATGGGACAGGCTCCTCATATGGCCTCGCTAAAATTGCAGCCGAGACATTGAACATACCTGAAGACAGAGTTATAGTGGAGAGGGTTGAGACCCATACTGTTCCCAACTCTGGCGGCACGTTCGCATCAAGGTCCACCCTTATGGGAGGAAATGCCGTAAGACTAGCAGCGGAGAAGCTAAAGAAAAGACTGGAAGATATGGCCCGTGAATCTGGAAGAGAAGGCATATCACTTCTCGATTTCATCTCAGAGATTGGCGAGGAGATCTCCGAGAGAGCGGTCTTCAAGCTACCGGTATGCGACTATGATCCCGAGAAGGGGTACGGCCGGGCCTACCTACAATATACATACGGTGCCGTGGGTGTTATAATTCAGGTTGACGTCCAGACAGGAGTTGTACGTCTTGAGAAAGTTGTTGGGGTTTTTGACGTTGGACGTGCTATTAACAGGCAATTTGTTGTTTCCCAGATTGAGGGGGCGTTGACACAGGGCGCTGCCTACGGCCTCTTAGAGGAGCTTATAACAGGTAAGATGGGTAAAATCCTAAATCCCAACTTCGCCGACTACCTCGTCCCAACAGCAGCTGACATGCCGTCAGTAGATGTCGTAATCCTAGAGTATCCCAGCAGCCTCACACCCCTGGGAACACGTACCATAGGAGAGCCTCCTATATGCGGTCCTGCACCAGCCATAGCTAACGCCGTCCACGATGCTGTAGGCGTGAGAATATACAGCCTTCCAATAACAGCTGAGAAGATAGTGAAGGAATTGAAAAAGTCCTAACCATCTCCACTGGCTGTAGCTGTTTTAATCGCCTCCACTATACGCGTATATCCTCCACACCTGCATATATTGGCGGTGAGCATCCGTCGTATCTCCTCCTCAGTTGGGTTTGGATTCTTAGCTAGGAGATATTTGGCAGTTATTATTATTCCCGGTATGCAGTAGCCACACTGTGATGCTGCGAATTCCATGAAAGCTAGCTGGAGTCTATGAGGCTTATCCTCGGTCCCAAGACCCTCTAAAGTAAGTATGTCGGATCCCCGTGCCTGCACAGCTAGCATCAAACATGAATTAACGAGCTCTCCATTCACAAGGACATTGCAGGAGCCGCAGTCTCCAGTGCTACAGCCTTCCTTCACACTCATCACACCCACCTTCCTCAAAAGATCAATAAGCCTATCCCTACCACGAACCTCAGTTATCACCTGAACACCATTAACCCTCAGCCCTATTCTATACACAATGATCGCCCTGTATTCGTTTCACACATTCTAGAAGAGCCCTACCCACTAGAACCTTGGAAATATGCTTACGAAACTCCGATGAAGCCCGAAAGTCTGAAGCGGGATTTATATCATACTCCAAAATCGTGGCTACATTATTCAACGCATCGCCGTCGATCATCCTTCCTTTCAGCCACTGCTCAACACGATAAAGCCTTCCAGGACTCTTCCCTACAACCCTGTTCAACACTATTCGCACATCTTCAACGATTCCATCCTGAGAGAGCTTGAGGAAGACTGCGGTGGTCACAACACCTATGCCGTTGGCAGCCCTCTTCTCAAATTTGCTGAACCATGTCTGTGTTCTCAGACCCAGTTCAGGCATTATGGCCTCAACTATCAACTCCCCGGGGTCCGGCTTGCACTCCAACGCCCCCACCATCCTCTCACCAGCCGTGCTTAAGAGCCTAACCTTGGCATCCAAGGCCTCGAAGATCTGCGGCAGGTCTCTCTCACCACCAGAGGCGAGATTCCCCCCTACTGTCGCCATGGTTCTCGTTGGCTCCACACCGAAATACCTGCAGAGATTTTTTATTGCTGCGTAGCGATGGTTAAAAAGCTGGGATTCCACCAAGTCCTTCACCGTTGTTCTAGAGCCTATCATGAAAAACCCATCCCCTCTCCTCATATATCGGAGCCCACTCACACCGGAGAGATCTATTACATCCCTAGGACGTATTTTACCCCTTTTCATCATAGGTGTGAGATCAGTACCCCCTGCGAATAACGTCTTATCCCCTTTATGCAGTAGCTCCAACACTTGGTCTAAGGTCTCAGGCATGTAAACCGTGAAATCAGGCAGCTCCCTCACATACAGTTATGGGAAGAGGTTGGATATTACTTCTCTCATAGTGGTGAGCCATTACCTCGTTTCTAAGACATGATTCCTGTTATCCACGATGTTTAACTTTACTATATCCGTGGAATTGACAGCCCTGTCAAGCAATCTCCGCAGCGCATCCAAATCTAGGCCAAACATCTCCACAACTTCATGTTCCTCTAGAACGGTTTTAGCCCTAGCCAGAATTGATCGGAAGACCTCCAGCTCAGCCCTCTGTAGATGAACATAAGCAGCAGCCAGCAGTATCAACCCATGGACCACACTCTTCTCCACACCTGTAAGCCTACGCCACAGCCCCTCCAATACTTCATGGGCCTCCCAAAACCTCTCACTGTTGAATAGCTGCACCGCCGTCATCACAACTACCTCAGGCTTCCGCGTCTCCTCACTCTTGCTAACTTCCCTCAAATCGATCACAGGCAGGAACCTTTCCACATATCTCCTAATATCTTCAGCACCGCCAACCTCCATCACTGTATCGACCTCAATATGAGCACTGCCAACCCTCAAGTCGATAACTTTAACTGATTCCGGCATATGACCCCTAACCTTCGGTAGGAGCCATTCCCTATCTGATGGGGCCCAGCCCTTATTCTCCAAGTATAATAAATACCTAGGCACCGACGTGTTACACCCTTCTGCCTACAGTAGACCCGCTGACCCAGTCCAGATAGGGCTTATTGACATCAACCGGGTTTAGCTCGACAATTTCAGGCACCTCATACGGATGCTCAGATGCGATAACATCCTTCAGCTTCCCAGCCAAGCTTTTATCCGATTTAATCAGCAGAAGAACCTCCTCATCAGTCTGGACGGATTCCCGCCAAAAATATATGGATCTAACGGGAATGATATTCACGCAGGCAGCATACCCCCTCTCCACGAGACTTCGCCCCCAGCCCATATAATCCTTGTTGGCAGGATATGTTACTAAGACTATGGCCATCATACCACTCTACCTTTACACCCCTGCTCAAATGCTTTATGTAACGACCGCCTGACTCCAGATCCTCTGGAACTCCCTCTCATAGCTCTGGTTTATCTTCTCTGAGATTATGACAACCAGATTCTCGTCATTCCTGTCTTCTGCAGCTGCCGACCAGTTATAACTCCCTGTCACAACAATTTTATCATCTATCACCATGAATTTATGGTGCATGAGGGAAGGGTTGCCGTCAACCCTTACATTTACACCCGAGCTTCTTAGACGACCATACTCCGAGCCCCTGACTGAAACCTGATCCAGCTCTAGGACCACGAGGACCTCAACACCCCTCATATGGGCTCTGATCAGGGCCTCCGCTAAGACATCACTTGTGAAGGTGAAGATCGCTACGTGGATCCTATGCTTGGCGCGGTCTATTAGATCAACTAAGAGCTTATCACATGAATCTGTCCTTGAGAAGCATAAGTTGGATATTTCCACAGGTCCCTTGGTCACAGTTGTTGTGTGGATCTCGGTAATAGTGGTCGTGATGGATACGGTTAAAACGGTGGCCATTTTAGTGGTGAGTGTTGTGGTCACAGTCACAGGAGTGGGTGTAGATCTCATCCCACTTTGCATCAGAAGGAACAGTGTCAGGATTACTAGCAGAAACACACTTAGGAGACCTACACTACGGAGTCTCATCAGACGATCAAGGTGAAGAGTCCTAAAATACCTGCCGGAGCAACAATTACAGTTGGAATGTCGAGGACTAGGGATTATTTCGAGCTTAGGACAGGTGGCGGCATCTCCTATGTCAAGTATGATTCAGTGGAGAGGCTGGCGAATTTAGGTGGCATAGTCCTAGACTGTGATGGGGTTCTCATAGATGAGAGCACGTCGTATGATCAGGCCATAAGGGAGGCTGTCTCGAAAATCGTCGGCATTATCACAGGATTTGGGGTGAGAGCTGAGGAGATACCTGTGGAGCTGATCTATACAGTGAGGAGCATAGGGAGTTTTAACAATGATGCGGACACCACATACCTTCTGGCCACGGCTCTCGCCTCACGTATAGCCTCGGAAAAACACGTAGACATCAAATCAAGACTTGAGAGGATACTGGCAGGTGACTTCAAGCATCTTAGTGAAGATGTGAGATGGGACCGGCAGATCGGGGATATCCTGAGGATCTGGATGCGGGAACTCGACCTATTACTTGGACAGCTGGAGATTACAGCCCTACCTGCGAGGGAGGTGCTAACCAAAATCTTGCCAGAAAATCTATACGGGATCTCGGAAGAAGTGACTCAAGCCCTCAGGTATCCGGGTAGGTATGGGGAGAGCCTAGTTGCTACGGTCTTCGATGAGATATACTATGGCTCAGAGAACATGCCGGTTCTCAGGAGTGTAGGACCATTCTTCAACTATCCAGGCCGGGTTAATGATGAGAGGCTTCTAGTGAGTGAGGAGACTCTGAAACGGCTGAGGGAGATCGCTGGTAAGCTATGCCTCTCAACAGGCAGGGGCTCCTGGGAAACCTACAAGACACTGGGCGGACTAGCAGAATATCTGGAGAGGGCGGCCAACATCTTCATCGCCGATATCATAGCTACGAACCCGCAGGATAGGGGGAAATATGAGAAACCCAGCCCATGGCCTCTCAGGGAGGCCGCAGCCCTTCTAAAAACCGAAGGCAACATACTCTACGTCGGCAACTCGATGGAGGATCTCCTCATGTGGGAGAACGCCAACAAGCTTGAAAACCGATACCTATTCGCAGGCGTCTTCTCCGGTGTAAAGGGGTTGGAGATGCTCGACCTCTTCATAGAAAGAGGCGCCGACCTAGCGGTTTCATCCATAAACATCCTCCCACGTATCCTAGATTACCTAGAAATTTATTAGTCTATACCGGCTCTCCTCTATCGTCTTGACGCAACGGACGTTTAACAGTCATTATGCGTTGTTTATGCCTTCATAATACATCTTGAGATAGGGTAATAATGCTAGCAAAACTTTGCTCTCACCTTTCCTGAGATGCTCTTCGAACGTTGTCCTTGGCACCTCTATGGATTCAGATAACTCAGCAACGGTCACAGCTCTAGGCACCTTATAGTATCCTACATCAAGTGCTTCAACAAGAGCCTGAAGCTGCTTTTCAGTCAAACCTGACAACAAACCTGAAAGCGAAACCGTGAAAACATCAAGGGCGATTTCCCCATCCAACCTCCTCTTAAGTACCATTTCATTGTCTCCCACTTTATCCAACGATTTGAAGAGGTTTTTGATCTGCTCTCCCTCAAACGCCATTATCCTGTACTGCTCCAACCCACTCCGGTATACAGTTGGGTGAATGTTTACGCAGTAATGTCTCTGGATCAATCGGTCTATCTCTATAGCTTTTGCATTTTTCATTATCCTGTGACATGTACAGTTTTTACCCCAACTAACGGCTAAGACACGGCCAGTCGTTCCATCATAAGACCTATGTTTCACCTTTCCGCCTACTGCATGTATGAGCCGTTTGATGTCTTCCAAAACACCTATAACATCTTCAGTCTTACCTTTAACATCAAACACATCAACCCTTTCATTACACCATGATGAAATAACAGCGTTTGGATACTTCACTGAAATCATGTTAAAGGGGCAGCTCCTATGTCTTATCTTGAAAATTACCTCATACACGGACTGGGAGGCACTGCTCCCAATATAAGCGTTTAGCCGTCATATGACGGCATATGAGAGATACCGTCAAACGTCGGCACCACACATAATACCGCATACATCTACGATATAGCATGACAAGTGACAATAAACAGGGTGTGAACGGCCAATACCCCCATCCCACAACATCAGGTATCTGGTTGGAACGTGAAAAAACTACTCTCCAACTGCTAACCGTATCAAGACTCAGGTGTTGAGATTGGATACACAAGACCCGCTCAGGAGAATTCTAGAGAAAATGACCACCCCAATGTCCTTAGAAGACATATGTACAGGTTTTGACGGAGAGTTTGATTCGGTAGAGATAGCACAGATGCTAGCATCCCTAATCAGAGAAAAGAGGGTTGGACTGGTTATAGTTGCATATCCATGGGGGGTAAACTTCATTTACAGAAAGATCTAGCAGTACTGCGGTATATCTTATGATGGTTCTCGCATATTATCGTCCATCCAGGAGACCTTTCACAGCATCCCCCAGATATAGTGGGCTGGATAGTATATGGGCTCCATCAGTCACAATATTGCTAGGAAGTGGTAGGTTGATTATTTTCCTGCGCCCGTTGGGCGATCTAGAAAAATCGATAGTGTTTTATTCCGAAGATAGTTCCAAGGAAGTCGCCGAAAAGATATGTGCCCAGAGCTGTCCCCATAACCAGTGCTAGGCTTATGAGAAATTCACGTGGAAAGCTTTTTTCAGATATCACAGCACCGTAGAAGGTGAAGACAGCCATCGTAACTATGGCCAATGATAATGAGAGACCGAAGGCTAGGAGCATGTCAGCTAGGATAAAATATGGTAGAGCCAACACGGTGACTGTGAGGAGGTATGATCCGCCTGTGATGATGGCTGATCTGGCGGGTGATCGGGATGTGCCGTGTTTTGCTTGGAGATAGGCTGCTGAGGCCATGGAGATTGCTGCTGCAAAGCCTACAACCAGACCTGCTATTCCGGCTATGAGGGTCGAGCTTGTGACACCGAGAAAGCCGGCATGCACCCCTGTTATCTCGATAATTGCATCTGCAAGGCCGAGGGCTACGAAGCCTAGATACCTCACCACGGCCTCATCTATTTGTGAGAGGAGATACTTCTCATGCTCCAACTCTTCCTGTATGATTACTTCAACTCTAGATCTCTCTTCACCCGTGAGACGGGCCGCAAACATCCTGTATGTCTTTATTGTTTTGTTCTCATGTCTCTCCAATAATTTTATGGTGAATGTCAGCCCTAGGATTAGCCTTAGTAGTAGGAAGATGCTGACTAGGAATCTCGATGTCTGTGGCTCATGTTTACCCGCGTAATCATTCCAGAATCTATAGTGCCGATACTCCGTTGCAGCCAGCCGCTCGAGAGCCTCTCGCCTTTTCCCATTTCTCTCCCTCCTAGCAAGCGCCATATATGTTACATAGTCTTTATACTCGTCTTCCACATATTTTACAAAGTCCGTCATCCTATCGCATGATGTTGTTACACGTCTTTAATAAAGCTGACATCCCAAGGTGCTTGGCCTTGTATGGTATATTCGTGATATCCTATATCCGGCTGATGCGAGATTATCCCTGATGATCTCAACAGCTCTATCAACTGGTCTAGTTCCTTCACCACCTGTGTTCTCAGAGAGCTTATACCACAGCAGCCTTGATGGGCCCGCCCCACTTATCGTCTCAACCACATGATACCGCTTGTATAGCTCCAGCTTCTCAGCCAATAGGGTATGGCGGCCCACACCACGTCCATATACACCCGCATCAGCCCGCGCCAACTCCACATATGGATCATAGAGGACGCATCTCAAAAGTAGGTCCACATCGGAGGCAGCCAGGCATGCGGCGGCCAGGGATGACCTCGCAACAGCCTCTACAAGATGACGGCCGCTCACCTGTTCTGGGACAGCTTTTCGCGCATCTTCCGTGGATGTCTTGTAGACATCGGGTACGATAACTGTTAGGCCTAGGTCGTCGGGTGGTCTGAGGGTCTTGAAAACAGTTCCCCCAAGGAGTGAATCTTTTAGGGAGATTGTGAAGCCGCCTAGGAGTGAGGCTGCTACGTTGTCCAGATGGCCGCCAGGCTCCGCATATGCGGCATATTGTATGAGCTCGCCTGGGGTTAGCCCGAGTTTGTAGAGATAGTTCACTGCATAGACGGCGCCGGCGGCCTCAGCCCCACTAAGTCCCAGGCCCTTCCTAGGTGGGATTGAGACGTTCACCCTGATTTGAACACCCTTGGATGGAGCCCTATCGGACAGCAGCCTACGCGCAGCCCTCGCACCTGCATGCTTTTCAGGATCATCGGTCACCTCTCCCGCATGCTCCCCCATGTTGACGATGCTCACACTCCCACCCTCAACAGCCGTGGCCTCAACTATTAGATGGGGATTCTCTAGGGCGACTGAGAAGACATCGTATCCAGGACCAAGGTTGGCTGAAGAGGCTGGAACCCTAACCCTAACCATCATCTTCATCACAGACTCTCGGCTACACCCTTTCTAACCTCATCAACAAATACCGACGCCTTCGCAGAGCCTCCCAAGTCAGGCGTTAGAACCCTACCCGAATCAAGGACACTCTCCAAGGATCTCCCGAGGGCTTTAGAGGCTTGCAAAAGCCTGTCATCATTCTTGACACGGGCCAGCCACTCCAACATCATCTTTGCTGCGATCAACTGGGCTGTGGGGTTGGCGTCCTCTGGTTTTAGAGTGGGAGCCGAGCCGTGAACCGGTTCAAACAATCCCATCCTGTCACCGATGTTGGCGGATCCGGCTATGCCTATAGTTCCCACGATCCCAGCAGCCTCATCACTGAGGATGTCGCCGAACATATTCGGTGTCAGGAGTATGTCAAAGGCCTGTGGATTCAGGATCATCTGGTATGCAGCATTGTCCACATACATGTCATCAACCCTGACATCAGGATATTCCCGAGCCACTCCATAGCATACATCCCTGAAGAACTGATACGACCGCACCACATTGCCCTTATGTATGATTGTGACCCTCTTACTCCTACCCAGCGCCATCTCATACGCAACTCTCGCTATCCGCTCAGTGGCACGACGGGTCACTACGAGCATTGCGACACCATGGTCCGGGCCCAAATCCTCAACAGATCTATAAACGTCCTCGGTGTTCTCCCTAACTATGATGAAGTCGACCCCGCTCCACTTGCTTCTCACACCTCTATATGTTTTGAAGGGCCGTATGTTGGCGTAGAGGTCGAGCTTCTGCCTTAGGAAGACTATCACATCCCTGGCAGTCTCACCCACAGGTCCTTTCAAACATGCGTCGGAGCTCATGATAGTCTTGAGGGAGTCGCCTGGAAGGGCCTCACCAAACCGCTCCTTCACACCGTCACCTGCCGGCGCATCGTGAAACTCCATGTTGAACCCGAAAACGTCACCCAGGTACTGGAGCAGGCCCAGTGAGAGTTTAACTATGTGTGGGCCTATGCCGTCGCCCTCTATAACGCTTATGCGATACATTGCCGGTTATTCATAGAACGTTTAATTTAAAGCTCTGGGCCGGTGGTCAGGGATTGTGAAGGTATTACGCCGTTAAAAACTCAGGCCATAAACAGACCTCTCGAAGGTTATCTCCTCAAAATTAAGCCCCAGCTCCTTCGCATATCTATACGACTCTAGTATTTCCTCCCTCGACGGGTAGCGGGCCATATCGGCATAACGTCTGTCAAAACGCGGGTCCGAGGGGTTGCAGTAGCAGTCTGGATGATACTGATCCATTATGTTGACCGGTGTTGAGGGCATGTTCTCCGCTATCCATTTGAGCACGGGCTTTGTGCAGCATTCAACATGCCCCGGCATGATGAGATGCCTGATCACTATGTCCTCACCCCATTCATAGATAAGCCGGTGGTTTTTCGAGACGGTTTCAAAATACCATGGCGTGCGAGCTAGTCTGACAGCACACTTGTCATTTCCGAACTTAAAGTCGGGCAGCCAGATATCCACAAGCTCACGGAGTATGGCTATCGTCTCACCGCTCATAAACATGTTGGAATTCCAGAGGATGGGTGTGTTAAACTCACCCTTGTAAAGGGCATTACGGGAATCCATCCTATAGGGCACATATAGGTCGGCCTTGACCTCGAGTGCTCCGGCCTCAACATCTTTGAAAAACCTTAGGAGACTGATGGCTTCTACAATGGTGTGGAGATGGATTGTCGGCTCCCCACCTACGAGGTTGATGTTGTGACAGCCCTCCATCCTAAGCTGCCACATCGCCCAAGCCAGCATATGCGGTGTAAAGACCACCCCATTATTCTTATCATGGGATATGTCTGAGTTCTGGCAGTTTCCCACGGCAAGGCAGTTAGCCGTGTATGTATGGCTTGTGTCTTCAACCTCTAAGTTGTAAACAGCCCCCGAATAACCTATCCTATCAACCATATAGATTGGGACAACAGCATATCCGTCAGCGATTTTGTATTTTACATGCTTTGCCTTATTCCACGTTTTGGCAGTCGCACGGGCTTGGTTAACCTTGACGTAGTAGAGCAACGACTGTTTCACCCTTCTTCCCTGCAGGATTTTCTCTCTCGGAGGTGTGTGGACGAAGAAGGTAGGTAGATGGCCTATGATAAGGTAGAGCGCGTAAATACCAAGAGCCAACATCCTAGAAACGGTGTTGACTGAAATATAGCCACGGGTTACGCAACCGTCACCTGCGACATACGCTTTCAAGAAAGATTCTATAACTTTCGGCTCAGAGTAGAATAGAAAGTTTGGCACATGTTTGTTTTTTGCATTACTACCACAGAGTTCACTTAACAGAATGGCCAGCGAGCCCTTTCCAACTTCCAACGTCGTTGTCGTCTCCCTCTGAACCACTCGCGGCTCAACCCCAAACACCTTTCTAAACAGCTCAAAAACACGGTTGATAAGCTGTTCCTCGTGTCTGCCAAAACTTAGAACAACCCGGTAGCTGCCCGGTCTGCTCTTGCTTTTTGTTACATGACCCTCGGAGCAGTAGTAGCCTAGTAGCTCCGCAAAATCGGCGTTGATGGGTATTCTTGAAGGGATTGCAGGGCGCTTCTCAGTGTTTAGTCTCACCAAACCGTTTTCCATTATTACCGTACTTCTTAGCTTCACAGGGGAAGGCCCTATTCTTCTCAGCCTGCTCACCAAGTTGCGGACGTAGGCCGGATGGTAGCCAAGAATTTCCCCAATCCTTTTTGAGGTGTAGTGCTTCTCCGCCAAAACAAGAGCCTGAAGCTGTAGCTCCGGATCCACACTTACTGTGTATTGAATGTTCTCAGCTATCGGGCTGAGAATTTTCTCAACGTCAACTGTTGCTGTAGCGGGTTTCCCGACTCTTGGGAATGGAATCAGTAGTTTATGTCTTGGTGAAAGGTCTTTAGCCGGAATTTTTATAAGCCTTCCTCCCGGGTCGTAGACAACCATTTGATGTGAGGATGTTACCATTATTGGTGGCGCGTAAGAAGGCTTGATTTTAATTAGGTCACCGCTGTAGTAATGTTTGAACACCTTTACTATTCTTACCTTTCTTCCGTCGTAGCTGTACGTGTATAGGTTTTTCGGAAACCTGACGAAACCGTCGCCATATTGTATCTCATTTTCAGCTGCCTCGAAAATTTCTTCTATCGTGTAAAGACCCCTGTCGGTCAGTATCACGGTCTCTGGGTGGACGCAGAAAACGCATCTCTGGTTGCATGATGTGAAGAATATGGTGCCAGAGCCTTTAGTCCCTCTTATCGGTAGTTCTTCACCCCTGTGGTGGAAGTAGCTGGAGACCCTTGATTCAGACCCCAGCTGGCATGTCCCATACTTTGCGGCCACAGTTCTATCAACCCCACAGTTCCATCTACAGAAATTACAATGGCTTAACATCCTCTTTGTCAGAGCGACTTTAAGATCCAGCAAGCTTGGTTTCGCCGGCTGCAGCTCATCCAAGGCGAGGCTGCCCTCCCTGATGCCGCTGAATATTCTATTGAACTCCTGCGAGGATTTGGAGTGTAGCTCCCATAGCTCATCCTCACCAGCGGATCGTATATCACCGTTCACCGGCACACGCCTGCATATGAGATATTTGGCCGGCTTGAGATTGTTAGATACCTCATAGTACCAGGTGAGGTTGTCTCGAATAGCCGGCGACGACCAAATCTCTAGGGCCGTGAACGAGCCCATACCATCATGTATAATGGGGGCAGGGTTGTCAAAAACCTTTACGCCATATACTTTTATCAGGGCAGTTGGCAGGACAGGCATGGATCCCGGCCTACTCCTACAGATGTATAGGGACATGGTTTTGGCGAGGGTCTTTGACACGTGGATGGTCCGGCTCCAGAGAATGGGCAAGGTTGCAGCGTACACATCCTCTGAGGGGCAGGAGGCCGCAGTTGTCGGGAGCACATACGCTTTAAGGCCTGATGACTGGATATTTCCCACTTATAGGGAGACTGGAGCTTACATAGCTAGACGTGTCCCGTTGGAGCTTCTAATCGCCAGACAGCTGGCCGTGGGGCCGGATCCTCTTAAGGGACATGAAGTCTTGCTGTTTGGGGATAGGAGGTATAGGATTGTGACAGGGCCTGGCCCTGTGGCGGCCCATCTCTGTACCTCGGTGGGTTTCGCCCTAGCCGCAAAGCATCGTGGCGAGGATACGGTTGTGCTGGTCTACTTCGGGGATGGGGCCACATCCAAGGGTGATTTCAATGAGGGGCTCAACATCGCCGGCGTAATGGGTGCTCCGGTGGTCTTCTTCTGCCAGAATAACCAGTATGCGATATCCGTTCCGTTTAAGGGGCAGACCGCTTCAGAGTCTATAGCTGTTAAGGCGGTGGCTTATGGGTTTGAGGGGGTGAGGGTTGATGGTAATGATGTCATGGCATGCTTTGAAGCTACGTTTAAGGCTGTGGAGAGGGCTAGGACTGGGGGTGGGCCCACACTGATAGAGGCTGTCACATATAGGCTTGCACCCCACTCGACGGCCGATGATCCTAGTAGGTATAGGGCCAATTCTGAGGTGGAGGAATGGAGGAGGAGAGATCCCATACTCAGGGCAAGGGGTGAGCTGGAGAGAATGGGTGTGTGGGATAGTGGGAGTGATAGAGGGCTGTATGATGAATGTGAGAGGCTAGTAGGTTCAAAGATAGAGATTGTGGAGGAGGAGCCGCAGCTCCAACCCCGGGTTATACTTGAGGATATTTACTTCAGCAATCCCTGGCATCTTGCAGAGGAATTGGACACGCTCCGCTGATGAGACGGATCAACACTCATTTATTGGTTTGGGAAAAACGCTTATATGCATCTAGGGCGGCTCTGAAAGCATGTCCGTAGATAAAAAAGAAGACATCAGGATAAGCCGCCGTAAAGCCATCAGCAGCGCAGCAGCCGCCGGTGCTATTGTTGGCGTAGGAGTTGTAGCCGGACTAGGCGGCTATCTAGCTGGCACTTCAACGGGAGGAAGGGTAGAGACCGTCACCCAGAGGGAGACCGTGACCGTCGGCGGTCAGACAGTAACAGTTGGCGGCCAGACCGTGACTGTCACTAATGTGCAGACGCAGACTGTTACCGCTTCTCAGCTTCCGAGGGAGGTTAAGATAGGTGTCGTGCTGCCCTTGAGCGGTGAGTTGGGCCCTATAGGGAGTAAGATGCTTAATGGTGCGAAGCTGGCCGAGAAGCTGGTTAATTCATGGGACGGTATCTCCGGTAGTAAGGTGACTTTGGTGGCGGAGGATAGTCTAGCCCTACCTGATAGGGCGTTGGAGGCTGTGAAGAAGCTGGTGGAGGTTGACGGTGTGCAGGTTATCGCCGGACCTGCTACAAGCGTTGAAGTTCTCACAGTAGCTGACTATCTCATACAGCGTAAGGTACCGTTAATCAGCATGTCAGCTACGGCTGCAGCGGTCTCTAAGGTCGGTGGCCAGTATATATTCCGGGTTGTACCCAGCGACGCTATACAGACTAGGGCACTGGCGGATCTCATCAGATCTCAGGGAATAAGGAGATTGGCAACCTTCGTAGTATCCAACGACTATGGAATAGGCATTGAAGAGGGTGTGAAGGCTCAACTCGGGAACATCGTGGCCATAAGCATACGCTATGACCCTGCGAAAGGCGACTATAGGGAGGAGTTAAGCCGTATAAGGGACGCTAACGTCGATGCGATTCTCTGGGCCACATGGGTTGAGAGCGGCATAGTGGCCATGAAACAGGCTTCAGACCTAGGCCTTACAAACATAAGGAGCTTCGGAGGCGAGGGCATGAGGGATACGGCGTTCTTCGCTGACGCCAAGGCTGCCGAATACCTGCTCCAGACAAACATGATTGGCACCAGCCCCAGCGCACCTTCGGAAACACTATCATCTAAGCAGTTCTTACAAGACTATAAACAAGAGTTCAATGAGGATCCTGGTCTTTTCGCCGACACAACATATGACGCTACAATGCTCGCTGTCACAGCCATAGCCAGGGCCGGCACATATGAGGGGGCTAAGATAGCGGCTCAGATCAGGCCAGCGGCTTATCACTATGTTGGACCCAGCGGCCATAAACTCATGGACCAGGCCGGCGACGCTGTATTAGCCAACTATGAAATCTGGCGCGTGGCTAAAACTGGTGATGAATACAAGCTCGAGACCATAGGCAGCTGGGATACCGCTGCGGGCCTTAAGCTGGGCTAACCAGCACCCCAAATCTTTTTATTTTAACAATTAATGTGGGCGATGAATTGGCGATAGAGCTATCCATTCTCCAGACTGTTGCGAATGGGCTGATTACTGGAAGCATCTACTTCCTAGCGGCTGTAGGTCTGACACTCCAGTATCAGCTGATGAAATTTCCAAACCTATCCCATGCCGAGTTTTTTGCAATAGGGGCGTTCATCACATATTTCTTCGCAGACGTGATACGTATTGGATTTGGGCCTGGCCTTGCTTTGAGCATGCTCTTAACCGGAGCCTTGGCCGCAGTCATATACTTGACTGTTTTCAGAAGCTTGATATCCCGTGGCGCTTCACTGCTACACCTTATAATAGCCTCAGCGGGTTTGGGTGTTCTCCTCAGATATCTTATGTGGGAGATAGCTGGTCGTAAGTCCTATTTCTTCACTCAACAGTTCACACCTTTTGACTTGGGGCCTGTCAGGCTCACGACCCTGTGGCTGGCCATGATAATAGCTGCTGTGGCGGCTGTAGTATCTATCATTCTATTTCTCAACATGACGAGGCTTGGAAAAGCTCTCCGTGGTCTGGCGAGCAACCCCGTCCTAGCTAGGCTCTCCGGCATAAGATCTGGCACGTTCATAGTGTTTGTTTGGATGCTAGCTGGCATGATGGCCGCTCTGGGTGGAACATTACGGGCTGCAGACACTAGGATAATACCCGAGCTGGGGGTTGAGGTTTTGATCCCCATGTTCGCTGTCTCAATACTGGGTGGTATAGGAAGTGTGAGCGGAGCCTTCACAGCCGCATATATCCTCGGTCTCGCTGAGAGCTTTGGGGTTGTCGCCCTGAGCAGACTTGGATTATCAACAGAATACAAGGCCCTAATAGCCTTTGCAGCACTTGTGGCGACGATTATCGTTTTACCCACCGGCCTAAGCTCTGTAATCTCCAGAGAGAGGGTGAGACGTGACTAACATAGATCTCTTCATATTGGATGGCCTAATAACCGCCGGATATTTCGCAATACTGGCCCTCAGCCTCAACATAGAATATGGATACTCCGGATTGATTGATTTTGGTAAGGCCGCCTTCTTCGCATTAGGAGCCTACACTTCAGCCATACTGACTACAACCGGATATCCCGCGGTCATCGCGGTTTTAATGGCTATGGCTGTGGCTGGACTTGGCGGCTTGGCAATCTCTATCCCCGCCATAAGGGTGAGAAGCGACTACTTGGCTATAATCACGCTGGTTTTTGCGGAGACAATTAGGGTGATTCTCAAGAATGAGAGCTGGATTGCGGGCGGGGTCCTGGGTATAAGGGGCATACCGCCGATGATAGATTTGAGAGGCATTTCATATGAAGCCCATCTGGCGGGTCAAGCCTTTTTCGTTTTGATCCTCTTCACCATCTTCGCCATAGTCGGATGGCTTCTAACCAACTCACCCTTCGGCAGGATACTCAGAGCCATAAGGGAGGATGAGCTTGCATCAAGCGTATATGGTAAGTATAACACAGCGGCTAAGGCGGTTGTCTTCGGCGTGGCCTCGGCCATGGCTGGGGCTGCTGGAAGCTTCTACTCCCAGTATGTTGGATTCGTCTCACCAGATCTCTTCATACTGGCCATAACGCTGCAGATCTGGATTATGAGTATACTGGGAGGGCCTGCAACTATCCTTGGAGGGCTGGCGGGGGCGGTCCTAGTGACATCCATTAATAGGGGTACACGGATTTTGAAGGACTATCTAAACCTCCCCCTCGATGCCAACAACCTCATGTTCATACTGACTGGTGCTCTGCTTGTTTTGGTTGTGACCTTCAAGCCGACTGGGATTCTCAAGGAGGGTAGGATCAGGAGTGTTAGACGGTGAGACTGTTCTGGATGTTAGGAATGTGAGTCTAAGCTTCGGCGGGCTCAGGGCTGTCAACGATGTCAGCCTTAGGGTTGACCGCTCCAAGATATTCGGGCTTATAGGACCTAACGGCAGCGGTAAGACCTCGCTGTTCAACCTAATTACAGGTGTTTACAGGCCGGCCTCGGGACGGATAATCTTCGAGGGCAGAGATATTACAGGTCTCCAGCCCCACGAGATATACAGGCTGGGGATTGTTAGGAGCTTCCAGTTTCCAAGGGTTTTCTTCAGGATGACACTTCTCGATAATCTAATCTTCGCAGCCAGGGGCCAGCTGGGTGATAATCCTCTAGTTGCCGTATTCATGAGGCGGAAATTCCAGAGGCAGGAGCGTGGGCTGATTATGAGGGCGATGGAGATTTTGGATAAGCTTGGTCTTTCTGAGTATGCTGAGAGATATCCGAGTGTGCTTTCCGGAGGCCAGCTTAAGCTTCTGGAGCTAGGGCGGGCGTTGATGGCTGAGCCGAAGCTATTGCTGCTGGATGAGCCTGCTGCAGGTGTGAGTCCCGTCCTGGTTTCCAAGATATTTGACACGATTTCATATTTTAGGGATGTGACTGGGTTGACTGTCTTCGTTATAGAGCATAGGCTTAACGTGGTGGAAGAGTTTACCGATTGGATCTATGTAATGCATAGGGGCCGTCTCTATCTCAGTGGCACTCCCGCCCAAGTTCTCACTGACAAGAGGCTGATGTCAATTTACGTTGCGGAGGAGGATGTTGTTGACGAGGCTTGAGGTGAAGGGGCTGAGGGCTGGGTATGGGCAGGTGGAGATTATCCATGGCATTGACCTTACAGTGGGTGATAGGGAGATTGTCTCCATCATAGGGCCTAACGGTAGCGGCAAGTCCACCTTCCTCAAAAGCATCGTGGGTCTCACGCGTATTTTCGGAGGGAGTATTAGGCTTGATGGGATGGAGCTGGTGGGCCGTAGCACAGAGGATGTGGCTAGGGCTGGTGTTGCCTTCACACCGCAGGTGGATAACGTCTTCACCAACCTTAACGCCGATGAGAACTTGGAGCTAGGAGGCTACATAGCTGGTAAGAACATTATCCGAGATAAGATGAGGGAGATGTATGAGGTTTTCCATGAGATAGAGCCTATCAGGAGAAGGAGAGTTGGCCTTATGAGTGGTGGTGAGAGGCAGATGCTGGCCATAGCCAGGGCTATGATGGCCGGTCCCAAGATTATGATGCTTGATGAGCCTACCGCCAACCTCTCCCCAAAGGCCGCATCCTCTGTCGCCCAGAAGGTCAGGTCTATCAGGGAGGGCGGTATACCCGTGATTATTGTGGAGCAGAATGTGAAGTTCGCCCTGCAGCTTGCTGATAGGGTGTGTGTGCTTGTGTCGGGTGTTAAAACCTATGAGGGAAGTCCCCAAGAGTTGATGTCGTTGGATCTTCAGCAGGTTTTCCTAGGCTTGAGGAGTGGGCGGGAGGGTTAGAGAGATGGTTTTGAAGACAGCTCAGCGGATTGTGGAACCCGCTCAAGTTGTTGGAGAGAGACCTCATAGGCGTTTATTATCTGCTTTAATTCGGAGTCTCTGTGGCTGTAGGTGATGCCATGGTGGAAGAATTTATACGGTAGGTAGAAGACCCCATTATCGAGTAAACTAGTCCTAAAATGACGGTATAGGTTATCATCCACGGCGAGAACATCCCGGTAGTTATACACGGGTTTGTCGGTGAAGTAGTTTTGAAACTGTCCCGCAAGACCCTGGGCTAGTGCATTAACACCCAAGTCTCTCGCAAGCTTGTTGAAGGATTCCACCAGAAGGTTTGTCGCCCTGTGAAGGCGCTGAGGGACATTCTCGACTATTATCTCGTTTATCGTGGCCTCTGCTGCGGCCAACGCTATCTGATAGCCGTTGAAGGTTCCCGAGTATGATACCTTTCCCATTATTGGTGCAGCAACCTTCATAATGTCTTCTCTCCCCACTACAGCGCTTAATGGGAATCCGTTAGACATGGCTTTTCCAAGGGTTGTCAGGTCAGGTGTCACCCCATAGTATTGCTGTGCACCGCCGGGAGCCGGTCTGAAGCCTGAGATTATCTCATCAAATATGAGCGGTATGTCATATCTCTCTGTCAGCTCCCTCAACTCCTTCAGATAACCAGGCTTGGGCAGCACCAAACCCATGCCATGGGCCACGGGTTCAAGGATCATGCATGCGATATCATTATGCCTTTTTTTGAAGAGTTTTTCCACGGCCTCCGCATCGTTGTATGGGACTACTAGGGTTTTCTCCACCCCCTGCATCATACCTAGGGTCTCTACGACTGGTATAGGGTCTTCCGGCGGTCCTGCTTTCTCAAGAGGTGGAAAGAGACTCACATGCACCGGGTCATACCAACCATGATACTCGCCCTCACATTTTACGATCCAATCCCTTCCAGTGTAGCCCTTGGCCATGGTCACGGCCTTGGCCACCGCCTCGCTTCCAGTGCACGCAAATCTCACTCTCTCTGCCGACGGCACCGTGGCTTTGATGAGCTTAGCCACCTGATACGCCAGCTCCGTCTCATAGGATGTGGTGATTCCCGTTTCAAGTGCCGCCTTGACTGCTTCGACAACCTTCGGATACTTGTATCCGAGGATTACGCCGCTGTGGCTTATCACACAGTCGATGTATCTGTTGTCATCCAGATCCCAGATATAGGGGCCCTCGGCCTTTTTGAAGTAGATGGGGTGTGGGCTGTAGAAGCGTAGGTTTGAGCTGACACCACCGGGTATTATCTCTCCCACTTTTCTGAAGTGGTTCTCCGAATTGGCTAACTTGGGCATGTGCTGTCCAATAGAGTTGCTGCATATAGCTGCTCCTATGGGCTCTCCGATGCCGTCCCCCTTAGTGCGTGGAATATCTGGGATGGCCTGAGGACCGATATGCCTGTCACACCGCCTATAACCTCTATGAGTATCACCCAGTCAGGGTTCTCAAGGCTTACCCTTCTTTCAACCTTCTGGGCCACCGCCTTTATGATGTCAACGCTGTGGATGGATGTCCGCCTCTTCTCCACAGTTATCCTGAAGGACTCACCGACACCGATCTTAGGGACCAGACTCTCAACCGCCCCAGCCATCTCATCAACATCAGTGTTGACAACAACATCCACCGGGATGACCCGTATCAGGTATTGTATGCTGAGTGGGTCCTCAGAATATTTTCTCATTATACCGGCTACGGCTTCGTATGGGTCTAATGTGGTTTGAGCCGTTATCAACCCCATCACAGATGTTATCTCAGCTCTTGGCTCAGGATCTCCAATCATCTTTAGAAGGTTGAACATCTCCCTACGTGCCTGCCGCTCCAAGCCCCTGTAGGTTGTTGCGATTAGGTTGAACACCGATATTATGAATTTTCGGCCAACTTATAAGTGGGTTAAGATATCTGGTAAACATGGTAACATATCTGATCCTCATCCCCCACATATTCATCCTCACTTCAATCATTACGATTCTCATCATACTCCGCTTAAGCCTCCCTAAACTAAGCATTGAAGGGTATAGATGGATCACGGGGATGATGGTGGCTGGGCTGGCGGGCTACATCTCCGTAAATGCTCTCTATCTAACGGGCTTTATCGGCGATTTCATCGAATACCTATACTATTCATACCTCACAAGGGTTCTTGTAGTTCTCAACGGCATCATAGGCCTCCTATCATATCCACGGCTTATGGGAAGGTTGAAGCCAAGGCTTATACCACCCCTGTTCATCCTAAGCATAGCCATACCTGTATCCGTCACAACAGCCTATTCATACATCGGCGCACACATAACCTACAGTCTTCTCACAATCCAAACAATGATCTTCGGCTTCGTCTTCTGGATATACATGGGCTATCTCTACGGAATTGTCGGCAGGATCTCAGAGGCTGTAGGTTTAAGGCCGGCTGCCCTAGCTTATGGAGGAGCAATCGTCTTCACAGGCGTTGGCGCCCTCTACCTAAATGTGACAGGATCATATCTATACGGCATAGCCTCTCTGAGTGTTTATGAGTCTTATCTTGGCTTGGAGGCTTTGATGGCCTTTATCGGCTCCCTAATGGGGTATATCGTCGTTCTACGCTTCCCCATATTCAGGCAGACTCCCAAGCATAAAGAGGTCGTGACGGGGATGGAGGGGATTGACAGGGAGATTAGCGGCAGATACCCGCTCTCCATGCTCGTTATGGGGCCGCCCGGCAGTGGGAGAACATCGCTACTCACCAAGCTGGCTGCAACCCGTCTAAAGGCAGGGGATAGCGTTGGTTTCTTCGCTTTTGATGATGTGGCTGATCATATACGGGAACTGCTCACGGAGTTTGACGTTTATGCGGCATCCTATGAGACTGACGGCCGTCTCATAATTGTAAGCGGTTTACCGGCACCCGGTAAGGTTGAGCGATATAGTGTGAAGATAGAGCCGCAGGATGTGAGTATCATGTTCTCCCAAGTTATGACGACTTTGAAAAGTGGTAGGAAGTGGATCATCATAGACTCTATTACAACGATAATGGATGAGGTGGGCTCCAGCTTGGGTGTTAAGCTGCTGAGGACTCTTGCTGCTAAGGCCAAGGTGGCCGGTGCGAGTTTATGGGTCTCATACAATCATACAGCCTTTCCACCACAGACTACAGCTTTGGTCCAAGATTGCATGGAGGGGGTGGTGGAGCTGGCGCTTCAGGAAAGGAGGGGGAAGCTAGAGAGGCTCTACAGGGCGGTATATGTTGAAGGTGTCAAGGTATCTGGTGAGTGGATATATTTTAAGACTTAGTTGGATGATTCAAAATATTTTTTAGTCATAATGCGGAATAAAAAGAATAATAGGATGAGATACCAATCTATACAGTGTATACATTGGACTTCCATTTGCTTGGTGACATCGTCATAAGTCTAAGCGGAGTGCTCCCCTTTCTAGTCATCATCCGGCTGGCCTGGAAAATAGGTAGAGTTGAAAGGCTCATCATACCTTGGTGGCTATTTCTATTGGGATGGGTTGGCTTCGGCGGACATGTAGCTACAATAGTCGCCGAGCGGTTGCAATATATACCACCTGGCCCGGTCAGCATCTATTACAGCACCCTCTCAAGAGCCATTATGGTGTTGATAGCCGCCGTGGGGATGACAGACATATGCAGACGAATATGCCCTCAGTCACCTATCCCAGTCTACATATATCTGCCACCGATAGCGATTGGACCTGCAATAGTCTCAGCATCTCAAAGAGCCGTAAACCACAGTCTGATCGTCCAAGAGCCACTCCCAACCCAAATCCTATACCAAGGATTTATCTTCTGGATGCTACTCTCATACTCATCTCTTCTCCTCTCACGTCTTGAGAGAAGATTAGGTGTCGGCAGGGGCTTCATACCGCTCTCAAGCTCACTACTCTACGGACTCGTAGGCTGCATTTTCCTCTATGTCGCATCAAACTTCCTGTATAACGTCTTCAGCTTAGCCGAGTACAATACATGGCGAGGCGTTGTAACTCCGATGGGTGTTATAGCAGGCGCCACTATGATGGCATCCGCTTTCAAGATTGGAGTCGGCACAGTCTCACCCAAAACCGAAAAATATGAGTTCATCACCTCGGGCATATCAGAAATAGATAGGGAATTAGGCGGCCTCCCATACCCAGCCTGCAACCTAATAATGGGCCCGTCAGGCTCTGGAAAATTCACCATTATCAACAAACTTTCAGTACACCGGCTAAAGCAAGGTGATTCTATAGCAATGATCTGTTTAGATGTATCGGCTCCAAGTGTGAGAGCGGATATAAGAAAACTTGGCCTAAATGTTGAAGAATGTGAGGAAAATAATAGATTAATTTTGGTAGAAGGTTATCTACAGCTTTCAGGGATAACTCCTAAGGAAAAATTCACAACCTCCAGAGATCTAACAGACATCAGTATAAACATATCCAAAGCCCTCAGCCTCCTACCAAGCCCGAGGAAGTGGATTATTATCAACTCTGTGACGCATATTTTACACGAGTCTGGAACACCTAGAACACTAAATTTCCTAAGAACAACAGTTGCTAAAGCAGTTAGTACGGACACCGGCCTTGTTGTAACCCTAAACCATAAAGCCCTAACGGAAGTCGACATAGCCTTGATCCAAGACTTGTTTCATGGAGTTATTGAAACAGATGTGATCGAGGAGAGAGGACAACTCATCAGAAGACTGAGGATAATTAGCATGCCCGGAGTTGTCAGTAGGGGTGTGTGGAGACGAATGCAAAGTTAAAAAAGGAAGCGTTATCCCTAAATCCCTGATTTGGCAACCACACTCAGCGACTGGCTTAGAACACTAGAGGAGAACAACCTACTCCATAGAATACACCATGAAGTATCAATACACGATATTGCCTGGATAATCT
>Ga0197142_1001206_pt1 | contig 23893 bp, 24 predicted proteins | sample GBS60_MetaG_FD_148614 | JGI IMG/M metagenome (GOLD analysis project Ga0197142, IMG submission 148614) | Sediment microbial communities from Great Boiling Springs, Gerlach, Nevada, United States - GBS 60_MetaG | ecosystem: Environmental > Aquatic > Thermal springs > Hot (42-90C) > Sediment... | reverse complement strand
TATTCTTAACTTCAATCCAATAAATTTTATCGGGTTCGGGCTTAAACACAAAGCTATGCAGATTGTCTAAGACTTCTTGATAGCGACGGGCAAGATTACTTAAGTCCGTGTAAAGATCTTCATCCAGATCCAGGATATTCTCGATATTTTCCGATAGAACTGTTAAAAGAGAACGCAGGATTTCCATCAGAGAGTTGAAGACCGATTCGGCTTCATCCCAGGCTGCTTCGATGCTATACCAGCCGGGTTGCGAACGATGCGCCTGAACAATGCGTTCCTGGTGGGCATACATCCCGATTTCCCTACCCTCACGCAAATCATAAAAAAATTCATCGATAGCACTAAAGAATTGACGATTTAGTTCTTCCAGGCGGAAAGACAAATCCATAGCCCTCTCAATCAGAACTTGAAGGTTGGTTAATTCAACGGGCTGGAGAATTGTTGATAGCGCCTGATTAATGCGGTGAAGCATACCGCTGCGGGTGTTGCCGAGTTCGCGAATCAAGCGTTCGATATCGCTGCGATTCAGAGACAAACTCAGAGCATTGGTTGTGGCATCTTCGAGATGATGGGCTTCATCTACGATCAGGTAATCGTATTCAGGAAGAACACGACTGCCGCTGGCGATATCGGAGAGCAATAGAGCATGATTTACAATGAGCAGATGAGCACTTTGAGCAGCCTGGCGGATGCGATAAAAGGGGCACCGTCCTCCGGTGCGTCGATAGCAATTTTCCATCGTACACCCCTCATCTTCGGCTGAAATTGAGGCCCAAGTTTCACGTTCGGCCGGCTTGTTTAAGTTAATCTCGGCTCGATCGCCGCTTTCGGTGAATTGCAGCCAGACGAGGATTTTGGCAAGTAAACGGGCTTCATCTGCGTTTTCAGGCCCCCGCCGATAAAAGTTTTCAAATCGCCTCAGGCAGAGGTAATTACTTCGCCCCTTGATCACCACAGCCCTTAAGTCAAGCCCCAGAGCGTCGATCAGGTCAGGGATGTCTTTCTTAATCAATTGATCTTGCAGATTAATGGTGTTGGTCGATATAACAACCCTGGTCTGATTTTGAATGGCCCATAATGAAGCGGGGATGAGATAAGCCATGGATTTTCCTGTACCGGTACCGGCTTCGATTAAGATATGTTTTCCCTGCGATAGCGCTCTGCAAACTGCTTGCGTCATCGCAACTTGCTGGGGCCGGTATTCAAAACTGGGAAAATAGCGAGCAAATGCTCCGCCATGTTCAAGCAGCGCAGAAACCTCTTCGGGATCTAAAGGGGTTGGGGTTTGAGTGGGCTGAAGGGAAAGCGGAATCGGCACCGGATTGCGGAATAGCGGCCCATTGAAGAGGCTTGCGGCCGCTTGGGGAGAGATGATTTCCTGGGTCCGTTCTTTTAACGCGCTTTGGAATGCCCAAAAGCCACCCCAGTCGGTACCTTCAGTCAGGTGAACAATTTCTGCTAACAAACGGATAGGAAGGTGAAGCAACTCTTCATAAAGGCGCAAATATAGGGCTCGGGTCGTGCGGGCGTCCTCGAGGGCTCGATGTTTGCCTTGCACGATGATGCCATATTGCTGGGCTAATGCAGTTAGGTTATAACGGCTGGAGGTTGGATTGATGACCGAGGCAATTTCGTATGTATCAATCGTGAGGTTGTGACGGGCTATTCCATACCGGTTGAGGAAGGCGAGATCAAAGTTGATCGAATGACCAACAATCACACTATTGCCGATAAAACGATTGAGGTCCTGAGCGACATCCTGAATAGAAGGGGCATTGACCAACATCTGATCGGTAATTCCGGTAAGGAGTGTGATCGACGGAGGGATTGGCTTTCCCGGATTAATCAAAGAATGCCATTCGGCTTCGACTCGTCTGGGGGTGAAGCGAATGGCGCCGATTTCAATAATGCGATCTTTCTCGGTATCCGATCCTGTGGTCTCAATGTCTAAGGCGATTAATGAATCCATTACCTTGCATTATATCGGTTTTATTTCGAAAGCTGGGGGGATTTTTGTTTTTATGGTATTTACCTGCTATAGGATCTGTTTGGCAAGGTTAAATGTCCATGATGCGCTAATTGCTGAACGAATATCGCTGTCATGCGTTTACTCGATGGACATTCGTGGATGGGGCTCCCGGCAAATTGAATGCGCAATCTATGGTGGTTGGCAGTCAACTCTAATGAATAAAACGGTTAAAGAACCCCGAACCTAAATAAGAAAAAAGCAGCATCTTTGTGGTCTGACCTAAAAAACACCAGAACAGGAAGCTGGATAGAGGCATTTTTAGAGCCCCAGCCGTCATGCCGGCAATATCGAAAAAAGGATTTGGTATAGCTGAGAGCACATAAACGGTAATGGAACCGCGCTTTTGCATCCAGAGAGTTAATTTTTGATAAATGTCCAGCCTCTCAACCATTACCTGACCGCCAAAACCGGCTAAATAGCCGCTGATTTCACCGAGAGTAGCGCCCAAGCTGGCAGCTATCGCAACCGCAAGCGGGTTGGATAAAACCCCTCCAAAGGTAAAGATAATCGCCAGGGCTGGAGCGGGTAAGATTACCGTAGCGTACGCCATGAAGGCAATCAAAAAAACACCAGGATATCCTAGAAAGGCTAATTTTGCGGCATCTTCACGAATGCTGAAGATGAAGACGCTGAGGCCAATTACCGCCATCAACGCCAGAATTCGCCAAAGATAATACTGCTTTCGGTTCTTAATTGAATTTGGCGCAGATTCATTCATGATCGGCTTCCTGGAGCAGGGCGTTGATGCGCGCCACAACCATATCAATCGCTACGGTGTTCAACCCCCCTTCGGGAATAATGATATCGGCATACCGTTTTGATGGCTCAACGAACTCAAGGTGCATCGGTCTGACAGTCGATAAGTATTGTTGGATGACCGACTCGGTCGATCGACCTCGTTCGAGGATATCCCTTTGCAGACGGCGGATAAAGCGAATATCTGGATCGGTGTCCACAAAGATCTTGACGTCAAACAGTTTGCGCAATTCTGCTTCGACAAAGATCAGAATGCCTTCAACGATAATGACCGTTTTGGGTTCAATGCGTTGCGTTTGATTTGTGCGGCAATGAACGCGAAAGTCGTAGATCGGCAATTCGATGGGTTGCCCCTTTTTTAATTGTATGACATGTTGAATTAGCAGCGAGGTCTCTAAGGAGTTGGGATGATCGAAATTGATTAAGTGGCGTTGGGCTTCTGGTAAGTTGCTAAGGTCTTTATAGTAAGCATCGTGGGGGAGATAAGCAATCTTCTCAGCTCCGACGTGTTGAATAATCATGTTGGCGACGGTCGTTTTACCAGAGCCTGAACCACCGGCAATCCCAATCACAAGCGGTGTCAATCGAATAGCCATATCTGGATTATACTGAAGGAAATATCATCCAAAAAGAAAAAAGCCACCGAAGGGATTCGAACCCTTGACCTAACGTTTACGAAACGCTTGCTCTGCCTGCTGAGCTACGGTGGCGAAAATCTAAGCCTGATTATACAAAGGATGTGCTAGAATGGCAAGGAGAATTTGGCGCGCTCAACGCAAGAGGTTGTAACAATGCGGATAGCCATGTTGTCTTATCACACCTGTCCTTTAGCCACCTTAGGCGGAAAGGATACGGGTGGAATGAATGTTTATGTTCGCGACCTGAGTCACCAGCTTGGCGCGGATGGGATTCACGTTGATGTTTTTACTCGCTCGCAGGACGAACATGTCCCCCATATCTTGCATGAGCTGGGTTTTGGTAATCGGGTGGTGCATATCCCTGCTGGCCCGGAAATTCCTTTACCCAAACCAGAATTGAATCGTTATCTGGATCAGTTTGTCAATGGGATCATTGAATTTGCTGTTCAAAAAGGATGTCGGTATGACATCCTTCATAGCCATTACTGGATGTCAGGAATTGCTGCGTTAGAGCTGAAGAAGCACTGGCGAGTCCCCGTTGTCCACATGTTTCATACATTGGGAAAGATGAAACAGCGCGTGGCTCGCCCAGAAGAGGAAGTCGAAGGAGATTACCGAATTGCAGGGGAAAATCGAGTATTGAAAGAAGTGGATTGCGTCATTGCAGCCACCCCGGCTGAATTGGCGCAATTACAGTGGCTATATCAGGCAGATGTGTCCAAAATTCGGGTTATTCCTCCAGGGGTTGACTTGAGTCGTTTTTACCCTATTCCGAAGGATGAAGCCAAAGAATATATCGGCATTCCTCCCTGCGAGCGAATGTTACTCTTTGTTGGTCGAATTGAACCCTTAAAAGGTTTAGATGTTTTATTCAAAGCCATCGCGTTGATGCGCCAAAATGGTCTTTGGGAACGAACTCCATTTTGTCTGGCAGTGATTGGAGGTAACGAAGATGGCGAACCGGAGAATAGAGGATCGGAACAAGAGCGCTTAAGTGCATTGAGGAGCGAGTATGGCCTGGATGATCTGGTTGCCTTTTTAGGGAAAAAAAGTCAGGATACGCTTCCTTATTACTATTCAGCGGCTGAAATCGTCGTTGTGCCTTCGCACTACGAATCTTTTGGAATGGTCGCTTTGGAGGCGATGGCGTGTGGAACGCCGGTGGTCGCCTCCAATGTTGGTGGGTTAGCTTATCTAGTCCAGAATGGGAGTACCGGGTTTACCGTTCCGGTTGATGAACCCCAATTGCTGGTTGAATGTATCGCGAAACTCCTCTCCGACTCTGAATTGCGAGCCAGAATGGGCAAGCAGGCGGCTGAATTTGCCAAGGGGTTTGGCTGGAACATCATTGCAAATAAAATCATCGCCCTTTATCAGTCTGTGCTGAACTCCAACCGATCCGTTCCTTGAAATTCTCGCAGATATTTTTCCCGATTTGCCGAGCGAGCTATTTTTCCACTGCTTGTCTTTAATAGCCAGCCGCGCTCCACAAGAACCGCCTTTCTCAGAGCGATGTCGCTTGAACGATTGACCTGAAAACAGATTTGGTTGGCTATCTCAATCCTACGGTGGGGATCTGGTTCTTCTGTTTCGGCAACCACAACCACTTCTTCTGTCCCCATCTCTTCGTTAAAGATGCCAAATGCCACCGCGCGTCCTGGATACACACCCTGAACTTCCATAACAATTCTTTCGATGTCCTGAGGGTAAATGTTTTTACCGCCAACAATGATCAGGTCTTTTTTACGACCGGTAATATAGATTTCTCCATTGGCAATATAGCCAAGATCGCCGGTGAGATACCAGCCGTCGCAAAAGGCGGCTTGGGTCAAATCTGGTCGTTTGTAATATTCGCTCAGCATGCAGTCGCTTTGGATAGCGATCTCACCCACAACCCGTTCGGGTAGTATTTTGCCGTTTTCGTTAAGGATGCACACCTGGGTGTTGTCAAGCGGTTTGCCGGCCGAGACCATACAAATCGAGTCGGCGCCTTTTGCCCGTGGTTGGGCAATTTTATCGACCAACAGCCCTTTGCGATCGATCCAATCCAGGGTGACCGGCTTTTCGATCCCATCCTGTGAGACGGCAAAAACGTTCTCTGCCATAGCATAGCAGGTTGCTAAAGCGTTTGCCTTAAGCCCATAAGGTTGAAAGCGGCGGAGAAACATTTCATGACTGGATTGCATCATCGGCTCGGAACAATTGATCACAGCCCGTAAGGAAGAAAGATCAATGCCATCGAGGTCAGAAGAGCGAATTTTTTGCGCACAGAAGTTATAAGCAAAATTCGGTAGCCAGGTGAGGGTACCCTGATAGTTGTGAATTGACCGCAAGAGCATTACTGGTGAACGTACCCAATCAAATGGTGACATTAGCACCAGAGGTACTTTAAGCAGGATGGGCATGAGGAAACCGGCAATCAGCCCCATGTCGTGGTAAAGCGGTAACCAACTGACGATCACATCGCCGGAGCTCAAATGGATGGCTTTCTGATAAGCGTTCAATTGTCTCATGACCGCCTGATGGGAAAGCGCTACTCCTTTCTGTAACCCCGTGGTTCCAGAAGAATGCTGCAGGAGTGCGATAGAACTCGACGGACGCTCGAATCCGGGCAGAGATGCCATTTCAAAATTGACAGTAGACGGTAGATTTTCAACAATGAGGATTATCCGCACCGAGCTATTTTGGGTAGCTTGGTGAATTTCAGTCTCAAATTCTTTATATGTGATCACGGCTGCGGGTTGGATTACTTCGAAAAGCGATCGTAACGACTTGCGGTAGTGTTCTGGCGAGAGCTTTTCAGTTAAAAAGGGCATGATTGAGGGGACAGCGCCGGCGAGCATCGTTCCGAAGAAGGCGTAAATCAGATCAACACTATGCTGCAGGACAATGATGACAACCTCGTCAGGGTTAATTTCCTGCTCTTTGAGTATCTGCCCATATCGAAGTGCATTACGATACAGCGTTTGAGTTGTGATGACCAGATCGGGTTGGTTACGTTGTTGGAAAACAACGGCTGTCCTCTTGGGTTCTTCGCTGGCATTCTGACGGAGGATATGGGGTAAGGTTGTCATTTTCTTCGCATTCGATCCGAAATTATTTTACATAATTGTTCCAAATCGTCAAAAGTTTGGCGGTTTAATTCAGTGTCTTCAATTTTTACTCCATAGCGGTCTTCGACATAATTGGCAAGGTCGATCAGATGAAAAGAATCTAATAATCCGCTTGAGATCAACGCTTCGGTTGGTTCAATCTTGCGAGAAGGATTCTGAAGGATCTTTTCCGCAATGAATTTGGATAAATCATCAAGGAGTTCTTGCATGGTCTACCTCAGGGGGTGTTCAGGAAAGTATAAAGTGCATAAAGCACCTGAAGGGCGGTAAGATTTCGGATCGGCCAGCCTGCTTGCAGGTTTAGGGGATTGCTAAAATCATTGCCGGCAAAGGTGATATGAACGCCATCCTCTTGCAGGCCATGATTGGGGAGCGGTTGGACGGCTTTCCAGTAATTCCAGAGCGGAATTTGATATTCTGCTGCCAGACGGGCCGTGATTTGGTTGATGCGGTGATCTTTCTCGACATTGTCCGGTTTGGTTGCCAGCACCGGGATCACACCTTGTTGGATGGAATACTCAATAATCTTGCGCAGTTGCGGCTCAAAGCTTTCAAGGTGAAAGACATCATTCGCGCCTAAGGTGATCAGGGCAATGATCGGGCGGTGCACTCGATATTCACAAGCCAGAGGAGACTCGTCATTAGCACAAAACTCTTTGTTCGACCACAGCGGTGTCAAAACAGAAGCCGTATTATATCCGGCCAGGGCGGCCAAACTGGTTCGCCCAAACGAACCCTGATAATAATCGATCACTGTCTGAAGTTCGGTGTAATCTCCCAAATTATAGAAACGAGGTCCCCGGTCAAAATCGCCCAAAAACCAGGAAGGCGTGCTACCGCAATCACCCACTTTAGAAAAAGCATTAGGCCGATTGCCAAGCGCTATGCCAGCTTGATAGATTTCTTTTACTCTATCGGAGAGAAGGGGAACAATGGGCCATTCCATCCAGTTTGTTGGGTCTAAAGTTGGGGTAGGAGAAGGCCGAGGAGTTAGCAGATAGGCGGGCGTGCGAGAATTGGTCGGGGGCAAAATTTTGGTCGGCGTAGTTGTGTGTTTAATCTCTTCCTCAAGCGGCGTGGCTTTCTGTTGGATTTGCGTTGGAGAGGAGAGTGTCAAAGCTGGGGATGAATTAGGCAAAGTTGTCTGTGGGATGGAAGATGACCCACCGATCACGCTGGTTTGTCCTGGGAGCACCGCTTCAGAGGGCTGGCAAGCGCCGCTTAGCAAGGCAATGAGGAAAAACAGCACGAAAATTTTGCGACTAAACATAGTTAGATTATATCGGTTTCATTTCGCGGTATCCAACCAGTTTTGTAGTGCGGTTGCAATCCATTGCGCAGTTTGAGCAGTTCCTTGTGGAGTCATGTGAATGGCTGTATTGGTGAATTCTTCTGGTGAGATCAGATCCCAGAGATCCCAGCAAGTCAGCGCTTTTTTCTGGCAAAAGCTTGCCAATGTTGCTCGGTAATCGTCGTAAGCCCAACGAGGGTAGTAAAAATTATACCGAATATGACTGTTTAAGCCATCGCTGATGAACATCGGCTCGTTAATGAGGATAATTGGGATTGGAGAGGCCAATCGATAGGCGGCCTCAATGACGGAAAAAGACAGGAAATCGGGATCAAGTTTTGGAGGGGATTGTCCGTAAAATTCGAGATCGGCGCTTAAGTCGATCTGCCTTTGAGGAATTTCAGCCGGAATGGCTTGATCAACATGGGTGGCTGTCCACAGAAAGCCGTAGAGTTGAAAGCGCAACCAATCGGCTAAGGCTTTGCGTTGTCCGAACAAGGAGCGTTGCCACAAGGTGGTTTGAGACGGTTGGGGAGGAGAAATACTCTCGTTGAGATCTAATTTCTGGATGAGCCGAATGACCGCGCCTGGATTTTGCTCTAGTAATGGGGAGTACAACTGTTTTTCTTTTGGAAACGACTCTAGCGTAATCAACCAGAGCACCAAATCGGGTTGATATTTGAGCCCTCTATCCAGAATTAGGACATCCTTTAAGAGCGACATGACCGGATATCCCAGGTTGTAGAAGAGTACTTGCTTGTTATCTGGTGTGTGCAGTTCCTCTCGATTGAGAAACGCAGTAAGGGTTTGGTCGGGAGTCAGGAGATATCCCCAGGTTGCCGAATCGCCGATCAGGAGCACGCGATATTCGCTTGGAGATTTGGGGTTGCCGGCTAGAATATGGGAGGCGAACATGGCATCTAAATTCGTGATCGTCACATTGTAAGATTCAGATGGCTGATCGCTATACGGCAGGCGCAACCGACCGGCAAAGATATGATTGTATAGAGAGAATTTGCCGTATTCAGGATCGGTAAATGCAAATGCGAAATTGCAAATCAAGAAAAGGGACAATCCTTTGATTGCCACGCGCATCCAGAAGCTGGTGAGAGTTGAAGCATTGTTTTGCATCTTCGCTTATGTTCCAATCCCGAAGAGTTTTTGAAAGGTCTCTACCGCGTTTGCAACCGTAGGCATTAGGAACCACACCCATCCAAGCGTAACATACCCAAAAGTTAATGTCCATCCGAGGTATTTTTGCAAGCTCTCTGAAGGATTAAGAAAAGAGGGTTTTTTCAAAGCATTCCAGCGGTTGTTAATGAATAAACCTATACCGTGCCATGCTCCCCAGAGGAAGAAATTGGGGGTTATGCCATGCCACAAACCGATCAGAAGCATGGTCGAAAGTTGAGGTATGAAAATGGTGAGCCAGTTTGGCAGTGTTGAGGAGGCGCGCAGTTTGCGGGTCAGAGGATTAAATACATAGGAGCGAAACCAGTCGGCGAGGGTAATGTGCCAGCTATTCCAGAAGTGTATCAGGCTGCTTTTGAAGTATGGGGAATTAAAGTTTTCGGGAAGGCGAATGCCCATCAATCGGGCACTTCCAAGAGCGATATCGGTATAGCCGCTAAAGTCAAAATAAATCCTGAGTGAGTAAGCGACAAGAGCAATCCATAAAAAAAGTGGAGAATGGATTTGGGAGACATTTTGAGGAGAAAGGGATAACAACGCCAAACTATCGGCTAAAACAAATTTTCGAAACAGGCCGATGAAAATGCGCCGCACTCCTTCAATTGTGTCCAGCGTTTGAGGGGTTTTTGACAATTCATTTCGAAATTGGGGGAAGCGGACAATCGGTCCGGCAACCAGGGCTGGAAAGAAGAAAATGTAGTTTAGGACTTCTGCTAAACCGGCAGCAGGAAGTCGGCCGGCGCGCCAATCAAGCGCGAGATGGAGTAATCGAAATAGAATGTATGAAATGCCAAGCCAGAGTATCTCGTTGGATGAACTGAAACGGAGATCTTGCTGATTGAGCCAGCGGAAGAATTTGCTAAGTAAGAGGGAGAGCTCAGGGGTTTTCAGAGCGATAAATATGGAAATGGCAATCAGAATCAGCAATCTAAATCGAGTGCGCACAGAGATTTTGGAGAATAGCAGTGTGGATGGTACAAGCAAAAGCAGAAGCGTTAAAACAACCATCCAGAGATGCGGTGGACGCGTGGGAGTAAGGCAGCAAATTGTCAAATACCGATTGGCGGAGACCGCAAAAACAGTGACGAACACTATAATCAGAGGAAAAGCATTTTCTTTCAGAGCGACTTTTATCTGGGATTGGCCGGCAATCCAAACCAGTAAGGCGAGGAGAATCGCGAGGGTGGGTAGCCAGAAATCCAAAAATAGAATGGGAGTTGCCGTTTGAAAGCGGTAGTAAATTAGCACACTCATCAAAAGAAGAAGTGCATTACGGATCTGAAGATTCGTCAACCGCCCGCACAGGAAAGCGAGAAAGATCAGGAGAAGGACCTGGCTGATGGACATTTAGAAGCCCTGGTAGATCCACACAGGGGCAACATCGGCTGTGAACACGACCAACGCAATGAGCATCAGACAGAGCAAAAGAGCATAAAGATTTTCTTTGGAAAATAGTCTGGATAGCATCGGAACATCTCTTAGAATGAGGTTGAATTTCTTATGGGTAGCCACAGAAACGCCAATTCCCACCCTGTTGAACAAGCTTAAAGGTAAATTTTGATAGATCGATTTCGAGAACTTCGTTCCCGTAGTTGGCGACGATTTTGCCACGGCAATTGACCACCGCTTTGGCTTGATCTTGCGATAGGGTTTGGCATTGCAAATCTTGCAATTCGGTGCTTACAGCGCCAAACGAGTTGTATTCATTGCGCGCTTGCTCTTCCCATTCTGGGCAGGCAAGCGAGATCATGGTGTTCAAATCTTTTTTCGTCAAAGCTTGATAATAGGCTTCCATTACCTGAGCGGGAAGCTCTGTTGAAGATGCACAAGCCGCAAGGACAAGTTGGCAAATCAGCAACCCAACCAACAAAGTGGCTGAGATTCGAAAGGTCATGAATGGTAGTGTATGGCTTAAGTGCTTTTGATTCATAGCGGTATCGTCCATTGAAGTCTGGCTGATTGATGGGTCAGGTCGCAGCGAGCTTTGGCTAGATTCTACCAAAAGAAAGTTATCAGGGTTGTCATTCTAATCATTTGTTTGAGAAGTGAAATGAGCTTACAGCCGGACTTGAGCGGTTTACTTTCGTTTGATTAGGATATAGGCTTGGATTGACGCAATCGAAAACGGCAGAGAGTTTCTCCGCTTGGTGAGATCTGGCGGGTTGTCAGGGTTTCAATCGGAAAGTGCATGAGGGTTTCCAGTAGATACCTGTCCATTTGACAGAGTTCTGGAAAGGAGTCGATAATTGAGGCATACGGGCAGTGTGAAAATTTAATGGTCGGAGCTTCCCGATGTGCTTCCCAACTGGCTTTGTAAGACATCTCATTAAGGATTTGGATGGTCAGGATCAGCCGCTGCGTTACGGTCATGGTTGGAGAAGTACCTTTTTCGGCAACCAGTTCTTGGGCAATTAAGCGAAGGTAAGCCTCTTGGTCATTGGGCGAGGTTGCTGAGCGGAGATATTGTAATAGCGCACTACAGAGACGTTCGAGGTTATGAGCTTTTTGTTGATCACGGAGGGCGAAGAGGCCTGCTGGACGACCTTTGCTGCTCTTTTGACCGACACAGAGGGGCATGATTACCCCTTCTTTTTGAAGTACCCGTAGATGATGACGGATATTGGCTGGAGTCAGTTTGAGAGCCTGGCTCAGTTCAATTGCTGAAGCAGCGCCTCGCCTTTGCAGAAAAGCAAGAATTTTCTCTCGCGTGGAAACCATTAAGGTTATTATAACGGTTTGGGTGAATTAACGCAAATATATATTTTCTTTATTCCGTCTTGACCAATTGCTTTGAGCGCGTTATAATGGCTATCATGATACCAGAAGAGCGTCTGAATTGGGATGACACCTTTGCTATTGTTCAAAGTCTGAGCCGAAGTCATCCTCAGGTGGATTTTGAGGAGCTTTCCCTGGCGACATTGTATAACTGGATTGTTGCCTTAGCCGACTTCGACGATGATCCATCCCTCGTCAACGACGAAATATTAATGCAAATCTTCAACGCATGGTATGAGGAGGTCAATATATGACAAAAGCGGAACTCAATCAACCTGGATATGAAATACCGCCAGAAATCAAGAATCAGGTGGCAGTGACGACCATTGATCGCATCTACAACTGGAGTCGGCGGTCTTCTATCTGGCCGATGATGTTTGGGTTGGCTTGTTGCGCAATTGAAATGATCTGCACTGCTGCAAGCCGCTTCGACTTAGCCCGTTTTGGGATGGAAGTGATGCGTCCCAGCCCGCGCCAGGCTGACTTGATGCTGGTTTCGGGCACGGTGACGAAAAAGATGGTACCACAAATTGTGCGTTTGTACAATCAAATGCCAGAGCCAAAATACGTGGTTGCCATGGGCGCCTGCGCTTCGGGTGGAGGTCCCTTCAAAGAAGGCTATAATGTGGTCTCGGGAATTGACAACTATATCCCGGTTGATGTTTATATCCCCGGTTGTCCTCCAACCCCTCAGGCTTTGTTGCATGGATTGATTACCCTGCAGAAGAAGATCGATACACAAACTTTGCGGGATGCACGGTGGTATAAAAAGGATGTCTCTGAGGTGATTCCGGTTCCCGTCTTGGGTCCAGATATTATGGACCCGCGCGAGTACGATTTGATCCGCCAGTATTCCAGCCAAAAATTGAAGGAAAGTCAAGCGCAGCCTGTAGAAGGAGAAGCCAATCCTGCTTAGGACGGAGCATAAGAGATGAGTGAAAAAGCAGTTTTAACGGAGATCGACTTGAGCGAAAAATTTCCTGAAAGCGTCAAGCGAGATGAACGAAAAGGCTACGAAGGTTATATCGTGGCTGCAGATGCCTTCCTGGAGGTTGCCAGGACTGTGCGAGATGAAATGGGGTACGATTATCTCTCTTCGGTTACCGGCGTGGATTACCTTCCAGATGGTTATATGGAATCGGTCTATCATTTCTATCGCACAACGGGAGGACCGGCTCTCGTCTTGAAAGTGCAAACGCCGCGCGATAACGCTGTAGTGCCATCGCTGGTTTCTCTCTACCCTGGAGCAGAGTTTCAAGAGCGAGAAGCCTGGGACTTATTGGGCATTCGCTATGAAGGCCATCCGGACTTGCGCCGCATCTTGATGTGGGAAGGGTTCGCAGGCCATCCCCTGCGGAAAGATTGGCGTGAGCCCTATTATGAGGAAGATGGGAAACCCTTCAAGAGCCGCTGGCCTGATGGGCATGTCTATCGGATCGAAGATAAGAATCCGTTTCACAAAAACGTAGATTATCCAGCCGGTTTTGATCCCGATAAATGGATACCGGATAACGATTCATTGCTCTATGCCAGCCTGACCAAAATTCAATCTGCCCTTTCTGATTCTTCCCTTAAGACAGATACCGTAATTGTTAATATGGGACCCCAACATCCTTCGACCCATGGGGTTTTCCGCATGGTGGTCTTGCTTGAAGGGGAGACAATCCGAGCGCTGAAGCCGGTCATGGGATATTTACATCGCAACCACGAAAAGATTGGGGAACGTAATACCTACTTGATGAATATGCCCTTTACGGATCGTTTGGACTATCTTTCGTCAATGAGTAACAACTTCGGGTACGCCCTGGCGGTAGAAAAGCTCATGGGCATTCAACCTCCTGAGCGAGCAGAGTATCTGCGGGTGATTATGGCAGAATTTACCCGCATCAGCAATCACTTATTTGCGATCGGTTCGTTACTCAACGATTTGGGAGCTTACTTTACCCCAATGTTGTATGCGATCGAAGAGCGAGAGCTGATCCTGGATATCTTTGAAGCAGTGGCCGGCTCACGGATGATGTGCAATTACTTCCGTTTTGGGGGAGTAGCCCGAGATTTGCCAGAAGGGGTCTATGAAAAGATGAGAGATTTGGCTTATGAGAGGTTACCCAGGCGGATTGATGAATTGGATTTGTATCTAACCAATAACGAGATTATCCGCGCCAGGTGTGAGGGTGTTGGGGTCTTGACTCCCGAACAAGCGATTGCTTATTCGGCCAGTGGCCCCTTGCTCCGCGCTTCTGGAGTGCCTTATGATATTCGGCGGGCCGATCCGTACAGTATCTATGACCGTTTTGATTTTGACGTAGCCGTTCGCTATCATGGCGATGTGTACGATCGTTATCTGGTGCGGATGGATGAGATTCGGCAAAGCATTCGCATCCTCCAGCAGGCAATTCGCGATCTGCCGGAAGGTCCTATTCAAGCTGGAAAACCACAATATCAGGTTCGAGTTCCTCCAGGGGAAGCCTATGGACGGGTTGAAGCCCCTAAAGGAGAGTTGGGATATTATGTGGTTTCGAATGGTAAGCCCAATCCCTGGCGGTATCATGTTCGGGCGCCTTCCTTTGTCAATATCACCGCCCTTGAGACCATGGCGAAAGGCAACAAAGTGGCCGATTCGGTTGCCATTTTAGGTTCAATTGACATTGTTCTCGGCGAGTTGGATCGCTAATTTTGGGAATGGAGTTGTGGCATGGATGGATTAGGCATTCTCAAAGGTTTGGGAGTAACGCTGCGCAGGTTTATTGGCACCTATATTGACGACATTAAGTGGCTGGGAAAGCGCTACTATACCGAAGAGGGTATTCGCCACCGGATGAGCAAGGAAGCCAGTGGCGTGTTCACAATTCAATATCCGGAAGAAAAGATTCCTGTCCCCGAAGAATTCCGTTTTATCCCTTTTCTGGTCTATGAAGAGAAGGAAGACGGAACTATTTTCCATCGCTGCACCTCTTGCGGTATCTGTGCGAAAGTCTGTCCGCCGCAATGCATCTGGATTGTTCGAACAACAGACCCAAAGACGGGGCGGCCGGTTCCTGAACCGGCGGAATTTTACATTGACGTAGATATCTGCATGAACTGCGGTTATTGTGCCGAGTATTGCCCCTTTGATGCGATCAAGATGGATCACGACTATGAATTGTCGGTTTACGATCGGCACACACACAATATCTATAACAAAGAAAAACTCAGCAAGCCAGTGACATATTATGCCTCGATTCGACCGACAAATTATCAACGAGAAGAGGCTATTCGGGCAGAAGCCGAGGCAGCCAAAGCCTCCAAAAAAGCTGCTGCCGCCGAAGGTTAAGTAGAAATTGCGAGCCTGAACGTGCACACCGAATTGTTGTTCCCACCGCGTCTGATTCCATTGTTGGCAATGCTGCGCGGTAAAAAGTGGCAACAGTTTATTGAGCAGATTAGCGCCAAAGCTATCGGAGATATTGAGCGAAAGGCATTTGTGTTGTTTATGGCGCGGTTAGCCTGTTGCATGAGTTGCCACAGTGATACCTGGCGAGCTCACCAGGGCTGTGAACAATGCGCAAAGCAGACAATTCGCAAGTTTCGAGGTACGGATGAGGATTTAATTGCGCTTTATCAGGCATCTTTGAATGAACTAATTGCGACTCTGCCGACTGGGTCGGCGAAAGCGGGTTCGTAACATTTATACTGGCAGGGTACAGGATAAATGCAGACTGTCGAACGTCTATGCTCTGCGGATTTTGATAGCAGATGTGTTTTTAGAGGAAGTAGGATATGGTTGAAAAAAATATAACAAAAGAAGCTGTATTAGAAGCCTTAAGTCATGTTCAAGAGCCAGAATTGCATCGCGACCTGGTCAGTTTGAATATGATTAAAGATATCCAGATTGATGGTAAGCGAGTCAGCTTCAAAATTGAGTTGACCACACCCGCTTGTCCGTTGCGGGGAAAAATCGAAGAAGAAGCCCGACAGGCGGTTTTAGCTTTGGATGGCGTTCAAGAGGTAAAAATTGAACTGACCGCCAACGTACCGAATGATGGCAGAGTGCGCTCGCTGATAGATTTGCCGATTCGGAACGCAATTGCCGTAGGTTCGGGCAAAGGGGGCGTTGGTAAAACCACCATTGCGGTGAACCTTGCCGTTTGTTTGGCCCAACGCGGGGCGCGGGTTGGCTTATTAGATGCAGACATTTACGGGCCGAACATTCCGACCATGATGGGGATCAATCGCCTCCCTCCGCAAAAAGGACAAAAGATTCAACCTGCGGAGGCTTTTCAGGTCAAGTTAATGTCAATTGGCTTTTTAGTGCGCGCCGATCAACCGCTGATCTGGCGGGGTCCGATGTTACACTCGGCCATCCGCCAATTCCTGAGCGATGTGGAGTGGGGTGAACTTGATTATTTAGTTGTTGATTTACCTCCAGGGACAGGCGATGCTGCGCTGAGCCTGTCGCAGTCGTTGCCGTTGAGCGGTGGGGTTATTGTGACCTTGCCTCAACAAGTTTCCCTGGAGGATGCGCGGCGAGGAATTGAAATGTTCCGCCAGCTAGAGGTTCCGGTCTTAGGGGTGATTGAAAATATGAGCTATCTGGAGCTTCCAGATGGGACAAAGATGGATATTTTTGGTTCGGGTGGCGGTAAGGTGTTGGCTGATCAAGCTGGTGTACCCTTCATCGGTTCCGTGCCGATTGACCCAGAGGTACGCATCAGTGGGGACAATGGGATGCCGGTTGTAATTGCGCGACCCGATTCAGAAGTAGCTAAAGCTCTAACCCGTATGAGTGAGGAAATCGCGGCGAAACTCAGCGTTGCAGCGCTCAAGATGCTATAAGCTGAGGCTATGGATTTTTCTAGTATGGATACCCAAACGAAAGTATTCATTGTTGGTATTCGGTTTCAAAAAGCAGGAAAGGTTTATCACTTTGACGCCAGCACCTGTCCAGACATCAAGATTGGGGATTATGCAGTTGTAGAGACCAGTCGCGGACGTCAGGTCGGGGAGGTGATAGCTTTTATCGACAATCCTCCACCTCCACCGGAAGGAGTTTGGAAGATTGTTCAACGAAAAGCAACCCCGCGCGATTTGGTATTACGACAAATTTATCGGAAAAAGGAAATGGAGGCGGTCATTAATTGCCGTGAGAAAGCAAAAGAATTGGGATATCAGGGCTTGAAAATCGTTGCGGCGGAATTCAGCTTTGATGGTGAAAAGTTATCAATTTTATACAGCAGCGAGACTGCGGGAAAAATTGATCTCAAACGGTTACGCAATGCGTTTCAGCGTATGTATCCAAAAGTCGCTATCGAATGGCGGCTGATCGGTCCACGAGATGTTGCCAAGATAATGGGCGGACTAGGCGCTTGTGGACTGGAAAATCGTTGTTGTTCGCAGTTTCTGACGGAATTCAGTCCAATCTCGATTAAAATGGCGAAAGAGCAGGGTATTTCACTTACCCCAACCGAGATCACAGGCATGTGTGGACGGTTACGGTGTTGTTTGATTTATGAATATGAGCAATACGTTGAAGCGCGTAAGCAGTTACCTAAGCGTGGCAAACAGGTGGTTACTCCTCAAGGTGAAGGGAAGGTTGTCGATGTGTATCCACTGAAAATGAGTGTCATTGTTGAGTTTCCAAGTGGTGTACAGCAGGAGTTTCCTGCTAAACAGCTTGAACCCTGGGACGAATTGCAAGCGTTGAAGAAAAAAGCCCAGGAGCCCTGTCAATCCAATGGGAACGGCGGTTGTGCCTGTGGGAAATAAACACCACAGCGAACCAGAAGGATTCGCTCAAAATAAGATGAAAACCCTTCAACCAGAAGGTTGGGAAACAGTTCAGCAGATACTCGTGGTCCTTGCCCATCCAGACGATCCGGAGTTCTTTTGTGGAGCTACGATCGCTCGTTGGACCGATGCAGGACATCAGGTATCTTATTGTTTGTTGACCTGCGGCGATAAAGGAACCCATGATCGGCAGATGAGCGGTGATCGGTTATGTAGCATCCGCCATCAGGAACAACAACGAGCTGCAAACCTTTTGGGCGTTCGGCGAGTAAGGTTTCTAGATTTTCCCGATGGCTATTTAGTGCCGGACTTAACATTGCGTAAAGCGATCACGCGAGTGATCCGAGAGGAAAGACCTGATGTGGTTGTGACTTGCGATCCGCAATTGCTGTTTGTTGGAGATGAAAGGATCAATCATCCGGATCACCGCGCAGCCGGACAGGCTTGTGTGGATGCCATCTTCCCGGCTACTCGAGATCATCTTTACTTTCCTGAACTGCTTGAAGAGGGTCTTGAGCCGCATATCGTTCGGGAAGTGTGGGTGAGTTTAGCGGTGGAGCCAAATGTTGTTCTGGATGTAACGGACCTTTGGGAGCGCAAGATCGAAGCAATCTTGTGCCACCGGAGCCAGATTTCCGATGAAGATGTGCTAAGGAATCGGATGAAAAACCGCTTGGCAAAGGATAGTACTCCAGAGCAACCCCGTTACGAGGAGGCCTTCCGCCGCATTCGGCTAGGATAGATTAATTGAATTAAGCCAATGCAGCTCTCTTTGTTGCCTCCTATCCTGAGTATTAGAATAAAGGTTGATCGCACATGAGGAGGTGCACATGGAAACACAGCTCACAATTGATGAGCGGTTGAGGATAGAGTCAAGAATCGTCAATGATTTCTCGATCACTGTTGCGACAGTGAATGGCTCTGGCTCGCAGACATCAAACGCTGCCATTTTACGCGCCATCTTCAAGATGGGTATTCCGGTTTCTGGGAAGAATATTTTTCCCTCCAATATCCAGGGGTTGCCTACCTGGTACACCATTCGGGTAAATAAAGATGGCTTTGTTGCCCGCAAGCGCGAAGCCGATATCCTGGTAGCAATGAATCCGGCGACCTTCAGTAAGGATCTAGAGTCCCTGAAGCCTGGCGGTGCCTTTTTCTATGCAGATGATATTCGCTTTCCGATCACGCGGGATGACGTCGTGGCGTATCCGATGCCGGTCAAGCAGTTGATCCGACAGGTGGAAATCCCGGCTTACTTGAAAGATTACGTTGCCAACATGGTTTATGTTGGAATCCTGGCACAGATGATCGGAATCGATTTAGAAAAAATCCGTCAGGCGCTCGAGTTTCACTTCAAAGGCAAAGCCAAACCGGTAGAGATTAATTTTAGCGTCGTCTCGCTAGCTGCCGAGTGGGCGCGAGAAAATCTTGAGAAAAAAGACTCCTACTACCTGGAGGCTATGGATGCCACTGCCGGGTTGATCCTGACGGATGGGAACACGGCGGCAGCTTTAGGAGCAATTTACGGCGGCGTTCAATTTGTCTCCTGGTATCCCATCACGCCGGCAACCAGTCTGGCCGAGAATCTACAACAGTATTTACCTAGGTTGCGCAAAGACCCAGAAACAGGCAAGAACACGTTTGTGGTTGTGCAGGCGGAGGATGAGCTGGCTGCGATTGGTATGGCAGTCGGTGCGGGATGGGGTGGATTACGGGCAATGAGCTCAACCTCCGGCCCCGGCTTGAGTTTGATGACCGAATATATCGGTTTAGCTTATTTTGCCGAAGTTCCGGTTGTGGTGTGGGACATTCAACGGGCTGGCCCAAGCACCGGTTTACCGACCCGCACCGCCCAGGGTGATTTGACCTTTGTGGCATTCATGGGACATGGCGATACCCAAAATATCATTCTGCTGCCGGGATCGGTGAATGAGTGTTTTGAGTTTGCCTGGAAAGCCTTTGACCTGGCAGAGCAGTTCCAGACGCCGGTGATTGTATTATCTGATCTGGATTTTGGGATGAATCAGTGGATGGGAAAGCCCTTTGAATACCCAGACCAGCCTATGCAACGCGGCAAAGTATTATGGGAGGAAGACTTAGAAAAACTTGATGGGAGATGGGCAAGGTATCTGGATGTTGATGGAGATGGTATCCCATATCGAACCGTAATGGGGAATCGTCATCCCAAGGCGGCATATTTCACCCGCGGCACAGGCCATGATGAATACGCCAATTACTCAGAAGACCCTGAAGTCTGGCATGCCTTGCTAAATCGATTGAAAAAGAAATTTGAGACACTCAAGCCATTTTTACCTCAACCGGTTGTAGAGAAAATGGAAGGAGCCAGGATCAATCTGGTTAGCTTTGGTTCAACCGAGCCGGCTATCCAGGAAGCGCGAGCGCTTTTGCAAAGGGAAGGGATTGCCAGTGACTTTACCCGTATCCGCTCTTATCCGTTTGACGATGTGGTAAAAGAAATTTGCTCTACCTATGAACGAAACTATATTGTTGAGATGAACCGAGACGGACAATTGCATCAGCTTCTGCGGATGCATTATCCTGAGTTATCACCTAAAATGCTTTCCTATGCTTATACTGACGGCTTACCGTTGACGGCGAAACAAATTTTCGATTTTATTCTTTCGAAGGAGAAAGAGGATGAGCGAACAGGCATCGCCAGCGAATGTTAAGGTTGTGGTGAATGCCATCGGCTTAACCAAAGCCGACTATCGAGGGAACCCTTCAACCCTGTGCCAGGGATGCGGGCACAATTCGATCTCGAGCCAGATCATCGCAGCTTGCTATGAGCTGAGTCTGCTTCCCGAAGAGGTTGTCAAGTTCAGCGGGATTGGTTGTTCAAGCAAGAGCCCATTTTACTTTCTGAGTCGCTCCTTTGGTTTCAACGGGTTGCATGGACGGATGCCCTCCCTGGCAACCGGAGCGCTTTTTGCCGACCATACCCTGCGCGGGATTGGCGTCAGCGGTGATGGCGACACCGCCAGTATCGGTATGGGGCAGTTCAAACACCTGCTGCGTCGTAATATGCGTCTGGTCTATATTGTTGAAAATAACGGCGTTTATGGCTTAACCAAAGGACAGTTTTCAGCTACCGCTGATCAGGGTTTGGAGCTAAAATCACACGGCATTAATCCCTACATGCCCATCGATATCGCCTGGGAAGCGCTGGTTGGTCATGCTACTTTCGTGGCGCGTTCGTTCGCCGGCGACCCAAAACAAGTGAAAGAATTAATCAAAGCCGCCCTCAACCATAATGGCGTAGCTGTGTTAGACATCATTTCGCCCTGCGTGACGTTTAATAATGTCGATACCGCCACGCATTCTTATGCCTGGGGAAAAAACCACGAAACAGCGTTACATGAATTATCGTATGTTCCCCGCGCCGAAGAGATTCTGCTCGAGTATGATGAGGGTGAAACCAGGGAAGTCGAGTTACATGACGGTTCGGTGATCGTCTTGCGCAAATTGGGCAGAGATTACGATCCGACCGACCGGGAAGCTGCAATGAAAGTTTTGGAAGAAGCCAACCGTTGCCAGTGTTTGATTACCGGTCTGATCTACATCGATCCCGATCAACCATCCATGTGGGATATTTACCAGTTGACCGATACACCGCTTAACCGCCTGCGCGAAGATCAGATCCGACCAAAACGGGAAACCCTGCAAGAGCTCAATCGAGCCTTTCAGGCTTGACGAACTTTATGCCAGTAACGGAAGATACCGGCCGCGCTCATCCAGGTTGGATTTAAGTAAGCAAAGTACGGCTGATAGTCTTGAGGAAGGCGACTTCTGCCCTGATGATCGAGCCATTTTCCTAGGGCGTCGCTTAGCTCATCAACCGAGGGGCCGGAAGGCATGATTTTTTCCATCCACTCTTCAAGTAGGTCAAGTTTTTCCAGAAGTTGGTTGAGATGGTAATCGACATCGCGATATATACCAAAATGTGTGGGAGCAATGGCTTGAAGCCGCAGGTCTCGAAGACGCTTCAGGCTGGCTCGCCATTTTGGAGGATTGAACTCTGGCGGAGGGGTTGGCAGTTCGATATGGGAGGTGTTGCCAATGCGGATGCCGCCAATATCTCCAGAAAAGAGAATCCCATCAAACAAGATTGCGTAATGATGATCGGAGTGGCCGGGGGTGTCCAATAGTTGAAAATCATAGCCATCAATCTTTATCATTTCGTTATCTTGGGGAATATGGATGTTCTTTTCATCCACCGCTTTGAATTCGCCCCAGAGCGTGTCCATCAAATCTCCATAGATGCGAGTGGCGCTTTGGATCAGTTTTTCGGGATTGATGAGATGCGGGGCCCCTTTGGGATGAACATGAATCATCGCGCCTTGCTCGGCTAACCAACCAACGGCTCCGGCGTGATCGAGATGGATGTGGGTGATAAAGACATCGCTGATGGCGGAGGGTTTCAAATCAACTTCCCCCAAAGCCTTCTCGAGCGCTGGAATCGTTGAGGCAGGTCCAGGTTCGATAAGCACAGCTTGATGCGGAAGGCGAATCAGGTAAGCGGCGATGGCGCCTGGAAATCCAAAGAAATTTAAATCGATGGGAATAACCTGATTTAACGACATATATCTGCTCCAGCTTAGCGTATTGCAAAATATTTTGAACTAATCCCCCAATATATTGGGGTTTGATCGATTCATAACCCTATATCTAGGCATCATGGCTTGACTTGCAATCTATTTTATAGTAATGATAATTGTTATCACATGCAATATTATATCCATTTTTTGAAAGGAGAAAGGTTAAATGACACTCGCCCAAGTTGTCTACCAGCTTTCTACCGATTCTGAGTTTGCTGCCCGAACGCAAACAGACCGTGAAGGAGCCCTGGCAGAGAAAGGAATTCAACTGAGCTATGAGGAAAAGGCTTTTCTTACGCGGGGCTTACGCCGTTCCACCCAATCTGATGGCAACCTGATCTCTATGCAGGAAGTGGCGTCGATGTATCTCGGATGGCGATAGGCGAACTTGAATCGCTTGTCCTCCGAGTATCTGTCTACCAGAGAGTTTTCTTTGGCTGATTATCTTGGTATCCTGCGCAAAAAATCAGGCGCTTTTTTCTCCCTGGCTTGCACTGCAGGGGCTAAGCTGGCAGGAAATGAACCAAGCTGCCTAGAGGATCTGGCTGGCTTTGGTGCGCATGTCGGATGCATTCTGCGGGTTTTAGGTGACTTAGAGGACTGACATCGTTTAGAGAAGGGAGAGACCCAGATGCTTTCAACAATGGACTGGGTAAAAAATTGAGCCACCATTTATTGCCTCGAAGTTTTACCCTCTGAAGAGAGAACTTTATTTCACCAAGTTATCAAAAGAGTGATTACTCAACCCGAGGAATGGCAAACCTACGTGGCATGGGTCAATCGGTCAGGGGCTGCCTTGTATATATTGACTTTGCTGATTCAAGAAGTCGAATCGGCGAAAAAACGCTTACAGAATTATTTACTGAACCCTGCTCCCAAAGAAATGCTCAGTCAGATTCTTGAAAGCCTGGTTGGGGGAGTTTAGGTGATCGATGCAGCTTGAATCATGGTTAGGAATTTGGCATTGATTTTGCTACACGCTTGATTACGTAGTAAACTAAACCCTATGAAAAATCTTCCCCTTCAGCCCCCACCAAGGGTTCGTCTAAGTGTGCCTTTTGTGATAGGAATTATGGCATTAGGCTTAGTGGCATGGGTGGCGATTCTGGTGACAAGCTACCCGGATGATGGGATTCGGGCGTTATCGGCTTCCCATCAGATTCTTGCGATCGATGAAAATAGCCACGGATATTCCCCTTTTGAGGTAGGTGATATTCTCTTGGAGATCTAAAGCGAACCAATTGTTGAGGATTCAGCCTGGTATCAAGCGAAACATCCGGGTGACACGGTAAATTTTCTCGTCCAAAGAGGGGATAGAACGGTTTCCGTAGAGGTCAAACTGGCATCTCCACCTCCCCAGGAATTGTTCCGAAGATTAATGCCGCTCCTTGTAGCTGTGGTCTTTATAGGGGTCGCTTTGGCCGTCGAAGCCTTTGCGCCGCGTTCTCCCACCCCGCGCTTATTCTTCTGGTTTTTCTTCAACTCAGGCTTATTGCTCACGACCGGTCAGGCAGTGTGCACGCAAACGTTGTCAGATGACAAGAGGCAAGGCAGCGCGTTGTTTACAAAGGGTTTGCCACCGCCCACTTAACCAGGCAGCGCGCGCCTTAGCGGTATAGATAGCGCCATCTACCAACCATTGTGCACCTGGCAACTTGAGCCGTTGGGTAACGATTTGTTTGCAGCCGCTTTCAATGACGCCACTACTGATCGGGAAA
>Ga0197142_1001205_pt1 | contig 23914 bp, 29 predicted proteins | sample GBS60_MetaG_FD_148614 | JGI IMG/M metagenome (GOLD analysis project Ga0197142, IMG submission 148614) | Sediment microbial communities from Great Boiling Springs, Gerlach, Nevada, United States - GBS 60_MetaG | ecosystem: Environmental > Aquatic > Thermal springs > Hot (42-90C) > Sediment... | reverse complement strand
CTTGCAGGGAGGTGGGCAGAACGGAAACTAAAGGGGTTCTCGGAGGTGAAGGAGGTGCTGGAGAAGATGCTTCAGGAGCGGTATGCCCCCCGTACACAGACTCTTACACATAACTCTTGACACGACCACCCCCCTTGAGGCCAACGTGGGGAAGCGCCTGGTGAAAAGCCCCAAGCTCTACCTGCGGGACAGCGGCCTGGTCCACGCCCTCCTGGGCCTGGCCGACCTGGAGGCCCTCCTGGCCCACCCCGTGGTGGGGGCGAGCTACGAGGGCTTCGTCCTGGAGAACCTCTTGCGGGTCCTGCCCGAGGGGGCGGAGGCCTACTTCTACCGCACCCGGGCGGGGGCGGAGGTGGACCTGGTGGTCCTCCTGCCCGGGGGAGAGGTCCTGGCGGTGGAGGTGAAGCGCAGCCTGGCCCCCAGGCCCTCCCGGGGGTTCCGCCAGGCCCTGGAGGACCTCCGGCCCCGGAGGGCCTACGTGGTCTACCCGGGGAGGGAGGCCTTCCCCCTGGGGGAAGGGGTCTGGGCCATCCCCCTCCTCCCCCTGATGCGGGCCCTGTGGAGCGGGGCCCCGGACCTCCCGGGCTGAGGGGGAGGGGGTTTGCACCTTTGTCCCGGCGGTAGGGGGGGCCTCCTTCCGGGTGTTCCCTCTGGGAAGCAACCAGGCCATCCAGGAGGCCCCCGCCTGGCGGGTAGCCTAAGTGCCAACCCTTTATCATCTCAACATAGCAGCCCCTCTTCGGATTCAGCTGACCCCGGAGGAGGACCGGCTTCTGCTGGAGCTCTCCCTGAACCCGCACGTCCACAAGAAGACCCGCCTTTGGGCCATGATGGTCCGCCTGGCGGGCGAAGGCTGGGCCGCCCCTCAGATCGCCCGGCACTTCCACAAGGACCGCACCACCGTCTATCACGTTCTAAAGCGCTTCCTAAGGTTCGGCCCGAAGGGCCTCGTCTACCGGAAACCCCCGGGAGCGCCCAGGAAATTCACCCCGGAGATAGCGGCCTTTGTGCGGGAGAGGCTGGCCGAGGACCGGGTCTGGACCGCCCCTCAGCTGGCGCAGGCCATAGCGGAGCGGTTTGGGGTCTGCCTGGCCCCCAAGGTCATCTCCCGGCACCTCAGGGCCATGGGGTACGTCTGGAAGCGGACGCGGTACGTGCCCGTAGGGAAGCCCAGCGCGGAGGAGGTTCAGGCCTTTGCAGAGGAGGAAGAGGAAGCCAAAAGGGGGCGCGGGAAGGGGTGATGGAGGTGGGGTACTTGGATGAGAGCGGGTTTTCCCTGGCCCTTCCCCCCACCTATGCCTGGTGTCGGAGGGGGGAGGCAAAGGCGGTGCCCCGGGCCTGGGGTTCTTTGGGTCGGGTGAACGTGGTGGGGCATCTGGTGCGGGGGAAGGAGGGGGAGCGGCTGTACTTTGCCGTTTTGGAGGGGCCGGTGCGGTCGGAGGGGGTGCGGGCCTATTTGGACAGGGTCTCTGAGGCTCTGACCAAGCCTCTGAAGGTATTCATGGACAACGCGCCGTTCCACCGGTCCAAGGAGGTGGAGGCCAGGAAGGGGGCTTGCGGTGGGGTACCTGCCCCGGTACAGCCCCCATCGGAACCCCATGGAGAACGTCTGGCGCCGGGTGAAGGGGTTTCTGATGCCCCGGCGGCACTACGAGAGCCTTGAGGAGCTCAAGGAGGCGGTGGTCCAGGCCCTCAGGGCCCTAGGGGGTGTGGAGTTGAAAATCTTGGAGCTCTTCTGGGGTGAGAGAGTCTAAGGACCCTGGGCTCGAGGGCGCCCGGGGGCGGTGAGAGAGTCTAGGGGCTCTCTGCCTCCCGCTGTTGCCTCACGGGAAGCAATCCGGGGGGTATCTTTTCGCCCCCATCCATCTTTGCGTCCTGGAGGGAGTTCGTGCCCTCCGTGGTTGGCCAGGATCACCAGCATACCCTCTCCGGGTAGGGGGGACCGGGGCTCGAGTCCAGCCAGCCGGAACCGCGAACCCGGGGACTGGAGGAAGCAATGCGGGACTCGAGGCCGGGGGCTCCGTGAGGGTCTTGGAGCAGGTGTAGGGCGTTTGAACGCGGCCCTGACGGGGGCCGTGGTATACTACGCTCGGGATTCTAAGAAAGGAGCGTCTGGTATGGGAAAACCGTTTGAGGGTACCAGATGGACCAAGTGGATTACCGGGTTTCGTCTTAATGGCATCGCCTACGGCGGGTGTATTGATAACAAAAAAGTCTTCGCGGCGGTAGGAGACGGCGGCATCCTTCTTACCTCTTCGGACGGAACAAAGTGGGCTACCAAAACTTTGAGAAGCTCGTTGAGGGTTGACAATCTCAAAGCCGCCGCCTGTGGCGGCGGCCTTTTCGTGGTGGTCGGGGACAATGATGCCATCTTCACTTACCAGGATGGGGAATGGAGGAGCCCGTACCAGATGACGATAGGTTCGGGGATGACCTTGAACGCGAGCCTCCGCGGTGTTGCCTACGGAAGTGTTGCCCGTCATCACGGACAAGAGATCAGGTTCTTCGCGGCAGTAGGGGCAGTAGCGGCAGCAGGTGATAGTGGCGTCGTTTTCACTTCTTCAGATGGGGTAACCTGGAAAGTAAACCACCCGAGCAGTAGTCCTTCGCTCTTTGGAATTGCTAACGGGAAAGACCTTTTCGTAGCGGTAGGCAAGAATGGCGCTATCTTCACCTCGTTGGACATGGCGAACTGGACAAAGCAGACCTCCGGGACGAAAGAAGACCTCCATGGTGTTGCCTATGGAGGCAACCTTTTCGTGGCGGTGGGCAAGAATGGCGCCATCCTCATTTCCCCGGATGGGGTGAACTGGCAAGGAGGAACCTCTAAGAGGCCCAAATCCCTTCACGCTGTTACCTACAGCGAAGATCACTCTGCGTTTGTAGCAGTAGGGCAGGATGGAACAGTTCTCGCTTCCTCAGATGGAATCACTTGGGAGGAGCTGTACTCGGAGGCAGGGGAGATGCTTTACGGTGTTGCCTGTGGAGAGGGCCGCTGTGTGGCCGTTGGGGATGGCATCATCCTTACCTCTACCTGACCCTCCGCGAAGAGGGGGTTTTTCCCGCCCCCGTTTAGTAAAGCTTTGCTCTCGCTTTGTGGTGGTGGGGGATGGTGTAATCCTCACCTCCCCCTGAGCCCCTTCCAGGCCCTTCCTACCCCCGGCTCAGCCCCCTGTACCAGACCTTGAGCGCCTCGAGGTCCCCGCAGACCACGGCCCGGCTTCCGTCCGGGTAGGTCCGGACCTCGTGCTTGCGGGCCAGGAAGGGCAGGTTCCGCTCCACCCGTGGCCAACACCTGCCCCCGAGGGAGGGGTGGCCTTCGTGGGGGCGGCCTGTGTCGGAAGACTTGGGGGGTTTAGGACATTTGTCGCAACCTTGTTTCTTTTGTCGCCAAATTGGGCCCACCCTTCCTCTGCCCGGGCGGCCGGATTCCCCGGGGGCTTTTCCGTGCTAGACGGCCCTCTCGGCCGATTGGGCCCTTCTCACTTTGCTTCGCCAAAGTTATCTTTTGCGAAGCTACCTAAGGGTGCTCCTGCCCTCTGCAGGCGGGCGGGGAGGCCGGCCGGGCACGGGGGCGGGAGGGGCGGGGTCTCTTGTGTAGGTCCGCTGGCCCAAAATGCCAAAAATGCCGTCCTGTACGGCACAGGATTTTGGGCCAAGCTTTTGGACCCAAATACTTACCTTGGCCCGAAATCAGGAGGGTGGCCTCGAGGGTGACCCTTTCGGAGGCCCGGGAAGGGGGGCTTGAGGAGGCCCCTCACCACCGGGGAAGGGGCCTTCCCAGCCCTTACGGCTGGCCAGGTAGGGGCGGGCGATAAAAGCCCTTATCGCTCGGGCCATACCCCGAGGGCCCGGGCCTTGGCCACGAGGTTCTGCCCCAGGGACACGGAGTCCATGCCCCCACCCTGGCGGCGGGTGGAGGCAGGCGAACCGCTTCCTACTCGTCGTCAATCCGGTGGTCGCCCACCGGGAAGGAGGCCACCAGGAAGTCGTAGGCGTCTTCCGGGTCCACCGGCCAGTCGTAGGCCAGGGCCTCCCGGAGGTTGCGGGCGGCGATGCCCAGGGCCTCCTCCCCGGCCTGCCGGTTGGCCTCGATGATCTGCTCCAGGTACTCCTCGGCTTCCGGGTTCTTCCGGAGGTACTCGCGGACCAGCTCTGCAAAGTTCTTTGAGTCGGGCGGCAGAAGGGCCGCCGCCACGATGTCGCCCCATTTAGCCTTCATCCTTCACCTCCTTCTCCATTCTGACCACCTCCCGGGCTCCCGGGCCGGTAGGTCCAGGAGGCCCCTTACCCCCGCCCCCCGGTCCCGACCGCCCTCGAGGCCCCCTCAACCGCATCCCACCCGCCCCCGGGTATTCCTAACCCTCACCTCGCCGCCTTCCCGTCCCGGAGGGTGCTCCTGGCCCCTCTCCATAGCCGGTGATCACCGGGCTACCGGGGGAGGGTAGGGCGGTTGGCCCTGGCCAACCGGCGGTTGCAGCCGCCCTTCGACGGCAGTCCGCCCGAAACCCAACCGAACCGGGGGTGGGGCGGCCTCGAGGGCGGTGGGTTACTCCCATGCTCCAAAACACCAGGAATGCCTCTCCTCAGCCCCGGGCGGGCCGGGTCCGGGTAGACCTCCCCGCCCCGCGTGGCCACACACCGCCCCCCTATCTTGGTGCCACTCATTAGGCCGCCACCTCCTTGGGCCGGGTCAGGAGGCGCACCACCCGCTCCAAACGGGGTGGGTTCCCGGCCCAGAGGGCCAGGAGCTCCACCTCCTGGGCCTTGGGCCAGGTCTCGGCCAGGAGGGTTAGGCGGTCCTTTACCCAGGCTTCCAGGGAGGAGGCGCTCTGGCCCGGGAAGGCGGCGTGGGCCTCGAGGTCCTCTTTCCGAGGGACGGCCAGGGCCCAGTAGGCCACCTTCCCGTCCACTACCACCCGGAGCTTGGGGGCCCCTAACTCGGTCAAGCGGGCCGCCACCTTGTCCGCCTGGGCTATGAGGCGGCTCCAGAGGGGGTTCACCATTCCTCGATCACCTCCAGCTCAACCTCCCCCTGGGGGTGCTCGCCCTCATGCGCGGGGAAGGGGTAGGAGGTGGGGTTTCCGCTGCTCCCCCCCTCCCCGGCGGTGGTGGGGGTAGATGGTTCTGGGCCAAGAGCCCCATTTTGTGCCAAAGGCTTGGCCCAAAATCCCGCATCGTCCCGGACGACGTTTTCGCCTTTTTGGACCAACGGGCCTATATAAGAGGGGGAGGATTGGCCCGAGAGCCGGAGCACCTTAGGCCGCCCTCTCCCGGGGAGCTCCTCTTCTCCCACCACCCCCCGCCTCTGGAGGGCCTGGAGGGCGCGCTTGGCGGTGTGTTCGCTCATGTTGACCCGGGCTATCACCTGCTGCAGAAGGTCCTTGCGGGGTACCCCTTCTGCCCCGGCCTCCGCCTCGCCCCGGTCCAGGCCCAGGGGGAGGAGGCCGCCCCTCCCCCCAAAACATTGCGACAAACAGGGATTGAGGGTGCTATACTCCCGGTAACCCACCCCCGGGGGGCTGAGATTCCCTCGAGGCCCCCGAAGAAGGAGGGAGCAGAGCCATGCCCAGGACCAAAGAACGTTCCCGAACCCAGACCTCTCTCGTGGCCACAGACCAGAAGGTGGCCTCCCTGCTTGGGGAGGACTGGGAGGCTTGGCACCGCCAGGCCGAGGAGGTGGCCCTGGAGCCCCCCGAGCGGCCCAGGCCCTGGTTCCGCCCCTGGCGGGGAAAAGGGAAAGGGGTCCTTCTGGATGACGTTCTCCAAGACCTCCGGCACTGATCCCCTTTTCCTGGACACCAGCGCCCTGGTGCGCCTCTACTACCTGGAGCCCCAGGACCCCTTCGCCTGGGTGGTGGACTTGGCCCGCCGCCCCGAGGTCCAGCCCGCCGCCTCCCACCTGGCCTACGTGGAGACCCTGGCCGCCTTCCATGCCCTCCGCCGGAGAAAGGCCATCACCGCCCGGCGCCAGGCCCTCCTGAGCGCCGCCTTCAAGAAGGGCTGGCCCTCCTTCCTGCGGGTTCCCCTAGACTATCCCGTGGTGTTCCTGGCAGGGGTCCTGGCGGAAGATCACCCCCTCCGGGGGGCGGACGCCCTACAGCCGGCCTCCTTTCTCCTCCTGTGGATGAGAGAGCACCGGGGCCGCTTCCTCACCCTGGATCCCAGGCCGTACCGGGTGGCCCGGGCCACGGTCCCGGTAGAGCCCGTGCCCGCCTTTGAGGCCCCTTCCCCCTCGGGGGAACGGCAGGAGGAGGAGCCATGAACCCCACCCCAGACCCCCACGCCGAGCTCTTCGCCCGCTTCCGCCGCTACCTGGAGATGGAGGAGGGCCGCTCCCCCCGCACCGCGCGGGAGTACCTGATGGACGCCGCCCTCTTCTCCCGCTGGTTCCGCGAGCGCTACGGCAGGCCCCCCCGCTTTGAGGAGGTGGGGAGCCAGCAGGTCCGCGCCTTCCTGGCGGGCCGGGAGGTGGGGCCCCAGCGCGCGGGTCGGCTCCTCGCCAGCCTCCGGAAGTTCTTCCGCTACCTGGCGGAGGTGGAGGGCCTCCCCATCCTTCAGGACCCCACCCAGGGGGTGAAAAGGCCCAAGCTCCCCCGCAGGCTCCCCGTCTACCTCACCCCCCCGGAGGTGGCCCGGCTCCTGGAGGCGGCCTACAAGAACCGCTCCCCCCGGGTGGGCCTCCGGGACTGGGCCCTCCTCGCCTTCCTCTACGGCACGGGCCTCCGGGTCTCCGAGGCCCTGGCCCTCACCTACGGGGACCTCACCTACCAGGACGGGATCCCCCACGCCCTCCGGGTGCGGGGGAAGGGGGACCGGGAGCGGGTGGTGGTCCTCTCCCCCACGGCCCAGCGGGCCCTCTACCAGTGGCTCAAGCACCGGAACCTGGAGGGGCACCCCACCAGCCCCTACATCTGGAGCCACACCTCGGGGCCGCGCCGGGGGGAGCCCTTCTCGGCGAGGGCGGTGGAGGCGATGGTGAAGCGGGTGGCCAGGAAGGCGGGGCTCAAGGACTGGCAGAGGATCACGCCCCACAAGCTCCGGCACTCCTACGCCAGCGCCCTGGTGGAGGCGGGGCGGGGGATTGAGGAGGTGCGGGAGCTTTTGGGCCACAGCTCCATCAGCACCACCCAGGTCTACGTGCACGTCTCCCGGAGGCGGCTGGAGGAGGCGGCCCGGGCGCTGCCGGATGTGCTGGGGTAAGGAGGAGCGGAGATGAGAAACGAGGCCGACACCCGGGCCCTCCTGATAGACCCCAAGCTGAAAGAGGCCGGCTGGAGCGACTTCCAGGTAGTCCGAGAGTACCGCTACACCCTGGGCCGGGTCATCCTGGAAGGCAACCGCGTGCGCCGGGGTGAGCCGCGCCGGGCCGACTACCTCCTCCGCATCAACGAGGCCTTTCCCATCGCCGTGGTGGAGGCCAAGGCCGAATCGGAGCCCGCGGAAACCGGACTCGAGCAGGCCAAGCGGTACGCCCAGGACCTCGGCCTGGCCTTCGCCTACGCCACCAACGGCCACCGCATCCTGGAGTTTGACTTCTTCACCAACTCCAGCCGGGAGCTTCCGGGGTTCCCCAGCCCCCAGGAGCTCTGGGACCGGTGGCACTCCAACAGCAGCCTGGTGGACTCCCTGAAGGCAAACCCCGGTCTTTTCAGGGACCGCAACCCCCTCCTTTACCCCTACGGCTCCGATAAGCGCCCCCGCTACTTCCAGGAGGTGGCCATCCGGGAGGTGATCAAGCGCGTCATGCTGGGGCGGAGGCGGATCCTCCTCACCATGGCCACCGGGACCGGGAAGACCTACGTGGCCTTCCAGGTGGTTTGGAAGCTCCTCAAGTCGGGGTGGCTCAAGAACCGTCACCCGGACCGGCCCGCCCGGGTCCTCTTCTTGGCCGACCGGGTGGTGCTCCGCGACCAGGCCTACAACACCTTCTCCCCCTTTGCCGACGGGGTGAACGAGCCCCGCTTCAAGATAGAGGGCCACCCCCCCAACCTGACCCGCGACCTCTACTTCGGCATCTACCAGACCCTCTGGAGCCCGGACGAGGAGGGGCGGCGCCTTTTTGAGAAGTTCCCCTCCGACTTCTTTGACCTGGTGATCATTGACGAGTGCCACCGCTCGGGCTTTGGCACCTGGCGGGAGATCCTGGACCATTTCGGCTCGGCCATTCACCTGGGAATGACCGCCACCCCGAAGCAGGACGAGAACGTAGACACCTACGCCTATTTCTGCGCCGAAGAGCCCGAGGTGCCGTTGGACCCCGACCACCCCGAGCGGGGCACCTGGCGCCCCCCCGCATACCGGTACAGCCTGGGCCAGGGCATAGAGGACGGCTTCTTGGCCACCTACAAGGTGCACCGGGTGCGCACCACCGTGGACGCCGCCGGCCTGAAGCTGGAGGACGCCGTTGAGCAGGGCGCCGAGGTCTTCATCCCCGAGGACGTGGAGCCGCGGGAGGTCTACACGACCCCCCAGTTTGAGCGTGAAATCACGGTGCCCGACCGCACCCGCGCCATGGTCCGGCACCTGGCGGGCCTCCTGCGCCAGTTTGGCCACATGGAAAAGACCATGGTCTTCTGCGTGGACATGGAGCACGCCCGCCTGGTCGCCCGGCTCCTCCAGGACGAGTTCGGCCCGGAGACGGGCTTACCCAACTACGCGGTGCCCATCGTCTCCGAGGAGGGGGAGGAAGCCCGGCGGGCCCTGGAGGCCTTCGCCGATTCCTCCAAATCCGCTCCGGTGGTGGCCACCACCGCCGAGCTCCTCTCCACCGGGGTGGACGTTCCCTCGTGCCGCAACATCGTCTTCATGAAGACCGTCTCCTCCCCCGTCCTCTTCAAGCAGATCGTGGGCCGGGGGAGCCGCATAGATCCGGCCACGGGCAAGGAGTGGTTCCGCATCATTGACTACACAGGCGCCACCCGGCTCTTTGACGAGTGGGACCGCCCCCCCGTCTCCCGCCTCGAGGTCCCCACCGGCCCCCAGACCGCCGGCCTGGTGGGCCTGGTCTACCACGCCCAGACGGGGGAGCCCCTTCCGGGGGCCCGGGTGAGCGTCCGCGTCGGGCCCAACCAGTGGCGCGGCCCCATACTCACCAACGAGGAGGGGCGTTTCCGCTTTGAGCAGCTGCCCGCGGGCTCCCTCCAGGTCTCGGTGGACGCCCCGGGGTTCGCCCCCCGCGCCTTAAGGGTGGAGACGCTTCCCGACGAGGTCAGCGAGGTGGCCATCCCCCTCAAGCCGGCGCAGAAGAAGGGGGGCAAGATCCGGGTGGAGGGCCTGGAAGTGACCATCGCCGACGAGGCGGTCTTCCTGGTGGAGGCCACGGGGCAGCAGCTGACCCTGGCGGAGTACCGGGACTATAGCCGCCTCGAGGTCCTGAAACGGGCCCCCACCCTCCGGGACCTCCGGGCCATCTGGCTGGACACCGACCGCCGCCGGGCCTTCTTGGGGGAACTGGCCCGCTCCAGCGTTCATCCCCAGGTGCTGGCCGAGGTCATGGGCCGCCTCGAGGCGGACGCCTTTGACCTCCTGGCCCACCTGGCCTTCGGTGCCCCTATCCGCACCCGGAGCGAGCGGGCGGAGGCCTTCCTCAACCGCGAGCAGGACTTCCTTCGCCGCCACACCCAGGAGGCCCGCTGGGTCATCCTGGAGCTTCTGGACAAGTACCGGGTGGGGGGGGTGGACCAGCTCGAGCCCGAGGTCTTCAGCCTCTCCCCCTTCCGGGAGAAGGGCGGTGCGGTAAAACTAAGCAGGGCCTTTGGTGATCTCAAGGCCATGGGCCGCTCCCTCCGAGAAATGCGGGAGCGCATCTACGCTGAGGAGACGGCATGAACGGACCCCAGACCCGCGAGACGCTGGCCCGAGAGATCTGGCGCGCCTGTGACATCCTCCGCCGCGACAACAACTGCGGCGGCGTCATGGAGTACGTGGAGCACCTCTCCTGGCTCCTTTTCCTGCGCTTTCTGGACGCCCAGGAGGACGAGTGGGAGGCTCAGGCCGAGATCGCCGGCCGCCCGTACACCCGTATCCTGGACGGGCCGTACCGCTGGAACGCCTGGGCGGCTCGGGACTGGGACGCGAATGACCTGCTTGCCTTCGTCCACTCCGAGCTCATCCCCTACCTGCAAGGGCTGGGGGGCGACCCCCTGCGCGAAACCATCCGCAGCATCTTCACCGAACGCAACGTTATCGTGTGCGCCTCGGGTTACAACCTGAAGGAAGTTTTGCAGATTCTGAACGGCATTGACTTCCACAGCCAGGACGACGTGTTCACCGTCTCCCAGGTGTACGAGGAGCTCTTGCGCCGTCTGGGAAACGAGAACCGCATGGCCGGGGAGTTCTATACCCCTAGGCCCGTGGTCCGGTTCGTGGTGGAGGTGGTGGACCCTAAGATCGGCGAGACCGTCTACGACCCCGCCTGCGGCTCCTGCGGCTTCTTGGTGGAGGCCTACCTCCACATGAGGAAGTCCGAGCGCACGGTGAGGGACCTCAAGACCCTTCAGGAGGAGACCTTCTTCGGCCAAGAAAAGAGGCCCGTCCCCGCCCTCATGGGGTTGATGAACATGGTCTTGCACGGGGTGACCCGCCCCGAGATCCGCCGGAAGAACACCCTGGAGGAGAACGTCCGGAGTACAACGGAATTCTTTGACGTGATCCTTACCAACCCCCCCTTCGGCGGGAAGGAGGGCGAGCACGTCCAGAGAAACTTCCCGGTGCCCTCCTCTGCCACCGAGCTCCTCTTCCTCCAGCACATCATGAGGAAGCTCAAAAACAGGCCCGGGGCCCGCTGTGGCATGGTGGTGCCCGAGGGGACCCTATTCCGGGGCGGGGCCTTCGCCACGGTCAAGCAAGACCTCCTGGAGCAGTTCAACCTGCACACCATCGTGAGCCTGCCCCCGGGGACCTTCGCCCCCTACTCCGACGTGAAGACCGCCCTCCTCTTCTTTGAGCGCCCGGGGCCGACCAAGGAGGTTTGGTACTACGAGCTCCCCTTGCCCGAGGGGCTGAAGAAGTTCACCAAGGGGAACCCCATCCAGGACGAGCACTTTGAGGAGGCCCGCCGGCTCTGGAAGGCCTGGGACGCCTACCGCAAGGGGCAGGGGCCCCGGGAGGCCTGCCTTTCCGAGCGGTCCTGGATCGTGCCCGCGGAGGAGATCCGGGCCCGCGGCTACGACCTCACCGCCCGCAACCCCAACCGCAAGGACACCGAGGCCACGCCCTCTCCTATGGAGCTTGTGGCGGGGCTTTTGGAGCGCGAGCGGGAGATCCTGGCCATCGTGGAGGAGTTAGACGACCTCTTGAGCAACGGAAGCGCGGAGGTGGAGCGGTGACCGAGGGACCCTACGAACTCCCCGAGGGCTGGCGGTGGGTGCGGCTGGGGGAGGTGGCACAAAGGAGGGCCAACTCACTTGTTCCCCGCCGCTACCCTTCGAGGCGGTTTCGGTACGTGGGCATGGAACACTTAGAGGCCGGACAGTGGGAGGAGCCTCAAGGGGTAGAGGTGAGCGGATCAGACATCAAGAGCCAGGTGATTGCTTTTCACCCTGGCTTGGTGCTTTATGGAAAGCTACGCCCTTACCTAAACAAGGTGTTTGTGCCAAGTTACGAGGGGATAGCTTCCTCAGAGTTTGTTCCTATCGCTCCTCATCCGAGCTTGCTTTCCCCTAAGTATCTTGCGGCCTACCTGCGCACGCCGGGCTTTGTAGCCTACGCCAACGCGAATACAACGGGGAGCCGTCAGCCGAGAGTCCGCTTAGAAGCGCTCTGGAGCGTGCTCCTTCCCCTCCCACCTCTCGCCGAACAAGAGCGCATCGTAGAACGCCTCGAGGCCTTTATGGACCGGGTGCGGGAGGCCCGGCGCCTGCGCCAGGAGGCCCGGGAGGAGGCCGAGCGCCTCTGGCAATCTGTCCTTGCCGACACCTTCCCCCGCCCTGGCTCCGCCCTGCCCCCCGGCTGGCGGTGGGTGCGGCTGGGGGAGGTGGCATACCGAGAGGCCAACTTTCTTATGCCCAGCGATTACCCAACAAAGCGGTTTCGGTATGTAGGTATGGAGCATCTTGAGGCGGGACAATGGGCAGAGCCCCAAGGGGTGGAGGTAAGCGGAGCGGAGATCAGGAGCCAGGTTGTTCTCTTTCGCCCCGGCCTCGTTCTCTACGGCAAGTTGCGCCCTTACCTCAACAAGGTCTTTGTGCCCCGCTATGAGGGAGTAGCTTCAACGGAGTTTGTCCCCATCGCGCCGCGTGTGGATGTCCTTTCTCCCGAATATCTGGGAGCGTATCTTCGCACACCACACTTCGTAGACTATGCCACCGCAAATACGACAGGCAGCCGCCAGCCCAGAACCCGCCTGGATGCGCTATGGAGTGCCCCCATCCCCCTCCCCCCCCTCGCCGAACAAGAACGCATCGTAGAACGCCTCGAGGCCCTCCAGGAAAAACTCCGCGCCCTCGAGGCGGCCCAGGCCCAGACAGACGAGACCCTGAAGCGGCTGGAACAGGCCATTTTGGAGAGGGCCTTCCGGGGGGAGCTATAAAGCGGTACATAAGGGGAAAAACCCAAGCGATATTGCAAAACCCAAGCGGCTGTTGTACCTTATAGATGGGCATTTGATATGCCCTTTACCTGTGGGGGGATGGCTGATATGCTTTTGGGTGGATGCCGAGCCGTAGGATTGGTGGATTGCGAGTGTGGATATATTTCAACGATCACCGTCCTCCCCACGTTCATGTCCAAATCGGCAATAGTGAAGTCGTTTTCTCTCTCAGCGTTGACGGAGAGCCCATAGGGATCCGCGAGATTCGTGGGAATGTCAAAAACGGCGAAGTAGTGAGAGCTTTAGAGATGGTTAGGCAAAACAACGACTCCCTGCTGGAATGGTGGAGGGAAATCCATGGTGACTGCTGATCTTCTCAAGCAAATCGAGGCCGCTCGCAAGGCGGGTGAGCTGGCGCAGCAGTCTGAACCTGCGGCTCGCCATGCCCGCTACAACCCGGTGTCGCGGGAGATCGAGATCGAGCTGAGGGATGGCCGCCGCGTGTCGATCAGCGTTGATCTGATCCAGGGTTTGCAGGGAGCCAGTGACGAAGAGTTGAGCCGGGTCAAGGTGACCCCGGCCGGGACCGGCCTCTATTGGGAAGATCTGGATGTTGACATAAGTGTGCCCTTCCTCCTAAAGGGCATTTACGGGACGCGGGCTTGGATGGCCGAGTTGGGACGGCGAGGGGGTAAGGTCAAGAGTGCGGCCAAAGCTGCTGCGGCCCGTGAGAATGGGAAGAAAGGGGGACGACCTCGAAAGTCTTCGGCCTCAAAACCGGAGGAGGCCTCCGTTGTTTCCAAGAGCCATAAGGTTGAGCTGCACTTGCCGCGCACGCTCTACCAACAACTGCAGCAGGAAGCCCAGGAGGAGGGAGTGACTCTCGAGAACTACCTTTTAACCCTCGTGATTCAGGGCGCTTCATACCGTCGGATGCGCCTCGAGGTGAGAGACCCTTGGGAACAGCTAGGCCGTATGGAGCGCTGGGGGGTGTTCGTGAAGGGTAGGGGTATTTTCGTGGAGAAGTGGCCAATCTCAACGCCTACTGTGATTGTCTTGAAGAATCTGGGTGAAGGCCAAGTTGCGGCTTCGGGAGAGGAGGACTTCCGATCCTTCAGGGGGGTTTACGCTTGAGCAAGAAATCTGCCGACACCCCTTTCGCCTTGGACCCCGACGAATATGGGAAATTCATAGAAGGATTGGAGCTTATCCAAGTTAGGCTGGTTCGCCTCAACGTCGAAAGCGCCGCGAGCTTCCCGATCAAACCCTCCGGCACAAGTGTCGAGTTGGAAGTCGCAGAAGAGGCAAGTTACACGCCCGTAGACGAGGGTTTTGAAGTCTTCCACCGCTACTTGCTGCTCGCAAAAGATGCTCAGCAGCCTTCGGAGCTCCTTGGAAGAATCGAAGCGGAGTTCGGTTTGCGCTTTAAAAGCGTTCAACCGATCAGCCAGCCATACTTCGAGATTTTCCGCCATTTCAACCTCCCGGTGAATACCTGGCCTTACTGGAGGGAGTTGGTCCAATCAATGACGGCGCGGATGGGATGGCCGCCCATCACGCTGCCTTTGCTGAAGAGAGTGCCCCCTCCAAGTGGAAGACCTACTCAAAAAACCAGGAAAAAGAAATAGCCTTCTTGAGGTACTCAACCGCCCTCGAGGCTAGAACGAATCCCCGGCCCCCGCGCCGCCCTTCTCCAGGAGCCGGGCCACCTCCTCCTCACCCAGGGAGAGGAGAAGGTCGGCGGCCAGGCGCAAAAGCGTGTTCTCCGTAATCCTTTCCCCCCTCCCCCTCCGCTCCCGGTTCAGCCTCCTGGCCAGGGCGGTGAGGGCGTCCAGCTGGTCGGGGCGGAGCCGACACTCCTTGCGCACATAGGTGAGATAAGGAGGCACCCGCTCCCCCGGCGAGGGGGCGGCCAGGTCCCCAGGGTGTTCCCCCGGCGGGGAAGCGACCCCAGGGGGAGCGACCTCCGGGGGAGTGGTCTCCTGGGAGGCGATCTCCTCCCGCACCAGCTCCGAGAGCCGCTTCCGCTTCATGCCCCCTCCGCCCGGGCCAGGGCCCGCTCGCCCAGCTCCCGCAGAAGCTCCTCCGCCACCCGCCGGTAGTCCGCCTCCGCCTCCCGGGCGTTGGGCCCCCGGAAGCCGGTGATGGGCTTCCCCTCCAGGGCCGCCCGCTCGTGGGCTTTGTAGGCCCGCACGAAGGCGTGGAAGGCGGGCACCCCGGCCTCCATCAGGGCGGTCTGGGCCTCGAGGGCCTCCGCCAGGCTCCGGGGGTCCACCCGGGTGAGGAGGACCCGGTGGGCCACCCCCACCGGACGCACCGCCCGCCGCACCGTCTCCACCAGGGCCTCGAGGTCCAGGGGGGCGGGGGGCGTGGGGAGGACCACGAAGTCCGAGGCCCGGAGGACCGCCTCCAGCGCCTCCGAGCGCAGGGCGGGGGGCGTGTCCACCACCACCGCCCCGTAGCCCCGGACCCGCCGGAGCCGGCTCAGGAGGCCGGGGTCCGTCTCCTGGGCAAGGTCAAAGGGCATCTCCCCCCGCCCCGCCCACCAGGAGGCGGAGCCCTGGGGGTCCGCGTCCACCAGGAGGACGGGGGCCCGCTCGGCCAGGAGGGCGGCCAGGTTGACGGCGGTGGTGGTCTTCCCCACCCCGCCCTTGCCGTTGACCACGGCCACCACCCTCATGCCGGACCTCCCTCTCGCCCCGCCTCCAGCGCCCGCATGAGCCGCTCCTCCCCCCCGGTGAGCCGGGCCGCCTCCTCCCAGGGGATGCGCCAAAGCCGCCCCACCTTCTGGGCCGGGATCTTCCCCGAGCGGATCCAGCTCCTCACCGTCTCCGGGTGGACCCGGAGGGCGTGGGCCAGCTCCTCGGGGGCGAGGAAGGCGGGCTTGCCCATGTGGGCCATGCTACCCAATCGGCCCAAGGAAGACAAGAGGGGGCCCGGAACTTCCAAACTCTGTAAGTCTGGAAGTCTGTAACTCTGGAAGTCTGGAAGTTACAGACTCCCGGACTCTGTAACTCTGGAACTCTGTAAGTCTGTAAGTCTGGAAGTTACAGAGTCTGGTAGTCTGTGAGCATGAGCGTCTTCGTGGGCCGGAAGGAGGAAGGCCGGGCGGTCCTCCTCTCGGCGCGGGCCGGGAGGGGGGTGGTCCTCTCTGCCCCCCCGGGCTACGGGAAGAGCGCCCTTTTGGAGGAGTTGAGGCCGGCCCTCGAGGCCTGGTCCGTCGTCCTGTGGACCGAGAAGCTCGCCCCCTTCGGGGCCTTCCTACGGGACCTCTTCCGGGCCATGTGGGACGCCCGCATCCCCGTGGAGGGGGTGGACTTCTCCAAGGACCCGGAGAAGGACCTCCAGGCCTGGGGGAAGCGGTACAGCTCCAACGAGGAGAAGGCCAAGAGCCTGGTGCGGGCCCTCCGGCGCTACGCCGAGAGCGGGGTGAACCGGGCCACCCTCGTGGTGGACGACGCCACCGGGGTCACGGGGAGCATGGTCCCCTGGCTCGTGGCCCTCTCCGAGGTGGCCACCCTGGTCCTGGCCGTCCACCCCGAGACCCTCAGGAAGGCCAACACCAAGCGCCTCTGGATGCGCCTGGACCGGGTGGACCTCCCGCCCCTCTCCCCCCGGGAGACCCGGGAGCTGGCCGAGGCCCTGGTGGAGCGCTACGGGGTGGTGGCGGAGGACCGGGAGGCGTACCTGGCCCGGGTGGTCTCCCTCTCCGGGGGCATCCCCGGGGAGGTGGAGCGCCTCATCCGGTATGTGAGCGCGGAGGACATCGTGCGGAACCGGGACATCGGCACGGGGTACGCCGAGGGCCTGGCCCGGAGGGAGGAGCGGGGGATTGCCCTGGCCCCCATCCTCCTGGTGGCGGGGGGCGTGGCCATCGCCGCCCGCTACCTGGGCCTGGCCCGGGGGGAGATGGACCTCTACGTGGCCGGGGGGATTGGGGTCGCGGCCTTCGTGGTCCTCTCCCCCTGGCTCAGGAAGGCGGTGGTGGTGAGGTGAGGACGGCGCTCTCGGAGTTCTGGCGGCTGGCGGGGGAGGCGGGGGTCCTGCGGGTGGACCCCACGGGCCAGTACTTCCTCTTCACTCAAGCCGGGGAGTGGCGCCTCTACCAGCGGGGGATTGAGGCGGCCTTTCTGCTGGCCACCGGGGAGGGGGCCCTGGCCTGGGCGAAGGAGTTCGGCGTGCCGGTGCCGGGGGACGCGGGGGAGGGGGGAGGGCGTGGCGCGTAGCCTGGCGGCCCTCCTCCTCCTGGCCTGGGCCCTGGCCCAGGGCCTGACCCCCCGGGAGGTCCAGGTCCTGGAGAGGCTCGTGGCGGAGGCCCTCCCCCGGGACCCCGCCTACCTGCGGGCCCTGGCCGACCTCGAGGCCGCCCGCTCCTCCCTGGGCCTCCTGGGGGCCCTCTCCGCCGAGGCGGGGGCCTCCCTGTCCGGGGACTACGGCCAGGTCTCCCCCTCCTACCGCCTCTCGGTGAGCCTGAACCTGGCCGAGCTTTTCCGGGACAAGGGGCCGGCCCTCCGGGCCCTCGAGGCCCAGGCCGAGGACGCCGCCCGGGCGGTCCGGCTGAGGGTGGCCGAGGCCTTCTTCCGCTGGCTCGCCGCGCGGGAGGCGGCCCGGGCCGCCGCCGACGGGGTGGAGGCTCGGGAGGCCGAGCTCAAGGCGGTCCAGGCCCGGGCCCGGGTGGGGGGCGCCACCCCCGCCGAGGTCCTGGCCGCCGCCGAGCGCCTCTCCCAGGCCCGCCTGGCCCTCTACCGGGCCAACCTGGACCTGGCCCTGGCCCTGGAGGGCCTGGCCCGGGCGGTGGGCCTGCCCCTGGAGGCGCTGAGAGCCCTTTTAAGGCCCCTGGAAGAGGGAGGGGGTACTCCAGGTGCCCCCCCACCCTCAGGGCGGCCTTAGCGTGGCTTTGGGAGGCTCATATGGCAAGAGCGGGAGCGCTTCTGATCCTGGCCCTGGTCCTCGCCGGGTGCGAGCCCCCCGCGGCCAGGTGGGAGGGGGAGGTGCCCCTCTCCGTCTTCCAGGGCCCCGGCCTGCCCCTGGCCCCCGCCCAGGGGGACCCCGAGCCCCTGGGGGTCCGGGTCTACCTCTACCGCTCGGGCCAGCAGGTCTGGGCCCGGCTTTGGACCGGGGGGGGCCTCCCCGCCTGGGGGAGCCTGGGCCTGGTTTTGGAGGGGGCCCGGGGGGAGAGCCTGGCCGTGGCCACCCAGCCCGTAGAAGAGGGGGCCCGGCCGGCCCCGGTCTCGGTCCGGGCTGAGTCCCGGGAGCCCGTCTGCGCCTTCTGGGCCGTCTTCCTCTCCCCCGACCCCTGGCGGATGGAGGACGTAGGGGCCCGGGTCTACCAGGGCTCGGGCCGGGTGTGCGAGGGAGGGAGGAGATGAGAGAGGAGATGCTCAGGCGGAAGGTGGAGGAGCTGGAGGCCCACCTGGCCCACCTCGAGGCGGAGCGCCAGAAGCTCCTGGCCCGCCTCGCCTACCTCGAGGCCCAGCGCCTCGAGGCCCGGGGCGCCCCAGGTAGAGGGGCCCAAGGGGTCCTCTCCCGGAAGGAGGCCGAGGAGCTTCACGCCCTCCTCTCCGCCGTCTGGCTGGACCTGAACGAGGTGCGCCCGGCCCGGGTGCCGGACCTGGACCGGGCCCTCCGGCTCCTGGAGCGGGCCCTTACGGGATGACCGCCGGGACCCACCTGGCCGGGGCCGCCCTCACCGCGAGCCTCCTGCGGGGGATGGGTGTGGAGGTGGGCCTCCTGGAGGGGGTGGCCCTGGCCTGGGGCTCGGTCATGCCGGACCTGGACACCACCACCTCCGGCCCGGGCCGGTTCGTCCGCCCCCTCTCCCCCTTCCTGGAGCGGCGCTTCGGCCACCGCACCCTCACCCACTCCCTGCCCTTCCTCCTGGCCCTGGCCCTCCTCCTCCTGCCCCTCCACCGGGCCAACCCCTCGGTCTACTGGGCCTTCCTGGCGGGCTACCTCTCCCACCTCCTCCTGGACACCCTGAACGTGAACGGCGTCCCCCTCCTCTGGCCCTGGCGGGTGCAGTTCTGGTTCTTTGCGGCGCGCGAATGGCGCATCCGCTACGGGAGCCCCCAGGAGGCCACCCTGGCCCTCTTCCTGGCCCTCTTTGGCTTCGTGCTTTGGCCGGTCTCGGGCCAGGGGTTCGCCAGCGCCTTCCGCCACCTCGTCGGCACTCCTGAGGTGGCCGTCCTGGACTACCTGGACTGGCGGGACCGGTGGGAGGTGTGGGCCGAGGTGAAGGGGTTCAACCGGGAGACCCAGGAGCCGGTGGAGGGCCGCTTCCTGGTGGTGGAGGCCCTGGGGCGGGAGGGGGTCCTGGTGGAGGACGAGCTGGGCCGGACCCTGGCCGTGAGCCGGAACGGGCAGGTGGTGGCCTACCGGGTGCGGATGGTCCGGGGGGCGCCCCAGGTCCTCCGGGAGTGGCGGCTGGACCTCTCCGGGAGGCTCGTGGGCGACCTCCTCTCCGCCCTGCCCCGGGGGGCCCGGCGGGTCTGGATCACGGGGGAGGCCCGGCCCGCCACCCCTCCCCCGCCCCTCGTCCCCCCCGTGGGCACCTACCCCCGGGTGGAGGCCTCCGAGAGCCCGCCCCGCCTCCTCCTGCACGCCGCCCGGCCCGAGGACCTGGCCCCCCTCGCCGCCCTCTACCTCCAGGCGGGAAGCGCCGTGGTGAGGGCCAGCTTTCCCCCCGGGGAAAAGGAGGCCTCCCTGGACCTCCCCGCCCTGCCCCAGGCCCCCCGGGTCCACCCCGTGGTCATCCCCGACCTCCCCAGCCTCTCCGGCCTCCTGGTCCGGCCCGGGGACCGGGTGGAGGAGGGGGAGCCGCTAGCCCGCTACACCGACCCCGCCCCCCTGGAGGACCTCGAGGCCCAGGCCCAGGCCAAGCGGGAGGAGGCCCAGAGACTTGAGGGGGAAATCCGCGCCCTGGAGGAGCGCTTCCGGGCCGAGCGGGAGGCCCTGGAGCGGGAGCGGGCCCGGGCCCGGGAGGAGCGGGACCGCCTCCGCTACCTGGTCTCCCAGGGGGCCGAGCCCGCCCTCCGCCTGGCCGAGGCCGAGGGGCGCCTCGAGGAGGCGGAGGGGAGGCTCCGGAAGCTCGTCCTGGACTACACCACCCAGAGGGCCCGCCTGGAGGAGTCGGCGCGGGAGGCCCGCCTCGAGGCGGCCCGCCTGGACCGGAGGCGGGAGCGGGAGGCGGAGCGCCAGCTGGTCCGCGCCCCCGTCTCCGGCCGGGTGGCCGAGGTCAAGGTGCGGGACCTCACGCCCAAGGGGGTGACGGTGGAGGTGGTGCTGGTTCAGTAAAGAGGGAGGCCAGCGGATAGAGAGCGTCGTTTCCCGAAGGGAACACTAAGCTGCTTCCCGAGGGGAACACGGGGAGGCGCTCAAGGTCTGGTACAGGGGTCTGAGCAGGGGGTAGCCGGGCGAAAGGTTAACTCAACGAGCCCCTCGCTCCAGATCTCCTAAAATAATTGCGACATGACCTGCCACTCCGGCGTAGAGACCTTGCGGCTCCACGGCCTAGCCCTCCTGGCGTCCGCTCAGCTCTCTCGCCCCGTCCACTTGGTGCTGGATGCCCCCTGGGGCTTCACCCTGTGGGGCTTGGCCCAGCTCCCGCGGCCCTGCCTCATCGTGACCCAGTGTCCTTCACCCCACTACCTGCGCGACCTGATGGACCTGCAACCGGAGGGGATCCTGGCCACCTCGGCAAACCCGGAGGACATACTCCGGGGTCTACAAGCCGTAGCCCAGGATCAGCCCTTTCACAAGCTCCCGCCTTTAGGCCCAGAGATCCTTACCGTGCGCGAGCGGCAGGTTATGCGTCTGGTGGCGCTGGGTCTGAGCGACGCCGAGATCGCCCGGAGGTTGAGTGTATCCAAGCGGACGGTGTATAACTGGGTGTCCAGCCTACAGGACAAGCTGGGCTTGGAGAACCGAGTGGAGCTCGCGCTGTACTACCTGGGCTTGCTCCCCCACTGCCGTGGGTGGCGTGGGATGTGAGTTTTTACTGGCTTGGATGTGAGCTTTTCTCTTGAATCCAAAATCCCGTGGCTCTATTTTAAAGGCGACCCCCAAGAGTTGGGGCGGAAAGAGGAGGGAGGTTGTGTATGGCAGTTGCAAGCCTCAACCCTTTTGATCTGGCTAGTCTAGACATCAGGACCAGTGCCGCAATGGATGCAGGTACGGTGAGCCCGCAAAGTACTTTGGTCTGCGCAACCATCGTCATTAGTTTTCGCAGCAACTTGTGCTGCGTTGTCACCATCACCCTGCTGGCCTGTCCCCGAACTGAGGAACTGCCGGCTTGAGCGCCGCTTTCGGGCCTCAGCGGTCGTTGGGGCCCCTTTTTTTTCTCAAAGCAGCTTATGAACGCGACGAGGGGTAACCCCTACTTTTTGGAGGCTAAATACGACCTACTCCAGCAGCTGCGGATCCCCGGGCAGTTCATCGGCACCCCGCTTGGCGGTGTAGGTGCTTATGGGCTGCTCCTCCTAATGGGCCGCGACCTCGGCGGCCTCGGCGAGGAATTCCTCGTCCGCTTCGCCGCCTTAGGGGTCATGAACGTAGGGCTGCTCGCGATAGGGCTAGGGGCAGCCTCGGAGCGCGCCTACGGCTGGATCCGCCTGCGCCAGGTAGCGCCCATGCCGCCCCTGGCTTATTTCCTGGGGAAGGTTTCCACAGGGGCGGTTATGGCCGCCCTGACCGCCTTGGGTGTGCTCCTGGTGGAGCTGGTCTTCGGGGCGGTTTCCTGGCCCTACTACGCCTGGGTTTCGCTGACGCTGGCCCTGGTGCTGGGCAGTCTGCCCTTCACCGCCTTGGGCCTGGCCGCGGCCTACCTCGTGCGGCCGAACTCGGCTCAGCCGCTTATCGTCTATACCGCGGCATTCGTCCTTTTCCCGGTGTTCATGCCTTTGCTTCGCCTCCCAGAGTGGATCCAGACCATCTTCTCGTACCTTCCGAGCGCCCTCTTCATTGATTTAGCGCTTGGTGCGGTAGGCCTGGCCTCGCCCTCGCTTCCTTCTTTCGTGCTGCTCGCCGCGTATACCATAGCCTTCCTGCTGCTGGCCGCGTGGCTTTTTGGCCGCGACGAGGGCAGCACCTTCGGATGATCTGGGGGTGCACGGTGCAAGGGGCTATGGTGCGCGTCCCGCTGTTCCCCGTCGAGTGGTATCTTCAGGCGCTATCTGCACCAGACGGGCTCGCCGACTATCTTTTGGAAATCCTGCGCGAACCGGCTTTCATGGAGGCGTTGTGGCTGGCGAGCCCAAGCCTGGCACGCGAGGCCGAGCGTTGGCGAGACGGAGAGAAAGCGCCGGGTACAAGTCAGCTGTTAGGGCTGTTGCGGTACCTCATTCGGGCCACCACGCGACCCACCCCGTTTGGTCTATTCGCTGGAGTGGCATTTGTACCGATTGAGGAGCAGACACGGCTGCGGTTGGCTGGCCTCGGCAGCCATCAGAAGCGGGCTCGATTGGACTATGGCCAGGCGCTCGCCTTTGTGCAGTCCCTCGAGCGCGATCCGGCGTTGCGCTCTGAACTCTACGTTTACGCCAATCCAGCACTGTTGCGCTGGTACAGCCGGATTCGCGTTACCTGCCGGGATGGCTACGGTCGGGGCCAGGATCCAGGACAGGCTTGGATACGCCTTACCGATCCGGTGCAAGTAATCCTCGAATACGCTGCTCGGCCAGTCCAGTATGGCGACTTAATCCGCCGGCTGCAAGAGCGCTACCCACAGAGTTCAGAAGTCGATATCGACCTCTTCCTGCTCAAACTGCTGGACGAAAGCGTGCTCCTGAGCACCTTGCGACCTCCCCTCACCGAGATGGAACCTCATTCGTACCTTGCGCGCATGATCCCGCCAACCTCCCCACCCAGCGAGACGACTGAAAGGGTGCTACAAGCTTCGAGGCTTATTCAAGAAATCAATGCGACGAAGATTGGGGAAGGCACCAAGCTCCTCAAAGCCCTTTACGAAGAATTTGGCTTGCAGCAAGGGGATCGACAACATTTGATCCAGATGGATCTCAGGTTGGGCCTAGAGGAGGCCAGCCTATCTCATCAGGTAATTGCCCCACTACAGAAAGCAGCTCGCCTGCTGGCCCAGCTCTTCGGTACCCGCTCACCTGCCGAGGCTTCTCTCCGCCAGTACGCGCAAGCATTTCTCGAACGGTACGGGCTGCGGGAGGTGCCCCTGCTCGAACTGCTGGACGAGGAGCTCGGGCTTGGACCGCCGCCTGGCTACCACAACCCCCCACCTCGCCGCTCATGGGCTAGGTCAGCGCTTCCGGAGCCGCCGGAGTTGCGTGAGATCTATCATATCCTGGCTGAGCAGGTTTCCCTGTGTTTGCGGGAGGGGCGGCTCGATCTGGACCTTGAGGACGTTGCCCTGCCTCAGAGCGAACTCGAGGTAGCCCTACCCCCAGCGGTTGAGGTCTTTTTTAGCATCCACGGTGAGGGCGAAACGCCGACCCTGGTCATCAGCCCAGCAGGATTTGTCACCAGCAGGGGCGGGGTCTTCGGACGCTTCGCCTATATTGATGAACGTTTCCATCAGATGCTCAGGGCGCTAGCCGAGGAAGAGGTACACCGTTATCCCGACTATGCTTTTGCTGAGGTTGTCTACTCGGACCGAGTCGGCCATCACACCAACGTCGCCCTTCACCCGAGCCTCTACCCTTATCAGATTGCGGTTGGAGTCGCTCCTAGTGTTCCTTTTGAACGCCAAATTCCGCTTAGCGAGCTGATGGTTGGAGTGGACGGGCAGCGGTTTTACGTTTACTCGCCCAGTCTCGACCGCATTGTGTTGCCACGGGCTCCCCACGTGCTCAACCCTCAACTTGCACCCAATTCGGTGCGCTTTCTCCGTGAAGTCGGCGAGCAAGGGCTTGCGGTTGTACCGACATGGCAGTGGGGTCCCTTGAGCACCCTACCCTTCCTGCCGCGGGTTCGGCTGGGCCAGGTGGTACTGGCCCCCGCCCGCTGGAGGCTCCCCCGGCCGCTACCACGAGACCTCGGGGCCCTAGACCGCTGGCGAGCCCAGTGGCAAGTACCCCGCTACGTCTACATCGGCAGCCACGACAATCGGCTACTGTTAGACCTGGATCACCCAGCCTGTTTTGAACTACTTCGCCGGGAGGCCCCAGAATATGTCGAGGAAGCCCCCGACCCCCACTCGGCCTGGGTGAGCGGCGGCAGTGGCCACCACATGGCTGAGTACGTACTCCGGCTGCCGCTCGGCTCGGCTGGGGAGTCCTACCCCCAGCGGGCGGCAAGATCGGTGCAAAGCCTTGACCCTGTCCGTAGGATGCGCTTTCCGGGCCAGAGGGTTATCTACCTCAAGCTGTACGGCCCGGCCACCTTCCAAAACGATATACTCTTCGCCTTACACCAATT
>Ga0197142_1001204_pt1 | contig 23926 bp, 17 predicted proteins | sample GBS60_MetaG_FD_148614 | JGI IMG/M metagenome (GOLD analysis project Ga0197142, IMG submission 148614) | Sediment microbial communities from Great Boiling Springs, Gerlach, Nevada, United States - GBS 60_MetaG | ecosystem: Environmental > Aquatic > Thermal springs > Hot (42-90C) > Sediment... | reverse complement strand
AACAGAAAGGCCGGAAATGGTAGAGGAAAAGAGGAGGCTCATGCCTATAATCCCCGGCACAATAAAAGATAAATAGCCAATATTCTGGCCCATTCCAGGAAGATAAATCCGGTTAAGGCCAAGGCCGAGGAACGCCATAAAAAAGACAGGCATGGCCAGAGAGCCAATAACCCGGCTCCGAGCTCTGAAGAATCGCTTAATTTCTCGTAGCCAGAGCACATAGACAGCTGTCCAGGAAATCATCGACGCCTCCAGGATCTTCTATGACTATGTGGCGGGCCTGCCTGCTCCGAAGCCAAATCATCCCGGATAGATCGTCCAGTAAAATGAAGAAAAACATCTTCCAGACTGGGCTTATGAAGATAAACGCTTTTGACAACCGCGCCCTCCTGCCTGGCCAGGTTAATTATCTCGGGAATTCGCCTCTCACCCATTTCTGTTGTCAGGGAAAGAAAGCCGTCGCTGAAGGTCAGGGATTTAACCCAGGCAAGATTTTTCAGCCTTTCCGTTAATCTTTCGCCTTTATCTTCAATTTCAAGGGAAATAACATCACCCCCAATAAGGTCCTTGAGCTTACTGGGTTTATCCAGGGCCACAAAAATACCTCGATCCATAATGGCTACCCGCTCGCAGAGATAGTCAGCTTCTTCCATATAATGGGTGGTTAAAATGATGGTGACCTTTTTTTCTTCATTCAGCCTTTTTATATAATCCCAGATATGACGCCTCGTCTGCGCATCCAGGCCAAGGGTCGGTTCATCCAGAAATAGAACGCGGGGTTGATGAATTAATCCCCGAGCTATTTCCAGGCGCCTTTTCATCCCCCCAGAATACTTTTCCACAAGCAAATCAGCCTTATCTTCAAGATCGACCAGCCTCAGAACCTCCCTTATCCTGGCCTGCCTTTCTGCTCGGGAATAACCATACATCATGGCATGAAATTCCAGATTTTCCCGGCCAGTTAATTTAACATCCAGGGCTGGGTCCTGAAAGACAATGCCAATCGAGCGCCTCACTTCATTTTTTTCGGTTAAAACATCATGGCCGGCAACCCAGGCCCGGCCGGAGGTAGGCTTTAAAAGGGTGGCTAAAATGTTAATGGTCGTGGTTTTTCCAGCTCCGTTCGGACCAAGCAGACCGAAAAGTTCACCCTGGGCTACTTCGAAATTGATCTGATTAACAGCCACAACCCCATCAAAGACCTTTGTTAGATTTTCAACCCTGATAGCTTTCATCATTAAAAATCCGGGGAATGATTTAGAACTAAAAGGCCTGAGATGTCTTTAAGATTTCTCTTCTCTTCGAAATTTTCTCTTATTATCCTGTTCCTATTTTCTCTTTTTAGCCTCTCCATTGCCTTAATTTCTTTCCCTGTTAATTCATTTTTTCCCATCTTTATTTTTCTTCTAAGTTTAATTTTTTCCATCTGCCATTGTTCTTCTTTCTATTCCTTTAATCAGCGTTCCTCCCCTCATTATAATCTCTTTCTTTCTTATCTTTTCTACTCTCAGGCAATTTAGCTAACCGATTTTCAGCACTCCTGCCCCATTAATTAGCCCTTTTTTCAGTTGAATGAGGGCCTCGTTGGCTTCCTCAAAGGGGAAAATCTGGACCGTGGTCTTCACCGGTATTTTCGCGGCCAATTCGAGAAATTCTCGTCCATCCTGTCGCGTGGAATTAGCTATGCTTCTTAAAATTTTTTCGTGATAGAGATGTTTTTCGTATTCAAGGGAGGGAATAGGGGTCATACTGATTCCAGCCAGGGCCACCGTACCCCCTCTATCCACGACTTCCAGAGCTCGCCGGACAAGCTCGCCTGCAGGCGCAAAAACAATAGCTGCCTGAGCCCGCTGAGGCGGTTCCTCAGCAGCTGTTCCAGCCCAGGAAGCTCCCATCTTGAGGGCCATCTCGCGATGAGCCTGACTTCGGGAGAAAACAAGAACTTTGCAGCCCCAGTGCAAGGCCACCTGAATGGTCAGATGAGCCGAGGCCCCGAAGCCAAAAAGAGCCAGAAAATCTCCAGGTTTAACCTGGCTCAACCGCAAAGCTCGATAGCCAATAATGCCCGCACACAGGAGGGGCGCTAAATGGACAGCCTCTATTTCCTCAGAAAGGGGATAAACAAAATTTTCAGGAGCAACCATATACTCAGCATATCCTCCGTCCATATGATAGCCAGTGAAGCGAGCCTGGAGGCAAAGATTCTCCTGGCCGGAAAGACAGAATTTACACTGGCCACAGGTTGAATAAAGCCAGGCCACGCCCACCCTGTCACCGACTCTAAATCGGGAGTTACTCCGCCCAATTTCAACCACTCGACCAACAACCTGATGACCGGGTATAATGGGCAATCTGACTTCAGGCAGGTCGCCCTCAACAGTATGCAAATCAGTGTGGCATAAGCCGCAGGCTTCAACCTGAATCAGCAGCTCCTTTTCGTGAGGTGAAGGTTTCTCCCTCTCTTCAAGCCTGAGAGGCAAGGTCTCAATGGGCGCTATTTTTCTCAAGACCATAGCTTTCATCTTGAACTCCTTGATACTGGATAGTAGAAATCTTAGCGACAGGAGTCTTGCTTCGATCCTTTAATCTTATCATTCCTTGACGATATTCTCTCGGAAGCTCTTTTTAAGCTCTCATCTTATAACCACCGCTTTCTTAATAAGCACGGGACTTAGAAATAAAAGCCAATCCATCTTTTCTTAATTTCATCAGCGCATAGGTCATTTTAATCATGGTATCTGAAAAGCATTTACCTCCTGCTTAGTCAGGGTTTCGTTGAAACCAGTTTTTATTAAATTCAACTCTTAATTAGCCTTTATCCTTTTCTCGAAAGGAAATATAACTGCATTTCTGGCAGAAACCAAATATCTGCAGGGAGTATTTAGCCAGCTTAAAACCGAGACGGTGGCTGATAACTTCGAGCTCCTTTTTGAGCTTCTCCTCTTCAAACTCCTTAACCAGCCCGCAGCCGAGACAAATGAGATGGCCGTGGATTTTACCTGGCGTATCAGGCTCAAAATGGCTGTGCTTTTCTCCGAAGTCCTCAGCCCTGGCCAGACCGGTCTGAACAAAAAGATTAAGGGTACGGTAAATCGTGGCCAGAGAAATTTTGTGCCCTTTCTTTTTAAGACTCTGGTAAATATCAGCGGCATTGCGATGAATTTCGCTCTGGCGGTGAATTTCCTCCCAGACCAGCTTCCGGCTGCGAGTCAAGCGCAGTCCTTTTCCTCTAAGAAAGGAACTGAAATTTTCAATTCCGGGTTTAATTTTCACCCAATCAATCTTCCCTTCTGGATTTTGGCCTCAAGTCGCTGCAAACGCCGGAGAAAATCCTCCTCATATGTTTTGGAGACACCTCTGGCTAAGGAAAGGCCTGCGGCGGCCAGCTGGCGGGCTCGTTCATAATCCCGGCAGCAATGTTCATAGTACATGGCCAGCTCCCGATAGCAAAAAAGCTTGCCCGATGTAGCCATCTCTTCCCAGAGGGCCACAGCTTTTGCCCACTGGCGGTTCTTTTTCCAGTACCAGGCCAGTTTCTTCTTCAGAGGAAAAGCTAAAGAGTCAGGCACCCCCTGCTGCAGGGCCCTTTCCAGAAGCTCAAAAGAGCGCTCAGCTTCCCCGGCTGCTTCCAGAATCCTGGCCAGACCAATAAGATCTGAGCCATCCACTTCCTCAGGAAAAGAACAGCTTTCAATAAGGTCACTGGCAGCAATGATTATGCCAAGAAGCGAAAGAATATCCTGAAGATTATGCTCTAAAACCGGTTCAACGAAGGAAAACTGTCCACTTCTTAAATAGCTAAAATAGCGAATCGGAACCTCAGCAGAGGGGATGTCTTCCCACCGAGGTGCCTTAATCACCTGCTCGGCCAGATGGCTCAGGCGACAGCTTTCAAGTTTATGTTTCCAGAGCGCCCGAGCCGCAAAGATGAAATCAAGATGGGGCAATTCCCCCAGAAGAAAGGGCAGTCGGTGCAGGGTGAACCTGGTCTCAAGAATCGGCAGGTCAAAGCCCTTGCCATTAAAACTCACTATGGACTCAAAAGGATTGGACTCAAGGAAGCGATAGACTTCCTGAATCATGGCTTCCTCTTCAGCCGGCTCGCCCAGGAAAAATTGACGGATTTCAAATCCCGCCTGCCCGAAATAGCCAAAACCAATAAGAAAGGGAATAACCCCGACACCGCCTGAAAGGCCCGTGGTTTCAAGATCAAGGAAAAGGGCTGAGGACAGATCAAGCTTTTCAAAAGCCTCATTATGAGCCAGGAGAGCCAGAATCCTACCTTTTATTGTCAGGGCCTGTCCTAAGCTGATCCGCCCGTATCGATAATCAAGGGGATAAGTATTTTCAAAGATTCTGAAGCCAGAAATCCTGGTCATGCCTGTTTCTATTTCTGGCCAGGAAGCTCCTTCTTCTGGAGGGGGAGGAGACTTTTTAATTTTACTCTCCCTGGCTAAAGCCAGAAGCCTTTCCAGTTTCTCCTTCAGGGAAAGCGACTCGTTTTTTTCCAGAGAAGACCAGGAATGCCGGATTAATTCCTCCCGGGATTTTCCCCTGCCCTTTCCCTTTTCATCGAAATTATTTTCCCCGGCCATGATCCTACTCACCAATGAACTGCAGGATGACTTTTCTTGTGCGAGGCCGATTGTCAAAGTCAATAAAAATTATTTGCTGCCAGGTGCCGAGTTCAAGCTGGCCATCAGTAAAAGGAATAGTCAGGGAGGGACCAATCAGGGCATGCCGGACATGGGCATAGCCATTATCGTCACCCCAGCGCCGATTGTGTTCATAGGAAATATCACTCGGAACAAGACGTTCCAGGGCTGAAGCCAGATCATGCACCAGACCGCTCTCATATTCAATGGTGGTCAAGCCAGCCGTTGAGCCAGGAACAAAAAGAGTCACAATCCCGTTTTTAAGACGGCTGGCGGCCAGTCGCTGATCAACCGGCCCGGTTAAATCCTTGATATCATTATTGCCCTTAGTCGTAAAAGTTAGTTCATCCCTTATTATCTTCATGGTTCTTTATTCTGATAAATTTATCATTTTTTTATGATAAACAATTTGGCCTGGGTTTGCAATTTAAGGCGAGGAGAGACAAAATAAACTGCCTTAAAAGGGTTTTTCAGCATGACCAATTTGAACATATCCAATTAAGCAATGAGGAAAAACTGTGAATCTAACCAATTTTGCCTTGAGGTAAAAAATGAAAAAGAATCAATTTAAATGGCCATTAGCTTTCTTTTTAATTTGTCTTTTCATGCCTATTTTTTCCCACAGGAGTTTTGTTTTCCTGGCTGAAAGTAAAAAGAGTCCCGGAGGGTATCTTTTCATGATTGGCGGTGGCCATCGTCCCCGGAGTTTGATGGAAAAATTTGTCAGCCTGACCTCAAGAATGGGTCCTCCCCGGGTGATTGTTCTTACCATGGCCAGTTCTGTTCCGGAAGAAACTGGACCGGCTCTAATCAAAGAATTCAGGGAGCTCGGGGTGGAAAAGGTAGATTATTATCATCTCAGCCGGGAAGAGGCTTTGAAGCCGGAAACATCCTCTCTCCTTGATGGAGCTACGGGCATCTTTTTTTCTGGAGGAAACCAAACCAGATTAACCGCTGCCATTCTCGATACTCCCTTTCATCAAAAGCTTCTTGACCTCTATTACCGGGGAGCAGTTATCGGCGGAACGAGTGCCGGCGCTGCTGCTATGAGTGAAATAATGATTACAGGAGAGGAGAAAAGAAAGGTTGAAGAAGGTCAGGAATGGGCCACGATTGAATCCGAAAATATAATAACAAGCAGGGGCCTGGGCTTTATCAAGGAGGCTATCGTTGATCAGCATTTTCTTCGGAGGAAAAGACAGAATCGTCTTTTCAGCCTTATCCTGGAAAATCCTGAACTTATCGGCTTGGGCATTGATGAATCCACGGCTGTTCTGGTTCGACCGGACGGAAAATTAGAAATCCTGGGTGAGTCCCAGGTCATGATTATTGATGCCCGCCAGGCCCTGGTGCAAAAAGACGAAAAAGGAAAACTCGGCGGCTTGAACCTCAAACTGCACCTTCTTCTGGATGGAAGCATCTTTGACCTCAAATCAGGTAAGGTCGCAGCTAGCCCGGAAACCAGGAGAAGATAAGGTTATCTTCTAAATAACAAACTTGATTCTTCAGGCTAATTCAGTTAAAGTTGTGGAAGCAGGCGGGTGAATCTAATAATTTAAAATGAACCACAGACCCGAAAATTTTTCTCAAGGAGAAAGGCCATCCTGGGAGGAAGTCCGCGATTTAATCCTTCTTTTAGTCAAAACCAATAGTGCCTTTAAAATTTTTCCTCCGGAGCATATTACGGTTAAACAGTTTGTCCTTGATTTTTATGAGCGTCTTAAATCCTTTCTGGAAAAGGAGAATAGCCTCGATTTATTTATTGGAGAAAATTATTTCGAGTTCATGGGCGAAAGGGTCTATGAAGATGAGGATGTAGCGCACAGCCTCCCCTTTTTCTTCTTCCGTGATGGCCTGCAGCGGCTTTCCTTTCACCGGGGTTTAACTCAGCGTGAACTTTATCAATTCTTTGAGACGATAAGAGAAGTCGCTACCCGGCCCCCTGAAGAGGCTGATATTGTCTCGGCCTTCTGGGAGAAGAATTTTGAAAACATCAGTTTTTATGCCCCCGATGAATTTATCATCGAGAAAATCAGCGCTGGCCGATCCATCCCCGAGTATGAGGTTAACCCGGATGAACTTTTTTCCGGGAAAATTGAATTGACTGAGGAAGACAGGCGGGCCATTGAAGAGTGGCAGCTTAAGTCTGAGGGAAAGGAAGATTCCGCCGAAGAGAAAATGCCTTCAGCCTTAGAGGAAGAGTCAGGACTGAAGGAGGAGGAATGGAAGACAGTTGAGGCAATCATACGCAGTTACCGCGACCTTACCCAGGATGAGGAATTAGCCCGTCTGATGCTTGAAATCCTCTATCTTGAAGATCGCCTGGAGCAATTACCCTCTTTTAAGGACTCGCTTCACCAGGCCCATAAGGCGCTGCTCAAGGCGGGTAAACTGGCGGCAGCCGCTTCATTTCTTCGGGATTTAATCTCCTTAAAAAAAATCTTTTCCTCTGATTTCCCTCAAAAAGTCGGCTTGATTGACGCCTTTCTGGCTGAACTTGAGACCGATGATTATCCTGCCCTTTTCAGTGAAATTTATGTTAAAAACTTTGATGCTATCAAAAAGGAAGAGTGGCTTGACTATCTGGAAGTTGTCGGTCAACCTGCCTTAAATTATCTGGCCACCATTTATCAGACCGGACATCTTCAATCGCTTTCTTCTCTTGATGAGATAGCCATGATTATTTTGGAAAAATGGGCTGAAAAGAAACCGGAAGCTCTGATGAAACTTGCTTCGGAATCACAACCCTATTTTAGCCGGCTGATTATCAGAGCCCTGGCCCGGCATCCGGACCGCCAGATTATTTCTTTTTTAGCCAGCTTTATCCGCTCCCCGAAGCCGCAGCTTCGCCGCGAAGCTCTTGAAGCCCTTTCCCTTCTGGAATCGCCGACTGCTCAGAAGATAATTCTTGGTTATGTCAATGATCCGAGCGAGGAATTAAGGATTGCCGCTATTAAAGCCTTAAAAGTCTCGGATGAAACCGGGCTGGATCATCTGCTCAGATTGGCCAGCTTTAATCATCTCAAGCAAAAAACCGAAAGAGAAATTGAAGCTATCTTTGAAGCTCTGGCTCGAACGAATCATCCTAAGGTCAAAAAATATTTTCAGCAGCTTTTTCGTCTTCGCTGGTTTCTCCGGCCAAAAATTAAGAAAATGGGTGAACTGGCCATTGAGGCCCTTCGAAAAGCCTCCAATCTTCAGGCGAAAGAGCTGCTTCAGGAATTGAGGGAGAAAGGTCGGGGTAAGCTGAAAAAATACAGCGACCTGGCCCTGAAGGAAATCAATTCAAAGGAAATGGTCTGATTATGGAAACAATTTATTCCTCTCTCTCCATGGAAACACAGCGGGAAATTCATCAGACTGGGGTAGAAATAATTATCCGTCTGCATACTCTGCTGAAACTGGCTCGCCTTTATTCAGTCAACAATGTTCTTTTCCAGCAGCAACTCCTCTTGCTTTATCAAAGGATTAAAGAAAACAGTGAAACCGAGCCCGCTGTCCTCAAAATCAGGGAAGGAACCTTTTTCTTTCGCAACCTGAGGCTTCGCTTTGTCTTCGCCAATTATCCAGCTTTCAAGACAATTCTTCAGGAATTATCCCGAAGGGAGATAGGAGCCATCTTTTTCTATCCTGAGCTTACCCAGGAGGAACTGAAGAGTTTCATCGCCTGTTTTCTTCAATCGGAAAATTTTGAGGCGCTGATAAATAATCTTACCTCAGCTCAGGTAAAGTGTCTTCAAATTGAAAAGGCCAGTGAAATGGCCACATCTGTGGGGAAAAAGGAAAAGAATAGAGCCACCGCCAGAATTTATTTTTCAGGTCTGCTCCATCTTAAAGACGCCTTTGAATCAGAAGACCCCCAGCAGGCTTTCCGGCTTAATACTACGCGGAGGCTTATGCAGGCCCTTTTCACCCATGTGGTGGAAAATGAAGCCTTCGTCTTTGGCCTGACCAATATAAAAAATTATGATGAATATACTCTTAACCATTCCATTAATGTCTGTCTTCTGGCCATGGCTCTGGGTCGTCGCCTGGGACTTGATCGCCAGGAATTGATTGAACTCGGTATCAGCGCCTTTTTCCACGATTTCGGTAAAATTGAAACTCCCAAGGAAATTCTGGATAAACCCGCTAAGCTTGAACCCCATGAAAGAGCTATTATTGAAAAACATCCCCATCATGGAGCTGGAACCTTAGCCGCTTTGAAAGAGATTAAAGGCATTCCCTTGCGGGCAATTCACGTTGCTATGGAGCATCACATCAAGGAGGACCTTTCCGGTTATCCCCGGACCTTTAAAAAGAGGTCCACCCACCTCTTCAGTAAGATTGTTAAAATTGTTGATTATTTTGATGCCATTACCACCAAGAGGGTTTATCGGCCCAGAGCCTTTACCCGGGAGGAAGCTCTAAGTTTGATGCTGGAACAGGCAAGCCAGGAATTTCATCCGCAGTTACTTCGGGTTTTTGTCCAGATGATGGGCGTCTATCCAGTCGGCAGCGTTGTGGCCCTTAGTACAGGCGAGGTTGGCCTTGTGGTTGAAACTAATCCTGAACCGGCCATGGCCTTAAGACCCAAGGTCAAGATTATTGCGGATAGAGAAGGTCAGAAAATAGATGGCCCGGTGGTTGATCTGACTGAAAAAGACCCGGCGACCAACAAATATCTCCGCACCATTGTTAAGGGCCTCGATCCTCAAAAATATAACCTTAAAGTGGCTGATTATTTTATAGCCAGCACCTTACCCTGAACTTTGAAAACAATTTTCATGTCCAGATTCCCGGAAATAACAGATTCTTAAATCAAAAAAATAAAATGACCCTTCCTTTTTTGTCAGAATTTCCCTTTTTGAGCGCCCATCCTGTGGCCATCTGTTTATCTTTCGCCGGCTTAAAATCCCAACTGAATAAGGAACTTTTTGACTTGAAATTATAAAAAATTTTTTATATAATTTTTAATCAGAATTCTGAAAGGAGAAACAGATGGAGTTACTTAACGAGACAATTAAAGAGGCTACAAGAAAAAAGTTTGAGGCCGAATTAGTTAATCCTGTTAAACTTATTCTCTTTACCCAGGAACCGAGTCGCCTGATTCTGCCTGACTCGGTCAGAGGACAGGAATGTCCTTTCTGTCAGGAAACAAGGCAACTTCTGGAGGAGATAACTGCTTTAAGCCCGAAGCTTCAGCTCGAGATTCATGATTTCCTGGCCGAAAAGGAGCTGGCCGAAAGCCTGGGGGTGGATAAGATTCCAGCCATTTTAATTCATGGTCAGAAGGAATACGGGCTGCGTTTCTTTGGCTTTCCCGGTGGTTATGAATACGGAAGTCTCCTTAAAGCTATCATCCAGGCCTCTCAGGGCAAAACTGACCTTAAAGAATCAACGCGTCAGGCCCTGACTGAAATCAATTTGCCCGTCCATATTCAGGTTTTTGTTACACCTACCTGTCCTTATTGCCCCATGGCTGTTGAACTGGCTCATTCCATGGCGATTGAATCCCCCTTTATCCAGGCAGATATGGTCGAAGCTTCCGAATTCCCTCATCTGGTCAATAAATACCAGATCTTCGGTGTACCTAAAACGGTCATCAATGAGAGAGTAAGCCTGGAGGGGGCAGTGCCAGAAAATGTTTTTCTGGAAAATGTGCTCCGGGCAATCAGTCCCCAGAAAGAACCGAAATAATTTTTCTGGATCAGAAAATTCAACCTGAGGGATAAAGGCACCTTCCCGAAAAACTTCTCATTTGAGTCAAAATAGCCGGTAAGAAAAAATTGCCGGTAAGTGAGTTTTAGAAGCTTTCTTCAGTCCCAGCTTATTTTGACCTCGCTAAAGCATTTTAAGGGGAAAACAGGTCAGAAATAAAGGCTGAACCAGAATAATCAGAATTTTTCGAGTGCCTTAAGGCGGAAGCTATTCTGGTTTAAAAAAGCTGAATCAAGAAATGCTTCCTATGCTATAATGATGGGCCAGGAAAATGATTTTCCGCCGGCCTAAGCAGCGAGTTCTGGTGATTGGTCTTGATGGTGTTCCTTATTCTCTGCTTCTTGAATTCTGTCAGCAGGGGATTATGCCCAAAACAGCCAGGTTTCTTTCTCAGGGTCATCTTTATTCCATGCAGGCCTCTTTGCCTGAAATCTCCGCTGTTAGCTGGACCGATTTTATGACCGGAACTAACTCGGCCACTCATGGTATTTTTGGCTTCACCGATTTCAGGCCACGATCTTATGAGCTTCGTTTTCCCAATTTTAATGATGTCCGGGTACCGGCTATCTGGGAAAAGCTCAGCCAGCAGGGAAAAAAATGCATCGTTATCAACCAGCCCTCAACCTATCCCGCCAGGCCGCTTAAGGGCATCCTGATTTCCGGTTTTGTCGCCATTGATCTCGCTAAGGCCGTTTATCCCCCCCAGGAAATTGAACAGCTGAAAAAAATAAATTATCAGATTGATGTGGATACAGCGGCGGCTCGAGCCAATCGAGACATCCTCTGGCCAGAATTAAAAAGAACCCTGGAGTCAAGATGGCAGGCGATAAAACTCTACTGGCCAGAAAACTGGGATTATTTTGAACTGGTTATAACAGGAACTGATCGCCTCCATCATTACTTCATGAAGGCGGCTCGCACCTCCGACCATCCGGCTCATCAAAATTTTCTGAATTATTATCGGGCTGTGGACGAATTAATTGGTTATCTTCTTGAGACCTTTACTTCCCAGAAAGGGGAACCAGCTGATGTCTTTCTTCTTTCTGACCATGGTTTCTGCGAGCTCAAAAAGGAAGTCTATCTCAATTGCTGGTTGCAGGAGCTGGGCCTGCTCAGGTTTCGTCAGGAAGAGCCCCAGAGTCTGGCTGACATAGACGATTCAACGGTAGCCTTTGCCCTTGATCCCGGTCGAATCTACCTCCATCTTAAGGGAAAATTTCCCCGGGGAAAAATCGCAAAGGCGGAGTGCGACCGCTGGCTGGAAGAAATTACGAGAGCTCTTCTCGAGCTCAATTATGATGGCCAAAGGGTGATTCAGAAGGTTTACCGGTCAGAAGAAATATATTCAGGTCCTCTTATTTCGGACGGCCCGGACCTCGTGGTTCTTCCCTATCCCGGCTTTGATCTTAAAGGTTCCATTAAAAAGAAAGAGCTTTTTCTTGACTCCGACCTGGAAGGCATGCACACCCACCATGATGCCTTTTTCTGGACAACAGCTGAGATTCCAGAAAATTTAAGAATTGCCGACTGTCATAAAATCATCATGGAAAGATACTTTAAATGAAACCTCAAATCTTCAGGCGATTTCTCTGGCTTTTTACCTTCAGTTTAATGCTGGCGCCGGCCCTTGAGGCTTACATCGGGCCAGGGGCTGGCTTTGCCTTTCTTTCTTCCTTTCTGGTCCTTTTTCTGACCTTTCTGGCTGCCCTTTTTTCCCTCCTCCTCTGGCCTTTCAGACTGATCATTCGTCTAATCAAAGGCCAGAGAGCCTTCCGGCGTGGCCAGGCTCGCCGGGTAATAGTCATCGGGCTCGATGGCTTTGACCCTGAGCTCGCCGAAAAATTTATGGCCCAGGGTTTTCTGCCTAACCTGTCTGAATTAAAAAGAAGAGGAAGTTATCGCCGGCTGAAAACGACAACACCGGCCATCTCTCCTGTGGCCTGGTCATCCTTTATGACTGGTTGTGAACCTTCCAAACACAATATCTTTGATTTTCTCAGTCGGGATCCGAGAACCTACCTGCCAACGTTGTCTTCTGCCAGGATTCTGCCGCCCCGCAGAAGCCTCCGCCTCGGGAAAAAACAGATTCTTCTTGGCCGGCCCATTATCCAGGGATTCAGACGCAGTGTGCCCTTCTGGAAGCTACTTGGAGAAAAGGGAATACCTGGAACAATTCTTCGAGTTCCCATCACCTTCCCTCCTGAAAAATTTCGCGGACATCTTCTGGCCGGTATGTGCACACCCGACCTTAAGGGTTCCCAGGGAACTTTTTCTTTTTATACCTCTGACCCTTCAAGAATTTATGAAAAGGAAAGCGGAGTGACCATTCCTGTAGAGATAAATAACAATTCCATCACCACTTACATTTCCGGGCCAGAAAACAGCGGGTCAGGTCAGGAAGTCAGGATTCCCCTTCGTGTTTATATCAAAAGCGAAAAAGAGGCTCTAATTGAAGTTTGCGGCCAGAAAATCTGGCTTCGCCAGGGAATTTTCTCGCCCTGGATTCATCTGACTTTTCCTTTGGGGCCGGGGGCTAAAGTCAGGGCCATTGCTCGTTTTTATCTATCAAGCCTTAAGCCCCATTTCAATATGTATCTAACTCCCCTAAATATCGATCCGGAAAAGCCAGCCCTGCCTATCTCCCATCCTTTCTATTATTCAGTTTATTTAAGCAAGTTATTAGGACCCTATACTACGCTTGGCGAGGCCAACGATACCTGGGCCCTGAATGAAGGTGCCCTGTCGGAGCAGGCCTTCCTTGATCTGACTTATCTCAATCATGAAGAATGGGAAAAGATGCTGTTTAATGCCTTGAAGAAGAGAAGACAGGGAGTGATTGTCTGTGTCTTTGAAACGACGGATTCCATTCAGCATATGTTCTGGCGCTATCTGGAAAAAGACCATCCAGCCCTGAAGCAAGGACCGGCTGAGCTCAGCCCAGAAGTCATCCAGAAGCTCTACGAACGCATGGATGAACTGGTAGGCCGGGTCATGGGAGAACTTAAGTCGAAAGATGTCCTTATCGTTATGTCTGACCATGGCTTTAAGAGCTTCCGGCGGGGTGTCAATCTCAATTCCTGGCTGTATCTGGAAGGCTATCTGTGCTTAAAAGATGGCGCTAAGGAAAGCTCTGCCTGGTTTAAAGATGTAGACTGGGAAAAGACAAAGGCTTACGCTTTAGGTCTGGGTGGGCTTTATCTCAATCTTCGCGGCCGGGAAGCTAAAGGAACAGTTTCTGCTGGTGAGGAAGCCAGAAGATTGAAGCAAGAATTAAGGGAAAAATTACTGGCCCTTAAGGATGAAGAAACAGGTCTTAAACCTATTCTTAATGTTTATGACCGGGAGGAAATTTATTCTGGTCCCTACATAGAAAATGCTCCTGATCTAATTGTCGGATATAATAAAGGATATAGAGCTTCCTGGGATTCAGTGACAGGTAAGGTGAATCAAATAATCTTTGAAGACAACCTGAAAGCCTGGAGTGGAGATCACTGTCTTGATCCAGGTCAGGTTCCAGGAGTTTTCTTTTCGAGCTTTCCTCTCTCAGCGGAACAGCCTTCAATAATGGATATCGCGCCGACTATTCTGGAAATTTTTGGTCTGGAAATTCCAGCTCATATGGATGGCCACTCGCTTCTTGCGGCTGAAAGGAAATCTGCGGCCAGAAAGGCAAAAATGGATTCATCCGGCGGGAAAAATCGCAGAAAGATCTTAAAGCCAGATAAGGAAAAAATTAATTTCATTTCGGCAGATAAAAAATGAGAAAAAAGAAAGTTAAAAAAGAGGCAAAAAATGAAAATTGAATCAATAAAAGCTCGCGGCCTGAGAAGAAAGATGAAAAGGAGAGAATTCCTGGAATTAACCTTGACGGCGACTCTGGCTTCTTTGGCCCGACCTGATTTTATCTACGGCCGCGGTCGGAAGGAAACGCTCATCAAGGTCCTGGTTCTGGGCATGGACGGTCTTGATCCAAATATTATGTCCCGCCTGATAAAAAAGGGAAGTCTTCCCCATTTCGAACGAATTATCACGCGGGGTGGTTTCTCTCCTCTGGGCACAAGTATTCCCCCTCAGAGTCCGGTGGCCTGGGCCAATTTTATTACCGGTCAGGATCCATCCGGTCATGGTCTTTTTGACTTTATACATCGAGATCCTGAGAACTATCTTCCCGTTTTTTCTGGAACTCTGTCAGAAGAGCCAAAGAGAAAAATCAATCTCGGCCAGTGGGTTTTACCCCTTCAGGGCGGGAAAATAAAACTGATGCGTCAGGGAAAGGCCTTCTGGCAAATCCTGGAGGAGCATGATATTCCCTCAGTTATTTCCAGAATGCCCTCCAATTACCCTCCGGCCGAAACCTCCCAGAGGACCTTATCCGGAATGGGAACTCCGGATATTATGGGTAGCTATGGCATTTTCAATTACTATACGACCGAGCCCGGAGAGATAAATCCGGATATTGGCGGCGGTCGGATTCATCAGGTTTATGTCATTGGCCATCAGGTTGAAGCTACCCTGCCCGGTCCGGTTAACACCTTCCGGCGTGATCGGCCAGAAGCCACAGTTGATTTTAAGGTTTATCTTGATCCCATCAATCCGGTGGCTAAAATTGTCATCGGCCAGGAGGAATTCATTCTAAAAGAAAAAGAATGGAGCGGCTGGCGCCGGGTGCATTTCCCTCTTATGCCCGGGAAGAGCATCAGCGGCATCTGTCAGTTTTATCTCAAAGAGGTCAGGCCCCATTTTAAATTGTATGTCAGTGCCATTCACATTGATCCAGCCAATCCGGCCCTGCCCATCTGCACGCCTCCCAGCTACTCCCGGGAACTTGTAGCTCAGCTCGGACTTTTCCATACCAAGGGCTTGCCCGCTGATACCAGCGCCCTCGATAATCATGTTCTGAGCGAAGAAGAATTCCTTCATCAGGACAATAGCTTTCTTGAAGAAAGCCTGGCCATGCTTGAATTCGAATTAAAGCGATTCTCCTCCGGCCTTCTCTTCTTCTATATTTCCAGTACTGACCAGAGGCAGCATATGTTCTGGCGTTTAACTGACCCTGAACATCCCTCCTATGATCCCCAATTAGCTCGCTTTTTTGGTGGCGAAATAGAAAGAATCTATGTCCAGATGGATGAGCTTCTGGCCAGAATCGAGAAATATATTGATTCGAGAACAATCGTCATTATCATGTCTGACCATGGCTTCAATCCCTTCGCCCGAGGTTTTAATCTCAATACCTGGCTTTTTGAGATGGGGTATCATAAGCTTCGTAATCCCTGGGTTAAGGATAAAGGCTCCCTCTTCGAATATACCGATTGGTCCCGAACTAAAGCTTATGGTCTTGGCCTGAATGGCCTTTATATCAATCTCAAAGGAAGGGAAAGCCAGGGAATTATTAATCCCGGGGCTGAATATGAAAATTTGGTCAGGGAGCTGGCCCAGCGGCTCGAAAGTATAATTGATCCGGTAACCGGCAAAAGGCCCATTTACAAAGCTTATATTACTCGTGAGATATATAATGGCCCCTACCTCGATCGCGGGCCTGATATTATCCTCGGCTTTAACTGGGGCTACCGGATTTCCTGGGGTTCTCCCCTGGGTAAATTCCCTTCAGAAATCATTGAAGTTAATCAGCAGAAATGGAGTGGCGACCATATGGGTGCGGCTGAGCTGATTCCTGGAACCCTCATCGCCAATCGAAAAATTATTCATCCTGCGCCATCCTTAATTGATGTCACCGCCACCATTCTTGATCTTTTTGGCCTTCGGATTCCGGTGGAAATGAAAGGCCGACCGGTGTTAAAAATAACTTAATTTTAAATTTTCTGGAGGCAGCATGGGCAAGGCTAAAATAAAAATTGACAAGCACCTCTTCGATAAGATCAAAAGATACGCCTCTTTAGCTGGCTATGCCTCACCCGAAGAATTTATTACTCATTGCCTGGAAAGAGAAGTGGCCAAACTTGATGAGGCGGAAACAGAAGAAGAAATTAAAAAGAAGCTTAAGGGCCTCGGTTATATTTCCTGATGTCCTCGGTCAATTTCGTTCTTAGAGAAATCCTTCATTTTCTCTTTCTTCCCTTTAGTTCCCTTTCCCCCTGGGTGGCCCTCAGCGTCATTTCTTTGCTGACCGGCCTTCTGATACTTGCCATTTATAAACTCGTCTCGGATCAGCACGGCCTTAAAGCTACTAAGGACAAAATCAAGGCTTATTTACTTGAGCTGCGACTTTTTGCCGATGATTTTTCCGTTTCCCTTAGGGCTCAGGCGAAGCTCCTTTTCTGGAATCTGAAATATCTTCTCCATGCCCTTCGCCCTCTGGCCGTAATCATTATTCCCCTCTTTTTCCTTTTAAGCCACCTCCATCTCTGGTTTGCCTGGGAGCCCCTGACTCCAGGTGAAACTACCATCGTTAAAATAAAACTTAAGGAAAACGTAAATCCCCTGGCGGTTCAAGCCAAACTTGAACCTACGGCTGGTTACGAGGTGGAAACACCTCCTTTAAGAATAGAAAGCGAAAGAGAAATCTGCTGGCGGATTAGAGCGCTAAGGCCAGGAAAATACGAAATAAAGATTTCCTTTGATGGCCAGTGGCTAAGCAAAGAGTTGATCATTGGTCGCCATTCTCTGGTTCGCCTTTCCTCAATTCGCCCTTCCTCCGGCTTCTTCCAGCAATTATTGGCTCCAGGAGAGAAGCCTCTCCCTACCTCTTTTCTTGAGAAAATCGAAGTTAAATATCCGCCTCGACGTTTCGCACTGTTTGGCTTGAAAATGCACTGGCTGGTAGCTTATTTTATTCTTTCCATAATGGCTGGTTTAATTTTAAAAAAGCCCCTGAAGGTAGAAATATGATTTTTTAAATTTAAGCAAAAGGAGCCGTAATTATGAAAATTGAATATTTCAAAATGGAAAGGATGCAATCAACCTGGGAAAATGTGGTTGAACATAATCTTTCAGAAAGCGGCGTTCACCCCCTTTCTCTTGATGAATTGCTGACTGAGGAAGAAAAGGAAACTCTCCTCCATATCCAGCTTGGCTACAGCCAAACCAATGGGACCCCGGAATTGCGTGAGGAAATAAGGCGTCTCTATCCAGGCTCTTCCCTCGATTCCATTCTTGTCACCAGCGGCTCTTCTGAAGCCAATTTCCTCCTTATCTGGAGCCAGATTGAGCCTGGTGATGAAGTCATCTTTTTAATGCCCAATTATATGCAAATGTGGGGGCTGCTCCGCAGTTTTGGTGCTCGGGTCAAGCCCTGGTTTCTGAGAGAGGAACTTGGCTGGCAGCCCGACCTTGATGAACTCAAAAAACTGGTAACTCCTAAAACCCGCTTCATCATTATTACCAATCCCAATAATCCCACTGGAGCCAGGCTCAGCCAGGAAACCAGAAAAGCCATCATCGAAGCTGCCGCAAGCTCCGGAGCCTGGATAATTGCCGACGAAGTCTATCAGGGAGCAGAAAGAGATGGCCAACTGACACCCAGTTTCTGGGGAAGTTACGATCAGGTTTTCGTCGTCAATGGTCTTTCCAAGGCTTACGGCTTACCTGGTGTAAGAATTGGCTGGATAGTCGGTCCAGAAGAAAAAATTGCTTCTATCTGGCCATATCATGATTATACCACCATTTCTCCCAGCACCCTAAGCGACTGGCTGGCCCGGATTGCCCTCAGACCCGCTAACCGGGAAAAAATCCTGAAAAGAACAAGGGCTATTCTCAATCATAACTGGCCCATCCTTGAAAACTGGCTCAACAGTCAGAATGGTCTCTTCTCCTTTCGGGCCCCTGAAGCTGGAGCAATTGCTTTTGCCCGCTATCATTTAGACATTAATTCTACTGAACTGGTGAATAAATTAATCCACCAGAAAAGCGTTCTCATTGTTCCGGGTGACCATTTCGAAATGGACCATTATCTTCGTTTTGGTTATGGAGCTGAAGAGGCTTATCTGAAGGAGGGCCTGGAAAAAATATCTTCAGTGTTAAGAGAAATCAGAAATTATTAAAAAAAGCGAGGAATTAAGGTTTAAATGAAAATTCTTTATCTCCTGGAATCAGAAATAAAGGAGCTTTTAACTCTTGAAGAAACCATCGCCGCCGTGGAGAAAAGCTTCGCTGCCTACAATTCTGGAAAGGCCATCCTGCCGGGAGTGATCAATCTGGATATTCCTGAAAATCAGGGTGAAGTGCATGTTAAGGGAGCCTATATCGGCACTGAAGATAACTACGTGATTAAAATCGCCTCCGGCTTTTATCTTAATCCAGCCCGTGGACTTCCTGTTGGCGATGGGCTTATGCTTGTTTTTTCAGCCACTACCGGGGCTCTTGAGGCTCTTCTTTTTGATCGCGGCTATATTACGGAAATGAGAACAGCGGCTGCTGGTGCTGTGGCAGCAAAATATCTGAGCCGGGAAAAAATAAAACGGGTGGCCGTCATCGGTTCAGGCACTCAGGCTCGCTTTCAACTCAAAGCCCTGGCCGTGGTTCGTGTCTTCAAAGAGGTTGCTGTCTGGAGCCGGCAGTCTGAAAATGTCAATAAATATATCCAGGAAATGAAGGCTCTTTTTCCTCATGTTCATTTTGTGGCAGCAACATCAGCTGAAGAAGCTATTAAAAAAGCTGATCTAATTATCACAGCCACACCTAGTCGTCAGCCCATTGTCAGAGCTGAATGGCTGGCTGAGGGAATACATATTACAGCCATGGGTTCTGATGGCCCCGATAAACAGGAGCTTTTCCCCGAGGTGCTGAAAAAGGCTGACCTGATTTATGCTGATTCCATTAAACAGGCATCGTCTCTTGGAGAAATTCATCATGGCCTTAAAAGTGGTTTGATTAATGAGAAGAAAATAAATGGTGAAATCGGCGAAATAATTCTTGGTCTCAAACCTGGTCGAACCTCAGATGAGCAAATTACTGTTGCTGATCTTACTGGACTTGGAGTTCAGGATGCCGCTGCTTCCTCCTTAGTTTTGTCTAAAGCCAGAGCTACCGGGACTGGCCATTATCTTGAAATTTAAATTAAATGAAAGTTAATCATAAGTTTATATAAAATTTTGTCCCAAGAGCAAAATTTCTTAACTTTTTCCCTCCCTTCCTTACTTGATAATTTCTTAACTCTCTGCTGTCAGACTGATTTTTTACTTCTATCGCCGATCAAAAGCCGATATATCGAGAAAGCCATGACCGGAGAGATTAAACAGAATAACTCTCTCCTTCCCTTCTTCTTTAGCCTTCAGGGCTTCATCTATAACTGCCGCCACAGCATGAGATGACTCCGGCGCCGGCAATATCCCTTCTGTCTTGAGGAAGAAGCGAGCGGCTTCAAAAACCTTATCCTGGGAATAGGCCCGCGGCTCGACTATGCCCAGCTTCACCAGATGACTGACAAGAGGAGCCATGCCATGGTAACGAAGGCCACCAGCATGAATGGGTGGCGGAACAAAATTCATTCCCAGGGTATGCATGAAAAGAAGAGGTGTCAAACCAGCCGTATCACCATGGTCATAACGCAATTCTCCCCTGGTCAGGCTTGGACAGGCTTCGGGTTCAACGGCAATAAAATCAATGGCCTGTCCTTTAAGCCGGTAGCGTACAAAAGGAAAGGCCAGACCGGCGAAATTGGAACCGCCGCCAACGCAACCGATAACCACATCGGGAAAAGCACCGAGTTCCTTCATCTGAGCCTCAGCTTCTAGGCCAATAACACTCTGATGCATAAGAACACTGTCCAGAACTGAACCGAGAGAATATTTCGTCCGGCCATTCTTGACAGCCAGCTCCACGGCCTCACTAATGGCAATGCCGAGACTGCCGGGATGATCTGGATTTTCTGCATAAAAGCGCTGGCCGGATTCAGTCAACGGACTCGGACTTTCCTCCACTTCCGCGCCAAAAAGCTCCATCATTATTCGACGGCCTGGCTTCTGCCGATAGCTGGCCCGGACCATGAAGACTTTAACCTTGACACCAAAAAGGGATCCGGCATGGGCCAGAGCTGAACCCCATTGACCGGCTCCGGTTTCTGTGGTCAGAGTTTCAATGCCTTCTTTAGAAGCGAGATAGGCCTGCATCAAAGCTGTATTGCTTTTATGGCTTCCCGTTGGTCCAACTCCTTCATATTTGTAAAAAATTCTGGCCGGAGTAGCCAGTTCCTTCATCAATTTCTGAGCATAAACGAGAGGCGTGGGCCTGAAGGTGGCATAAATTTCTCGCACCTCCTCGGGGATAGAAACATAGGGCTCAAAACTAATTTCCTGGGCAATGAATCCTTTGGGGAAGACTGGTTCCAGCTCTTCCGGTTTTAAAGGCTGGCCGGTAGCCGGATTAAGGGGTGGCGGTGGCAGTTCCTTTAAATCAGCCTTAAGGTTATAAAAATGACGGGGCAAATAATCTAAATTTCTGGATGCATAACGCTGCATTTTAAACCTCCTTTCTGGAAATTGTTTTGGCCTCTTATGAGGCTGAAAGCTTGAATTTAAAAGGATGGGCTAAACTGGCTGGTCTTCACCGGGCGGAGTGCTCCGCCCGCCACCAGACCCAGGAAAAAGGAAAGCCAAGAGAGGAAGATGGATTAAAAAGAGGAGAAATAATGGAATCTGTCGACTTAAGTCGCTTCCTTCTTTTAAATCCAAAAAACTTCTTCGACATAGGCAAAAAATTATATATAATTTTTTCCCCCTGTCAAGATTTTAAAACCAGTTGTTCTCAAAAAATTCTTTGCCATAAAAACTAAATGTCAATTAAGGTTATTTCCCGCATTGAGCCTCGTTATTCTGATAAATTGAAATAAATTTAGGGAGAGCCTCGCTAAATTCAGACACAGTTTGATTTTGTTTGCGGCCGATTAAAAACCGGGCGAAATGGTGAACTGGAAGTACCAGCCCTTCTGAGGCCGACTGAGGGGATGAACATAATTAATCCCGAAGACAAAGTAACCCATGACATTCATTCTCACACCAACTCCGGTGCTGGCCACAGGCTTTTTATCTCCACCAAGGAAGGAAGGTTTTTCATAGCCATACCAGGCGACACCAGCATCGAAAAAGGTGAAAAAGTCAACGGGCAGGATGCCATAGAAACCCCGCCCGATTTTCAGGACACCAAAAAGAGGAAACCGGAGTTCAAAATTAGCGACCATCATCTTACTGCCGAAGAGACGGTTATAATCAAAGCTTTCAGCGGGGTTGGTAAATTCGTTATAGGTAAAGGAAGAATAGTTATAGCCGCGGACTAGGGTCTCATAACCCAGATAAAGGGGCCACAGCCGGTCATCATCAGCCCCTCGGCCATAGCGACCATAATGAAGAATTCTCATGGCTAAAGTGAAGGGCTTAACTGGCATAATATAGCGTCGATAATCAGCGAGGACAGAGGTATAGGAAATGGAGCCAATTGTGGGCATAACCTCCAGGAGATAACTTTGCCCAATAACGGGAGCAGTGGCGCCAAAAATGGCGCTGTCATAGACCATAGCCGCACTCACATAACCCATCGCCAGGCTATCAGGCGAGGGCAACTCGTAGCTATCATGATAGAAAAGACTGTCGCTAAAATAATCATAGGCATTGGTCACAATTTCATGATAAAAATCAATGTACCGGACGCCAGCACTGAATTCCACTCGACGCATCTGATTAAAGGGATAGGTAATGTAGCCCGCGAGATCATAATTAATCTGCCAGTATAGTTCATCCTGCTCGATATAGGCCGGTTGACCGAGAAAATACCCAAAGTTACTTGAATAATAGCCAGTAACATAGGGGATACGATAACCCACTACCCCCCAGTTCAGGCGCTTTCTGGTATTCTGATAACCCACCAGAGCTGCAGCATCCTGAATCCGGCTCGTCGATTGAACCATTGTGGCTACGGTATGGTAGCCAAGCATATCACTCCAGAAGAGAGTTACTCCACCACCACTGTAAGTGCCATAGCGATCTACGCCAAAGGCAAGCTGGGGGGGGCTGACATAATCGAGAGTCAGTTTGGGCTGATAGTCAGAAACTGGAAAATCAGTCTCTTCCGGAAAACCAAAAAGAGGATTGCGAAGTAAACCTAAAAGAGAACCACCGGGTTGCTCCCGGGGTGGCAGCAGGGCCAGATTACGACCTTCAAATCCTACGAGCTCAGCCTGGCCTTCGAGAATTCTTTCGCCAGAAATGGCAAAAATTGAATAACGACCATTCTCATAGGCGCTGAAAACGATTTTTCTGGCCTCAGGAGCATAGGAGAAAGCCGGACTGACATCGGTTATGCCACTTACGCCCGTATAAAGATTGGTGATCTGATAAATTTTCCCGCTGACAAGATCAAGCCGGTAAATATCGGGTTTACCACTTTGATCGGAAACGAAATAAAGGCTTCGGCCATCACTTGACCACTGGGGATTAATATTCTTTGCTCTCTCAAAAACCGGTAACCTCGTGATTTCCCCAGAATTAAGATCAATCAGGGCCAGATGATATTCACCGATATCAAGGATACTGAGGTCAGTGGTGAAACGGTCAGTAATAAAGGCAATCTTTTGGCCATCAGGTGACCAGGCAGGCTGAAGATCACCAAAGGGGTCGCTGGTTAACTGTCTGAGAGTGGCCCCAGCCAGATCATAGATATACAAATCGGTGACCCCGCCTTTCTGCCCGCTGAAAACTATCTTCTGGCCATCAGGAGACCAGGCCGGGTTAATAATTTCATCAACCTGCGGTATTACAATTTCATCCGTAATTTTGCCGCTATCAGCCTCGACGATGGAAAGAACCGGCTTGCCCTTACTGATAGCCGCAAAAACAAATTTCTTTCCCTTAGTATCCCAGGCGCCGGAGGAACGGGTAAACTGGAGATTTTCAAATTCAGGACTGGTTGCCGTTCGGGTCAGGCGGGTTTTTATTTTGCCAGTTTTAGCATCGGCCAGATAAAGGTCAAGAGAAAAAAGGTCCCTTGAAGAAAGAGTAACCAGGTGACGGCCATCAGGGCTGATGACCGGGCATACGTTGTAGGGATTTTCTTCAGTCCCTTCGAAGATAACCTGACTTGAAGCTTCCCTGACTTTAGTCGAAGCCAGCACAGGCTCATAGGCTTGTTCCATAGCCTTATGCCAATCCTCAGAAAGCTTTTTAATGGAAATACCGAGAACTCTTTCCATCGCTCTTTCATAATCACCCATGCGGCCTACCGACTTCAGAATGCGACCAACGACTTCATCGCCCCAGCGACCGGCAATATAGGCCCAGAGAGCATGGCCATATCTATAGGGGAAATAGCGGGGATTATCCAGCTTCTTTATAGGCGGCAGTTCCTTGCGGCGGGCGGCATCCCTCATCCACATGGCTGTCTGGGCGTCAATCGGCCCCAGGGAAAGATATTCGCACATGCCTTCAAGAAACCATAGGGGAAGACGAAGAGCAGCTGGTTCAGCTGTGCCCTGCTGAGGTGTTCTCTGCGCGGTTATATCGAACTGGAAAGCGTGGACAAGCTCATGGCCAATAACATGATCGGTTTCGGCCAGACTCGCTCCAAGAGGCAACACAATTCTTCTTTTTAAAATTTCGGTAAAACCTCCGGTCCCCTCGCCAATT